>Ga0272444_10003415_pt1 | contig 14282 bp, 16 predicted proteins | sample SSMForm13_FD_201033 | JGI IMG/M metagenome (GOLD analysis project Ga0272444, IMG submission 201033) | Marine sediment archaeal communities from Little Sippewissett salt marsh, Falmouth, MA, United States - SSM-Form-13 | ecosystem: Environmental > Aquatic > Marine > Wetlands > Sediment ...
GGCCACCGAGCAGGAGGGCGAATTCATGATCTGGGCCGCCACCGGATGCTTCGAGGGCATGCTCGGTCAGTCGCCGCAGGCCGCCCTGGAAGGCCCCCCGCTGAAACACCTGGCGCGCGCCGAGAGCGAGCGCAGCTCCTTTTTCGCCGGCAGCGCCTACTACGGCTACTACTGCACCCGCAGCGGCGTGCGCCACCTGCTATACCTGGATGCGGGACGGCCGCTGGACCGCCTGGACCGCGAACTGGTGGGGCTACTTTACGGCAGCGTGACCCAGGCCCTGGAGAATCTCCACCTCGAACGCGAAATCCGGGAGACCCAGGAAGACGTCCTGACCACCTTGGGGGGCGTGATCGCCAACCGCTCCCAGGAAACCGGCAACCATGGGCGCCGGGTGGCCCAAATGGCCGGCCTTCTGGGGCAGAAGGCCGGTTTGTCGCGCTCCCAGGTCAAGCTGCTGCGGCTGTCGGCGCCCATGCACGACATCGGCAAGGTCGGCATCCCCGACGCGATCCTGTTCAAGCCCGAACGGTTGAGCGCAGAGGAACTCGAAAAAATCCGCCGCCACACCGAGATCGGTTTCGATATTCTCAAAAACGCCCGCCGCGAGGTGATGGCGGCCGCGGTCATCGGCGCCCAGCAGCACCATGAACGCTGGGACGGCTCCGGCTATCCGCGGCGCCTGAAGGGCACCGAGATCCATATTTTCGGCCGCATCATCGGGCTGATCGACGTCTTCGACGCCCTGCTGCACAGCCGGGTCTACAAGGATGCCTGGGAGCTGGACAAAGTGCGCGACTATATCCGCGCCGAGCGGGGCCGTCAGTTCGACCCCGGCCTGGTGGATCTGCTCCTGGCCGACATCGATGCCTTCATGGAGATCAACGCGCGCTTCCCGGAGTAGGCGGGGGGGTCCCCCCGGAGATGTTTTCAGCCGGATACCAGCCCCGTTTGGCGAGCGCTTCGCGGTAGCGTTGGCCGATAAAGCGGGGGACGAACAGCGGGCGGGCGATGTAGGGCAGGACCTGTTGGCAGAAGGAGGCCACCATCGCGGCCACAATGGCGTCCTTTTCGGCCCCGTCAACGAAACTGCGCCCCATCTTCTTCTCGTAGACCACCTCCGGGCCCAACAGATCACGGACCGCGGTCCAGCTCTCGGCCGCCGCGGAGGCGCTCTGGGCGGTGACCGGCACCGCAGCGCGGGCCACGACGGCCACCGCCCACCGGTCGCCGGCCAGCGGCCGCGAAAGGTCCAGCAGCTCCAGCGTCAGGCCGTTGTTCAGTTTTTCGGTTCGGATCAGCTTCGCCGTCATGCCGCCGCCTCCTCCCGCAATGTATCGGTTTGCACACGCTTCAAAACGATCCCCCCAATAACAAAAAGCACCAGGATGCTCAATACCCCGAAACGCGAGCTGCCGCTGGCGCGGCTGACGGCACCCATCATAAATGGCCCCACGATGGCGGCGAATTTCCCGAAGATATTGTAGAATCCGAAAAATGCGGCCGAGCGCTGGGCGGGAATCAGACGCCCGAAGTATGAGCGACTCAGGGCTTGAATGCCACCCATCGAGGTGGCCACCAGAACGGCCAGGACCCAGAAAAGAATCGTCTTGGCGCGCATGGAGCCCGCGTCCGGCAGGAAGAAGGCCAGCAGCACGATGGCCATGTAAACCCCGATGCCGACGTAGAGCATGGTCTTGCCCGGGAAGGCCCTGGCCAGGCGACCGTAGAGCAGGGTGAAGGGAAAGGCCACCAGCTGGATGGTCAAAATCGCCAGGATCAGGACATCCACCCCCAGACCGATATCCCGGCCGTAGGCGGTGGCCATGACGATGATCGTATCCACCCCGTCGATGTAAAAAAAATAGGCCACCAGAAAGAGGAAGACGTTGCGGTAACGCCGAATCTCCCCCAGGGTCCGCCACAGCCGCCTGAAGCTGTCAACCACCGGCCGGCGGGACGACGGCAGGAAGTGCTTCTGCCGCAGGAACAGCGCCAGGGGAATAGTGAAGATCAACCACCAGACGGCCACGCCGGCGAAACCGAGGCGCGCCGCGCCTTCCGGCAGCGCTGCGCCGGGGGTAGCGGCACTTGCCCGGCTGATGAGATGCAGCACCCAGAGGAAGGGCACCACGCTGCCGATGTAGCCGGCGGCGTAGCCCATCGCCGATACCCAGTCCATCCGCTCGGGTGGGGCGACATCCACCAGGAAGGCGTCGTAGAAGAGATTGGCGCCGGCATAGCCCACCTTGGCCAGTACAAAGATCGCCAGACAGAGGCGCCAGTCGCCCGGCTGGATGGTGGTCAGCATCAGGGTGGCGGCCACCCCGAGCCCGAAAAAGGCCAGCAGAAACCGTTTCTTGAAAAAGCGGTAATCGGCGATGCTGCCCAGCACCGGCGCCAGCAGGGCCAGCAGCAGCGAGGCGAAAGAGTTGGCAAAACCCCAGTGGGCCGTTGAGACGGCGGGATCGAGACCGACGGCGGCGATGTCCTTGAAGAAAATCGGCATCACGGCCGTCACCACGATCAGGACGAAGGCCGAGTTGGCCACGTCGTAAAGAATCCAGCTGATTTCCTCGCGGGTCATCGCGCCTCCTCCGGGACGCCGTCAGCCGGCCAGCATGTGAAAGAACAGCGGGTCGGCCGGCAGATTCTGGCGGGCCAGCGCCACCAGGTGGCCATGGTGGGTGAAAAAGACCACCTGGATCCGGCGGGCCAGCTCCCCCAGGTATTCCAGGGTGGCCGCCGAGCGCCGGTCGTCGAACTTGATCATGATATCATCGACGATGAGCAGTTGAGTTCGTTTTGCTCGCGCCCGATGGTCTGGTCCAACTCCGAATTCTCCCGGTCCAGACGGGCGGCCTCCTTGCCAGGCGCATCAGGGCCGGCGCAATCCCGTGCGCAGCCCGTCCAGGGTGCAGGGGGCGCAAGGCGCGTGCCCTTCGCGGCCGCCGGCGCAGGTGTGCAGCAGGCCGATGTTGCAGGCGCCCGCCACGGCCCAGGGGTAGTCCGGTGAAAGATCGCGGGTGACCGCCCGCGCGGCAAATCTCTGGACGTGCAGAGCCATCACGTTTTTCAGGGCCAGTTGGACGAGGTTTTCAAAGGCCAACCGGCTGGCCTGCCGGGCGGCCGCCAGGTGAGCGCCGGCGCAGCGCTCTAAACTCTGCAGCAGGCTGTCCAGATGGATGTCGGCGGCGTGCAGAAGGGTAAGCATGGTGCGGCTCTCCGCTGGGAAAGGGACTTAAGCGTCGCGCTCCGCAGGGAGCGCGTGGCGATCTCTGTTTAACACAATCGGGGGCGCAGCGAAAGTTCGGCGGCAGCCGGTAGGGCAAGCGCCCAAAAGAGGCTTGATGCCAAACGCTTTTTCTGCCATGCTGCGTTCAACCCACCTGAAAACCAGGATAAAAGCCATTTAACGGACGAAAGGGAAACGGCATGATCCAGCACATGGTGATGTTCAAACTCAAGGCGGATGTCAGCGAGGCGGCCTTCGCTGAACTGGAGCGACGGCTGGCGGATCTGCCCCGCCAGATCGCCGAGATCCAAAGCCTGGACTTCGGGCTGGATGTGGTGCGCTCGGAACGCTCCTACGATTTCGGTCTGCTGGCCGGCTTCAAGGACCTGGAGGCCCTCAACCGCTATCAGGAACACCCCGAACATCAGGAGGTCCTCAAAAGCCTGAAGGCCTTCGCGGAGCAGATCATCGCGGTGGACTTTGTCGCCAGAGGGTAGGCGCAAGCCCCCCTTTGGCCCGCCAGCGGGAGAATGCCATGAGAATCCGTTCGAGCCTGCGCCGCACCCTGCTGGTCCTTGCGGCCGTCTGGTTGACGGCGGCCGGATGCCAGCGGGCCTATTACGCCATGTGGGAGCAGGTGGGAAAGGAAAAGCGTCACCTGCTGCGCGACCAGGTGGACAAGGCCAGCAGCGAACAGCAGAAGGCCTCCGCGCAGTTCAAGGACGCGCTGACCCGCATCCAGGCGATCTATGGGTTTGAAGGCGGCGATCTGGAAAAATTCTACCGCCGGCTCAGCCGGGACCTCGAGGCCTGTGAGACGCGGGCCGAGGCCGTGCGCCAACGCATCGGGAATGTGGAGCGGATCGCCGCGGATCTTTTCGTGGAATGGGAACGCGAAATCAGCGAAATCTCCACCCCCGGCCTTCGCGACCAGAGCCGCCGGCAGCTCCGCGACACCCAGACCCGCTGGGCGCGCCTGCAGCGCGCCATGACCCAGGCCGAGGCGCGGATGGAACCGGTGCTGCGCCAACTGCGCGACTACGTGCTCTACCTCAAGCACAACCTCAACGCCCAGGCCGTGGGCGCGCTGCAGCGGGAAGCGGGCGAGATTGAAATCGAGGTCCAATCACTGATCGTCGCCATCGCCCAATCGGTCCGGGAGGCCGACGATTTCCTCAAAAATTTTGAATGAGCCAAACCCGGCGTGCTTTCAAGCGCCTCATTCCGGGAGGGAGGTACTCCATGTTCCTTGATTTGGTTACCCGACGGCGCAGCATCCGCCGTTTCCTCCAAAAGCCGGTTGCCCCCGAGGCGATCGCCCTGCTGGTCGAAGCGGCGCTGCGGGCCCCCTCATCCCGGGGCTTCAACCCCTGGCAGTTCGTGGTGGTCGAGGACAGCGAGCGGCTGGCCAGCCTCTCGCGCAGCAAGCCCCACGGCGCGGGCTTCCTGAAAGAGGCGCCGCTGGGGATCGTGGTCTGCGCCGACCCCCAGCGCTCGGATGTGTGGGTCGAGGACGCCGCCATCGCCGCCATTTTCCTGCACCTGGCGGCGGCATCCCTGGGGCTCGGCAGCTGCTGGGTCCAGATCCGCAAACGGATGCACACCGAGGCCCAGTCGGCGGGCGCCTACGTCGCCGACCTGCTGGGGCTGCCGGCTGGCATGGAAGTCGCGGCGATCATGGCCATCGGCTACCCGGCGGAGGAGAAGCCGCCCCACCCGCCCGCCAGCCTGTCCTACGACAAGGTGCATCGCGAGACCTACGGCACCCCCTGGCAAAGGGGAGGCTAGACTCGCAGCCGAGCCCGGACGCGGGCCAGCAAATCGTCGATCTCCCGAATGCCCAAACGGTGCCCGAGAAGGGTCAGGGCGGCGACGCAGAGACCGGCGGTACCCAGGACAACCCCTAAACTGCCGGCAAAGCTGTCGGGGGCCGGCAGCAGGGCCCGCAGCACCTGCCGGCCGCCCGCGAGCAGGAGGCCCAAAGGAAGGCTAAGCGCCATGATCTTCAGGTAGAAACGGTAGACCTGTCGGCTGCCGGGGTTGACGGTCCGCCTGTTCCAGAGGGCGTAGAGCACCACCACCTGCAGGATGACCGAGAGCGAAATCGCCAGGGCCACCCCCTGCACCCCCAGACGCTGCATGCCCACCCGGTAGAGCGGAATGCTCGCCAGAACCGCCGCGGTCCCGAAGAGCGCCGGGTAAAGCGTGTTCTGGATAGCGTAATAGCCCCGCACCACCACGGTTTGGGCGGCAAAAGCGAAGGCCCCGGGCAGCAGGCAGGCCAGCACCTGGGCGGTCAGCGCGGTGGCCGCGGCGTCGAACTGCCCGCGCTGGAACAAGACCCGCACGACCTCGCTGCGCAGCACCATCAGCAGCACCGAAAAGGGTACCACCAGGGCCAGGTAGCGCAGGGTGCCGTTGAGCAGCCGGTTCATCTCGTCGATCTGGCGCTGGGCCGCCAGCCGCGCCAGAAAGGGGAAGGCCGCGACCCCTACCGCCTGCCCGAAGAAAGCCACCAGCAGCAGCATGATCCGCAGGCCGTAGTTGAGCCCGGCGATGCTGCCGGGAGGCAGAAACGACCCGAAAAAGCGCATGAAAATCTCGGTTGAAAACGTCATCGAAAGCCCCACCATCAGCGGCAGGGTCAGCAGGATGTAACGCTTCAGATCCGGGTGGCCCAGATTGAACAGAAACCCCCAGCGCATGCCGATCTGCCGAGCGCCGTGGTATTGGGCCGCGAAGTTGCCCAGGAAAGCCCCGCCCAGGACGCCCCAGGCGAAGCCCTCGATTCCCAGACGCGGCCCCAGGAGAAGCCCCCCCAGAATGATGCCGAGATTGTAGAGCAGCGGCGCCAGGGCCGGGATCAGGAAGCGCTCCCGGGCAAACTGCACGGCCATCAACAGGCCGCCGCTGAAAAAGAAAAACTGGGCCGGGATGATGATCCGGGTCATGCGCACGGCTTTTTGGAAAACGGCCCCTTGGGGCAGCCCCGGGGCCAGCAGGGCCACCAGTTGGGGGGCAAACAGGCAGGCCACCCCGATGGCCGCCGCCAGGCCCAGGCCGAAAACGGTCATGATCAGGGAAAACACCGCCCAGCCTTCTTCCTCCTGGTGGGCGGTCAGGTAGCGCGCGAAGATCGGAATGAAGGTCACCGAGAGAAACCCGCTGGCCGCCACATGGTTGAGGACCTCGGGGATCATGAAAGCCACCTGGTAGGCGTCCACCGCCTCGCCGGCCCCACCGGCATGCGCGATCACCATCTCGCGTGCCAGCCCCATCAGGCGACTGAGGAAAATGGAGACCGTCATGATCAACGCGGCCACTCCCACTTTTTTGGACAAAGCGCTGGACATCACCCGCTGAACCCTTTAAAGGTTGCCCGAAACAGGGTCTGCTTGTAGCAGAAAAGGCAGGAGAACACCACCGTGCCGCCGGCGCTGCCGCCGGCCGAACGGGGTGGCGGGCAGCAGCGGCGGCCACCCCCACCTCAATCCAGAAGGAGCCCCCACCATGGAACTCTGCCCCTGCGGGTCGGCAAAACCTTTCGCCGAGTGTTGCGAACCCTTTTTAAACGGCAGCAGCCCAGCACCCACCGCCGAGGCCCTCCTGCGCTCGCGCTACACCGCCTACACCCGCTCGGCGGTGGATTACATTCTTCAGACGACCCACCCCTCCCAGCGCCGTCCGGAGGATGAAAAGACGGTCCGCCGCTGGGCGAAGGATGCCGCCTGGCAAGGTCTGACGGTCATCGACTGCCGGGAGGGCGGCGCCGACGATCGGCAGGGGTTCGTGGAATTCATCGCCGCCTACAGCGAAAAGGGGGAGAAAAAGGAGCACCACGAGATCGCCGAGTTCCGCAGGGAAAACGACACCTGGTTTTTCTACGATGCCAAGGCGCCCAAACCCAAACAGGTGGTGCGCCAGGGCCCCAAAATCGGACGCAACGCCCCCTGCCCCTGCGGCAGCGGCAAAAAATACAAAAAATGCTGCGGCCTCTGAACGGCCGGTGCCCTGAACTGCCGCAGCTTCGGCTGCCACAGGCCGAGGGCGTCCAGCCTGACAGCGGGATTACACCGCCAAGGAGAACCGATTGATGGAGTTCACCACCATTGCCAAGGAAACCGTGCTGCTCAACCCGCTCCAGGACATGAAGCGCCGCCGGGTCGCCAGCGAAATCCGGCTGGACCCGCTCACCGGCCGCAGCTCCCGGATATGCCACTTCATGAGGCTTGCGTGGCAAAAACCCGATTTGGTCCAGCTGGCGGAGACCACCGCCGCCGGCTGCCCCTTCTGCCCTGAGCGGGTGACGGCGATCACCCCCTGCTTTCCGCCCGAAATTCTGCCCGAAGGCCGCCTGGTTTCCGAGGACCGGGTCCTTTTTCCCAACCTGGCCCCCTACGAGGCCATCAGCGCCGTGGCGGTCATGGGGGCGGAGCATTTCATCCCGATGACGGGTCTCGCCCCCGAACGGATTGCCGCCAGCTTCGCGCTCTGCCTGGCCTTTTTCCGGGCCCTGCAGCGCAGCAAGCACCCGGAGTCGGTCTATCACATGATCAACTGGAACTACATGCCGCCCTCGGGCAGCTCCATCATCCACCCCCATCTGCAGGTCTTTGCCGGCAGCTTCGCGCCGCACCTCATGCGGCAGGAGCTTGCGGCCGCGCGCGCCTACGGCGAGGCCCACGGCACCAATTATTGGGACGATCTGGTGGCCGCGGAACGCGCGACAAACGACCGCTACCTGGGCCGCATCGGGCGCACCAGCTGGCTGAGCGCCTTCGCCCCGATGGGGATCGCCGGGGACGTGGTCGCCGTGGTGGACGATGTCCACTGCACCCTGGAGCTGACCACCGCGGACCTGGCCGACCTGGCCCTGGGGCTGACGCAGGCCCTGGCGGTCTACGACGGGATGGGGATTTTCAGCTTCAACATGAACTTTTTCACCGGCGCCGCCGGAGACGACCACTATCGCCTGCACCTGGTGCTCTCACCGCGGGCCTACTTCAACCAGGCCCTGGGCACGCCGGATGTGGGGGCCCTGCAGCAGCTCTACCGCGAAGGGGTCTGCATGGCCTTTCCGGAGGAGATCAACCAGCGGCTCAAACCGCGTTTCGAGAACGAGCCTTGAGGGACGCCGCCGGAACTTCCGAGCCTATACCGGCCAGGCTGATGCTGGCCCCCTTGAAGGGGGTTACCGATCGAATTTTCCGCAACACCCTCGCCCGCCATTTTGACGGCCTGGACGCGGCTGTGGCCCCGTTCATCTCCACCCGCCGCGAGCGGCGCATCAAGGCTTCCCAGCTCTCGGGGCTGCTGCCGCAAAACAACCCCGGCCTGCCGGTGGTACCCCAGATCATGGGCAACGATCCGGACGATTTCATCGCCCTGGCCCGGGTGCTGGCCGATCTGGGGCATGCCGTGATCAACTGGAACCTGGGCTGCCCCTTTCCCATGGTCGTCAAAAAAACGCGTGGCTGTGGCCTTCTGGCGCACCCCGAACGGATCGAGGCCTTTCTGGAGCGGGTGGTGCCGCGGATCCCCGCCCGCCTGTCGATCAAGACGCGCCTGGGCCTGCACAGTGCGGCCGAGCTCCATGGCCTGATGCCGATTTTCAACCGCTTTCCCCTGGCGGAGGTGATCGTTCACCCACGTCTGGGCAGCCAGCGCTACGCCGGACAGCCCGACCTCGCGGCCTTTACCGAGTGCCTGGCGCGCTGCGCCCACCCCGTGGTCTACAATGGGGACCTGCACACCCTGGATGGCTACCGCCGGATTTCACAGCACTTTCCGACGCTGAAGCGCTGGATGCTGGGCCGGGGAGTGGTGGCCAACCCCTTTCTGCCGGCGATGATCAAGACCGGGGCAGACGCCGGCGGCGATCAAATCACCCGCCTGCAACGCTTTCATGACGACCTTTTCAGCGGCTACCAGCAGGTTTTTGCCGGACCGGGCCACCTGCTGGACCGCATGAAGGGATTCTGGTATTATTTTGCCCGAACGTTTGATAACGGCCGTCGGATCATGAAAAAAATCCACCGGCTCAGGCGGCCCGACCACTACCGCGCCGTGGTGGATCGGTTTTTCGCCGCCGAGGCCCGCTGGAACCCGTCGGCGGTGGCCTTCGAAGAAGGGTGAGCGCGTGTTCGAATACCAGAAAAACGGGCGCTTCTTCGCTCAGATCCCCGAGGGACTGGAGACCTGGGCGCTGCAGGAATTGACCGAGCTGGGGGCCGCGGAGGTCACGCCGGCCTTTCGCGGGGCCTATTTCAGCGCCACTCCCGCGGTTCTCTACCGGGTGAACTACGAAAGCCGGCTGCTCACCCGGGTCCTCGCCCCCCTTAAAACCTTCACCTGCCCGGACCGCGCGGCCCTCTACCGGGTGGCTAAGGCCCTGCCCTGGTCCCAGTTCCTCGGACCCAAAAACACCTTTGCGGTCTTCGCCCAGGTCAGCGACAACCCGCAACTCAATCACGCCGGCTTTGCCGCCCTGGTGGTCAAGGACGCCATCGCCGATTGTTTCAGCCAGGCGCTGGGCATCCGCCCCAACGTGGACACTCTCCGGCCGGATGTCTGGATCAATCTCAACCTGCGGGGCAGCCGCGCGATCCTGCATTTCGACACCTCGGGCAGCTCCCTCCACCGGCGCGGCTACCGGACCGAATCGGTGCCGGCGCCCATGCAGGAGACCGTGGCGGCCGCCGTCATCCGGATTTCGGGCTGGGACGGCGACTGCCCGCTCTACGACCCCATGTGCGGCTCCGGGACCCTCCTGAGCGAGGCCCTGATGCGCTACTGCCGCCTGCCGGCAGGTATGCTGCGCAAGCGCTTCGGTTTCGAGCGCATGCCCGACTTCGATCCGCAGCTTTGGCAGACGATCCGCGAAACGGCCCAGGCCGCGGTCCGGCCCCTGCCCGAAGGCCTGATCGGCGGCAGCGACATCTCCGGCCAGGCGGTATCGGCGGCCCGTGCCAACCTCGCCAACCTGCCATACCGCCAGCGGGTCCGTCTGAAGACCGCCGCCTTCGAAACGCTGCGCGGTCTGGAAAACCAGACCATCGTCTGCAACCCGCCCTACGGCATCCGCCTGGGCCGACCGCAGGAGATGGCGCCCCTCTACCGGGCCCTGGGGGATTTTCTCAAGCAGCGCTGCAAGGGCTCCCGGGCCTATATTTTCGTGGGCGACCGTGAGCTGCTCAAATACGTCGGCCTCAAGCCCAGCCTGCGCCAGCCCATCAAAAGCGGCGGCCTGGACGGGCGCCTGGTGAAATACGAGCTTTACTAAACTGCCATGAAGCCGTCCGAGCCCACAGCCCCCTATGAAGCGCCCGGCGACCTGCGGGTCTTCAGCCTGCCCGGCGGCTGGACGGTTTTGGCCGGCAAAACCGACAGCGCCAACGACCGCTTGAGCCTGAAGCTGGCTGGCCCCAACGACTGGTGGTTCCACGTGCGCGGCATGCCCGGCAGCCACGTGCTGCTGCGGGTGCCGCCGGGAGCCGAACCCCAGCGCGCGGTGCTGAAACAGGCCGCGGCCATCGCCGCCTATCACAGCAAGGCGCGCACGGGCGGGGTGGTGGCGGTATCGGGCACCCGCGCCCGCTTCGTGACCAAACCGCCGGGGGCCAAGCCGGGGACGGTCGCCATCCGCCGGGAAACCATTTTCAAGGTCCGCCCGGCCCTGCCCGACGAATAGGCCCGGGCCGCCTTCACCCCGGGAGGCCGATTCTGTGAACCGAACCATTACGGCCCTTAAGATCCAGGTCCGCAACCCCGAGCGGGTCAACGTCCATCTGGACGGGCGCTACGCCTTCGCCCTCAGCCTGAATACCGCCCAGGGGCTTTCCCGGGGACAGGCCCTGAGCGCCGGCGAGATCGCCCGTCTCAAAGCCGCCGATCAGCCCGCCGCCGCCTACCACCGCGCCCTGCGCTTTCTGGCCCGGCGCCGGCGCAGTATCCACGAAACCAGAAGCCATCTGCGGCGCGGCGGTTACCCGGCCGCCGTGGTGGACGCGGTCATCGCGCGTCTGCGCGCGCACCGTTACCTGGACGACGCTGAATTCGCGCGCCAGTGGGTGGCGGAGCGGGAACGCTTCCGTCCGCGCAGCGGTCGGGCGCTGCGCTGGGAACTGCGCCAAAAAGGGGTCGGCAGCGGCGAGATCGATCGGGCGATAGGCGGTTTGGATGAGGCCGCCTCGGCCCGGGCGGCCCTTCGCGGGCGCCTCACCCGCTGGCAGGGGCTGGCGCGGCAGGATTTCAAGGCGAAGGTTTTCGGCTTCTTGGGACGGCGCGGCTTCAGCTACGAGATCGCCGAAGCGGCCTTTGAAACGGCCTGGGAGGAACGGGAGAGACCGGCGGCAGCGGAATGACGCGGCCCCGGCCAACGAAAGGCGGAAAAAAACGCTCTATCGGCCCCCCTCCTTGGCCAGGGCCGCCTGAATCGCCTGTGGGTCAAAGCCGCTGATTTGACGCTCTCCGATCAGAATCAAGGGCACCCCGCGACCCCCCAGGCCCTGGAACCGGCGCCGGGCGTCCTCCGAGGCGCTGACGTCAAGCTCCTCGAAGGCCACCCCTTTCCGGTTGAAATACTCTTTGGCTTTGACACAGTAGCCGCAGCCGGGGGCCGAGAACATCACCACCCGGGGGCCGTCCGCGGGCCGGGTCCCGTTGGGGGTGCCGCCGCCGGTGAAAAAGTCGCTGCGCCGGCTGACATTTGCGACCACGGCCTCCCGCTGCCGGGTTTCCAGCTGCCTGCGGTAAGCGCGCCGGACCTCCAGGCTGTTCTGCTCCTCCAGCGCCTGGGGCGGCGCATCACCGTAGTGTTTGACCCCCTGGGCGTCCACCCAGACAAACACATCGGCCCACGACGTTCCGCACAGCATCAGGGCCAGCAGAAGCGGCCAAGCGGTTTTCACGATCCGTTTCACGTCGTTCCCTTTCCTTATCGCGGTTGGTGTCTGTCCTTTATCGGCCGGGCGTGGACCGATCTTGATGCGGGTTGCAGGCACCCACACCCCCCGCGGGGCGCCCCGAACCGGCGGCTGGCAACGGCACCCACACGGTTGACTGCAGCGGCAAAAAATTTTAAGAGAATGAGACTGAACGCCGTCCCCTTGCAATCAAACCCCCGGCCTAACCTTCCGGCCGTTAGACACCTCTGGAGCACCCCATGGACTGCAAAAAAGAAAAGAATCTCGAAGGCTGCAACTGCACTTACGACCCTTGCAGCCGCAAGGGCCTCTGCTGCGATTGCCTGCGCTATCACCTCAAGCTGCGCCAGCTGCCGGGTTGCTGCTTTACCAAGGAGGCCGAGGCGACCTTCGACCGCTCATTTGAACACTTTGCCCGTCTGGTCAAGGCCGGCCGGGTCTGAAACGCCCCACCGCCCGGCCGCCCGAAAAGCACCGCCTGGGCGGCCGCAGGGGCCTGCCGCCCCGGGCCACGGATAAACCCGGCGACGGCCGGATGAGACCGCATGCCCGACATCCTCCTGATTCAGCCGCCCATCCGCGATTTTTACCTGACCGCCAAACGCACCGTCCCCTATGGCCTGGCATCCATGGCGGCAGCCGTCCGTCAGGCGGGTTTCACGGTCGGGATCCTGGACGGCCTGGCCAGCGCCAAAGCCCGACCCACCCCCCTGCCCTCGGAAATGGCCCACCTGAACGCCTATTACGGAAGGCCCGATGCCTCGCCCCTGGCCCTTTTCCACCGCTTTCGCCACTTCGGCCGCAGTGTCGAACATATAGGCCGCAAGGCTGCTGAATCCGACGCCTTCCTGGTGGGAATCGCATCGCTCTTCACTGCCTACAGCCAGGAGGCGCTGGCAACCGCCCGCAGCGTCAAGTCTTTGCTGCCCGGCTGCCGGGTGGTTCTCGGCGGCCATCACCCCACGGCGCTGCCCGCAGAGGCCATGGCCTGCCCCGCAGTGGATTTCGTCATCCGGGGCGAGGGCGAAGATGCCCTGCCGCAGTTGGCCCGCGCCCTGCGCAGCGGCGGCGACCTGGAGCGCGTGCCGGGGATCGTCTTTCGCCGCCCCGACGGCAGCCTGCACCTCAGCCCGCCCGCTGTGGTGACAGACCTCGACAGCTGCCCGCACCCCGCCCGGGACCTGATCGACGCGCGCTTCTACCGCCGCCGGCGGCGCGGCAGCACCGTGGTGGTGGCCAGCCGGGGCTGCCCGATGGCCTGCAGCTATTGCAGCCTCGGCCGCTTCTCGGGGATTCCCTACCGCCGCCGTTCGGTGGCCTCGGTGCTGGCGGAGATCGACACGGCGGTGAATGCCCACGATGCACGCTTCATCGACTTCGAGGATGAAAACCTGGCTCTGGACAAGCCCTGGCTAATGGCCCTGCTGGAGGGCATTCGGCGGCGCTTCGGCCGCCAGGGGCTGGAGCTGCGGGCCATGAACGGCCTCTTTCCGCCTTCGCTGGATGCCGAAATCGTTGCGGCCATGCGCGCGGCCGGCTTCCGAAGCCTCAACCTGGCCCTGGCCACCACCCACCGCGAGCAGCTGGCGCGTTTTCGGCGCCCGGATGTGCGCCGCGCCTTTGACAGCGCCCTTTTGCAGGCCGCCGCGAACCGCCTCGAGGCCGTGGGCTACATCATCGTGGGCGCACCCGGCCAGCGGGCGGCGGAGAGCCTGGCCGACCTCTGCTACCTGGCCGAGCGCCGGGTCCTGGCCGGTGTTTCGCTCTTTTACCCCGCTCCGGGCAGTCTGGACTTCGAGCGCTGCCGCCAGGAGGGTCTGCTACCGGCTCACCTCTCGCTTTTTCGAGCCACCGCCCTGCCCCTGTCGGCCACCACCACCCGCTTGGAGGCCGTCACCCTGCTGCGCTTGGGCCGCCTGCTCAACTTCCTCAAATCCCTGGCGGCAGATGGGGAGCCCCTGCCGCAGGCCGCCCGGAGTGAACCGCGCCTGCCGCCGGGCAACGACCGCCGCGAGCTGGGACGCCGCCTGGTGGCCTGGTTTCGCCACGACGGGCGACTTCGGGGGGTAACCCCCGAGGGTGCGGTCTACGCGCATCGCGTCGACCGCACCCTGGCCGAACGC
>Ga0272444_10003416_pt1 | contig 14280 bp, 5 predicted proteins | sample SSMForm13_FD_201033 | JGI IMG/M metagenome (GOLD analysis project Ga0272444, IMG submission 201033) | Marine sediment archaeal communities from Little Sippewissett salt marsh, Falmouth, MA, United States - SSM-Form-13 | ecosystem: Environmental > Aquatic > Marine > Wetlands > Sediment ...
CCGGCAGGAATTCCTTTACTTGGTGAGCACCAGTTTTCGGGTCAGAATCCGATTTTCCCCTGAACGAAGACGATAGAAGTAAACACCGGTCGGCAGATCATTCGCATCCAGATGCACGGTATAGCGATTCGGATTCTGCACACCGTCCACGAGCGTCTTGACTTCATGGCCCATGATGTCGTACAGTTTTAGGGAGACATGGGTTCGCTCCGGTATGGAATAACGGATCTGAGTCTTTGCGTTGAAAGGATTCGGATAGTTCTGCACCAGTGCGAAATCCAGTTCTTTCATTGAGGGATCCGTGTCCACGTCAGAAAACTCAACAATCGAGAAATTGGCGTCGCTCATGTCCACAATGGATCCGTTCTCGGCACTTTTAATCGAGATTTGATAATTGGATCCCAGAGCCAGGTTTCCGGGAATGGTCCACGTATAATATCCATCGCTTTCCGTGGTTGCGATGGATTGAAGCAAGGCACCGTCTCGGAACAATTCAATTTCAACACTGTCTTCGATCACGTCATCCCACTGCACGAAATAGGTTCTGTTCTGCTGCCATTGCTCGCCGCCGTTCGGCGCGATCACCGTGATAAAGGGATCTGTCGTGGCGAATGTACTTGAGGACCAGTCGCTGGTTATGGTTGAATAGTCATACTCCGTATTGGATGCATTCACGCGCCAGTAATACGGTGTATTCGAACCCGGATTTTCCCATTCATAAACAGCGTCGTTCAAATAATTTTCATCCACGACAATGTTTGAAAATTGATCGTCCGTGGCGACCTGCAGATGATACCAGCTGACCAGGCCCACGGGTGTCCATTCCAGCATGACGGGATGCGTCTGATCCACCTGCTCACCATTCACAGGAGAAACCAGATAGGGTGGCAGGGCGGTCGAGGGCAGATCGGGATAGGTCACAAAGTAATGTCCATGATTCGTCACCGGAGCTGAGACATACCAGCCGTCAATTTCCGGATCATCAAAATTGGGATTGGGATCGACATATGAGTAGGTGGTGGGCACAGGCATAATGATGCCGCTGCCCGGAGTCGCGGTGAAGTAAACCACCACTGAATCCGGATGCTCGAACTGATAATAGTTCTGATCAAAAAAGATCGTTCCTGTAAAGGGTGCGGGAAAGTCACTGGTGAGGTTTACGGTCTCAATGGTGACGGGCAGCACCTTGGGCGCTTTTCCGGGCCATTCTGGCGCAACCGGACCGTTTTCATATCGCCAGACGTGAAATTGGTTGTACGTGCTCAACGCAACCCCGTCTGTAAACTGAAACATGACACCTGTTGTGTCGTCTCCGAGATTGAATTTGTAATAGTTGTCTCTCAGCAATCCCGATCCGCCACCGTCTGACCAGACATAGGCCGCGGGCCGGCGACGGTTCCAGTCGAAACGATAGGCGCGATAGCTTGCCAGCAGCAATCGATCGAAAGACAGTTCGCTGATGACAGTACCGGAGGCATCCACTTCGGTAATAGCCGGTGATCCGGTCATGGAGGCCGCTCCCCAGCCGATCACGGTATTGCCATTGTCCAAGCGCTGCACGCTGCCGAAATTGCCGACAAAAATATCGGGATCATGCCGGTATTCCCACACTCTGGTCGCGGTCATGGCCGTTTCATCCAGTTCATATTCAACGGCGCGGGTGTAGGGTCTGACCGGCACATCACCGCCGCCGACGTTCGGATTGTTGTTGCCATTGTCGATCATGGTCAGGTTGCCGTTGTCGAGCTGCCGCACATCATGCTGGAACATGAAGTAGACCGGATCATTCGCCTGATCTTCGTTGATAAAGGTGAACTCGTTGTTCTTGCCTCCCATGCGCCAGATAATCTCACCGGTCCGGCGGTTGATTTTTGTGACCTCTCCGAGGCCGATGGAGGAGATGATGAGATGTCCGTCATTCGACATTTCAATGGAGTTGAGATGGATTGGATTGACAGTGGACTGGGTCAGATCCTGATAGGAATCGGTCAGTTCGTAATGATCCCAGCTTCGCCACTGGAAGATGACATTTCTTTCCTGTCCGGTCGCAGCCACGGGATTGTCCAGTTCCTGAACGATCGAACCGACTACCATGGCCCCGGGATATCCGCCTTCCACGATCTCACTCATGTCCACCTGCTGGATGTCGTAGCCCAGCATCAGAACATGTCCATTGGCCAAGATTTGAAACTCATGGAAGTCCGCGATGTATCCATTACCCATCTGAATGGTTTCCACGATCGAATAGGTGCTGTCCATGATATAGTATTCGGTCAGACCGGCGGCCACACCAAAGGGCGATTCCTCATACATCTTTCCATACGTGAGCCATCCGCTGGGTGCGACTTTGAGCTCTACCGGCATGCCCGTGTCCACATGTTCCGAGTAAACCAGGTTCCCGTCATTGTCCACGATCAGATTGTATCCTTCCAGGTCGGTGACATGGGTGGGCGCCAGAAAGAAACAGCCGGGGCTGGGATCTCCGTAATGAACCAGTTCGAATCCGTACGCGTCAGGCAGGGGATCATCCTGTGCGATCGGGCGGGATTGTTCCGCGATCTTCTCGGCAAAATGCTTCGGATTCAGTTCGGCCACATACGCATACGGATTCAGGGGCTCTTCAAGGGGCGTCACTTGAAAAGCAAATGAGAAGGATGGAACCGCGTCTCCCGACCGGGTGCGCAATCCCGGATGGAGCGTCACAACCACCTCCTCGGCCGGACTGAACCGTGCATCCGGTTTGAAGATCAGGGTGGCGCCATCCGACGAAAGCACAACCTGTCCGGCTGCTTCACCGCTTTTGGATCCGATCACCGTGATCAGATCCTCCTGATATGCAGACACCGGTTCCAGCTTTTCTCCCGGCCGGATGATGATTTGAGAGGATCGTGAGTTCAGATTCGATTCGTGGACGGGTGAGATGTACTGAATGGAAGCCGGTTTTTGGGCGAGCACGGGAGCAATGCCTGATATTATAAAAATCAGTATCAAAGCAAAATAACGTTTCATGGTCTGTTCCTTTGTTTTTTGAACGGTCAAGTTGTATAAAATAAAGTCATCGCCTTGAAATTCAAAGTACTATTTAACAAAACATATCTTATACCCCTTATCCATGCGAACGTTCCCCTGCAAATCCTGTGCAAATACATGACACATGCGGATGCCCGAGCTCAGGCATCCGCCATCCTCGCTTATCGAATGCAATCCGGGATGGATCCGGTTTTCAGTCACTTTGTCTTGAAACCGGCCACGCGGAACCTTATGTGCGGTCCGAGGCAACAGACTGAGTCTTAAACCGGATGAATGACCTAAAGGACAAAGGTCAGTATGATCGTTAAGGCAAACGACCATGCGGCCAACAAATTCGGTCTATTTGATCAGCGTCATCTTGGATGTGGTTTGCCACTGTCCGGGGCCGTTGGATTCTCTGGCATTAATCCGGTAAAAATAGAGGCCCGAGCTCAGTCTGGATCCATCCACACCCACCTGATGTTGTCCGGACTGGAATTCCCGATCGCAAACCGTGGACTGCAACCGGCCCAGCACATCGTACATTTGGATGGACACGTGCGTTTTGGTTCCCGTTTCAAACCGGATCATGGTTTGAGAATTGAAGGGATTTGGCGTGTTGCCGAGCAGCCGAAAATCCGTAACGGTTTGAGGAATCGGATTCTCTACTTGGGCAGAGATGACTCTTTTAAACGACACATTGTCCAGATACACGTCAATATTCGATGCGCCGAACAGGAACGCGGCCAGGGCGTTGAAATTGGACTGGTCCTGCATGGTGAACGGATAGGAGAAGTGCTGGTGAACCGGAGTCACAAAGGTTGGGCCGATTTGTCCGTAATTTGTATAATCGTCCCCGTACTCGACAATCAGGGCGTCAATGGTTCTGGGCGCGTCGGCCCAGGCGTCAAATTCGAACAGGTAGTTTTCTCCCTCCAGCAGTTTCATGTCAAATTGCACCATTTGAACATAGACCGATTGATCGCCTCCGGATGTGATGCTGACATGGCATACACCATCTTCGACCAGCCAATTTGCAGAGGCTCCTCCAAGCGCATTGTAATTCCACTGATTCAGATGGGATGAAAAATTTCCGTTTCTCACCATGTTCTGTCCGGCCGAGGTATAGTTTACATCAACTTCTTCTTCGTTGGAAAAGCCGCTTTCCTCGCCCGAGCCGTTGACGGCGGTCGTGCGGAAATACCAGGTTTGCGGGCTTTCCAGATCTGTGAGGGTCGCCAAGGTGGATTCTGATGTGACGAGCAGTTCAGTCGGATTGGGCGATGTGCCCCCGTATATATTGTAACGAACCACATCCGGATCGCCGAATTTATTGATGAACAGGGCCACAGCCTCTTCATGGGATTCAGCCACAAGGTAGGGTACCGGAGACATGCCGGTCCACGGGAATTTAAACGCCCGGTAGACTTCATATCCATCCAGAAACATTTGGAACGCAATCTCACCCTCGGGTGTGACTTCATACGCTTTGGGAGCGCCCCAGTCCGCCCAGTTGATCATCGTATTTCCGTTAGACAATCGCTGGGCATTGCCCATGATATTTGAAAATCCATTATAGGGATACCGATGCTCCCAGACGAGTGTGGCTGTCATGGCCAACGTATCAAGTATGTACTCCACTGCGCGTGTGGTCGGCGGATTGCGGTAGGTTCCGTTGTCGAAGAGGGTGTAATGTCCGTCACCCAGGGAGCGGATATCATGCTGGTAATTGATCCCGCCGAGCGGATCATCCACAAAGGTGAATTCATTGTTCTCGCCTCCCAGCCTCCACATGATCTCACCCGTATTGCGATTGATCTTGGTCACTTCACTTAAATGGCGGCTGGAGAGCAAAATGTGGCCGTCTTCATCCAGATCAATTGCGTTCATATGGGGGAAATTGAAGGAGCCAGAGAGGATATTTTCATGCACCATATCCACCGGATTAAAATGATCCCAAGCCGCCCAGGCGAATGTCAGTTCTCCCTCCGGTGAGAAACCCTGAATCATGGTTTCGCGCACCCTGGCATTGGTTCGGCCTCCCTCAACATACTGGCTCATGTCCACGGTCTCCACAATGCGGCCGATGAGAAAGTAGCTTCCATCTTCAAACCACTGGAGTTCATGCTCGTCCGTGTCATAATCCAATACGGCTCTGAATGTATCGGTCACGGTGAAGTTCTGATCCAGGCCGATGAAACCCCAGTTGGCGGGCGTATCATATCGGGGTTTTCCGTATCCGCCCCGGACCATCATGCTCATCATGCCATTTTTCTGAACCTTGAAGTCGCGCCGGTAATCCCAGGTGCGCCAGTACCAGACAGGTGTGCCTGACGTGTCTATAATGACATTGTACGGCTGACCGTACCGGTAATTCATGAAGATGTGTCCATCCGCGGGATTGTTGTTGTCGGTAACATACAGATTGCCAGCGGGAAAATCACTGGGTACGGAGACATTGTTCACGCTGACGCGGCGCGGCTCCTGATTCATCTGGTTCAGATGCAATCCCTGAAACGGGATCGGCTCATTTGCTTGCTGGATTTCCGATCTGTCATCCGGGATGGAACTTTGCGACAGTTTGATTTTAAATTCAAATTCGAAGGGAGCCATGATGGGATTCCCATTCCGGTCCACGGGATTCAGATGGACACGCACGGTTTCGCCAGGCGTGAAAGACTGATCCGGTTTGAAGATGAGGGTCTTGTTGTCCGAAGCCAATTGAACTTGGCCGTTGTGTTCACCGCTTCGTTCTCCCCTGACCGTAATGCAGGACAATGCATTGGCGATTTGATCCGATTGTACTGTTCGCAGCCGTAAAATAACCGTTGCCTGGCTGGAAACATGCATGGCTCCCGGTTTGGGATAGAGAAACTGAATGGCATCCGGTTGCTTTGCGGATAATGCGCCACAGACCAACAGTGCTCCGATAAGAATAGTAAAACAAGGGGTTTTCATTTTCATGACGAGGTATCTCCCGTAATAATTTTTAGGTTTAGGATTCAGTGAATAAACCGATTTCAGGTTGTATTATTCATTATAGACGTTATACGGGATAAACCGGATTACAGTTTATTTTTTTTATCGGATTATTTTTTCTGAGTTGAATGGTTTGCTCGATGCGGGATGATACGTGATAAGATGGTGTGATTTAATCCCCATCCGGGGCAAGAATGTCGAAGAAATCAAATTCCGAGGGAGTCGCCTCGCTGAAGTCCACCTGCCGGGATTCGTCATCGATCGTGACTTCATAGGTGCCAGCGCTGGGCAGCGTTTCGGTGATGTAAACATTGGAATAATCGACGTGCCCGCTCCAGGCGCCTGATCGTCCGACCGCAGCAAAATTGAGCCGGCCGTCCATGGGTCCGCTTGCATTGTCATCCAGATTCACGCGACTGGAGAATTGACCGTTGATGGTCAGGCCCGCCATGTCCATGTGCTGCTGAAAGACATAGTCGGACGTGCTGATTTTCAGATCGCTGCTGATGGAGACTGAAAAGGTCATGGTTCCGCCCAGCAATCCGTCGAACTCTGTGGTTTTACCCACATATTGCAGCATGTTTGCGCCCGTGAACCCGGGGATGCGCGTCACCACGCTCAGGTTGTTCAGAAGGATCATTTTGAGAAAACGGCTGAAACGGCCGGATTCGGATGAATCAAACACCCGGTCAAACACCCAGTCCATGCGATGGAAGGTTTTGTCATCCAGTCTGATCAGGCCATTGACCTCATCATAATCCCAGGCATGCCGGGAGCTTCGGGGCGGTGACAGCTCTCTTCTTTCGGTCCCCACCTCGCTCAAAGGATTGGCAATTTTCTTGGTGACCAGTTCGTATTCAATATCAAAGGTGAGTGAAATCAGATCATTGTTCAGGCTGTATGTACCTGCCGTGAACTGCGTGAAGATCTCATCACTGCTGGCGACAAGGATCATGCGCGTGCAATCCCCCTTCGGATAATCCAGATTGCTCAGGGTGAGCAGCTCGACGCCATTGCCTGCTTCATCTTGGTAGGTCCGCATATAGGTCCAGGAATCCGGACCAAACTGCGAGAACCGGTTGACGGGTTCTCCGATATCATTGTATCCGGTCAAGTTGCAGCGCAAAGCACCCATGCTAGCGACTAAGACCATAAAAAGTAACTTATGGCAGAATGTGTGTATTCTCACGTCAAATCCTCAGAAACGATGGCCCACACCCAGGCACAGGGAGAGTCCGAAGCGAAGTTTGTTTTCCTCATATAGGTAATCCAGAAAGTCCAGCCCCATGGACAGGAACAGAAAATTCAGAATCCGCGATTGCCTGCAATCCGTGGCCAGCACATGCAGGCCGAGGCCCGAGGTGAGACTGTAGAAATCGAGATAACGCGGTTTTCCGCGCATGAGAATGCCGTTTTGATGCCACCCCAGTGCAGGACTTAAAAGGAATCGATCCTGTATGTGATAGTCCCGGGAAATTCCCAGGAACAGATCGGTTCCCATATAAAAATTATAAAACTGGGGATTGGTGTATCGTTTTCCGTTCTGGGTCGCCCAGAGCGGAATCACGGTGGTCGCGGAAAGAACAAAGTGGATTCCCCTGATTCTGAAATCGGCCGTGTAATTCAATCCCGGAGAAAGCAGCGCAACCCTGTCGCCATCCGTGCTATGAATCCGCGACAGACCCAAAGCCGGCGCCAGACCGTGTCCAGCCTGTATTCGGGCAGAGAATGTCATGCAAACCAAGAGGACCAAAAGGAACATTTGTTTCCAGCATGATTGAGAATTTGGATTTTTCCCCCGGTTCATGACCCGGTGCCTCTGTTGACGATTATTGATTCGACTCATAAAGATAGAATCGGAAGTGCTAAAGTAAAAACTTTTAGTGTTAAAGTCAATGGCGTAGATTATTTTAACAGGATTAATTTTTTTGTATATGAACTTGCATTATCCTCAGAATTGGAAGCGTTTTCCATCCGATAGAAGTATAGTCCGGATCCAAGCTCCGAAGCATCAAAATGGATCTGATACAAACCCGGATCGCATTGTCCATTCATCAGTTCGCAGACGCATTCTCCCTTGACATTATAAATGGCAATCCGGATTTGAGATGGTTCCGGCACCGCATAATCAATGGTGGTTGACATGTTGAACGGATTGGGATAGTTCTGCGCAAGCGCAAATTCAGTCGGAATTTGACGGCCGCTTTTATCCACGCCTGAAGGATTGGATGTGATAATATATTCTGTCCAAAGTTTTGTATCTTCTCCTCCCGGACCGGTGACGGTGAGAGAAACGTCAAATGTGTCCGCATCCTGATACGTGTGAAAGGGGTGCTGATCTGTGCTGAACCGACCATCTCCGAAATCCCAGATCCATGCTGTGACAGGGCCGTTTGACAGGTCTGAAAACTGCACCTGAAGCGGAATCATGCCTTCCGTTGTGTCTGCTGTGAAATCCGCGGCAGGGGGAGGATCGAATACGGTGATGTATCTCGCAGCGGTTTTCGAGTGACTTCCCCCGGGTCCGGTTGCCATGAGCGTGACATCAAACGTATCCGCAGTCTGGTAGACATGAGCAGGATGCTGCTCCTCACTGGTTGTGCTGTCACCGAAATCCCAGAACAGAGAGGTGACCACACCGGTTGACAAATCCGTGAAATGAACCTCAAACGGGTATTGCCCCCAGGTCGTGTCCGCTGTAAAATCCGAAACGGGCGGCGGATCGGTCACGGTGATGTACTCCGGACGGATCAGTGTGTCCGCGCCGCTCGGTCCTGACACGATGAGACTGACCGTGAACGTGTCCACTGTTTCAAACGTGTGGATCGGATGCTGCTCCGCAGAGCTCTGTCCGTCTCCGAAATCCCAGGACCAGGTGTCCACCATGCCTATCGATTCATCCGTGAATCCGACCTCGAGAGGGACGGCACCGCACGTGGTATCCGCTGAAAATCCGGCTGTGGGCGCGGGACCGGATGTGATGATATAATCCGGACGGGTCAGTGTGTCCGAACCGCCTGGACCCGTCGCAATCAAACTGACCGTGAACGAGTCCATGGCGGCGTACGTGTGTGCCGGATTCTGTTCGCGGCCTTGTTCTCCGTCTCCGAAATCCCACAACCATGTGAAGACCGGTCCGGTTGAAAGATCCGAAAAGTGGACGTCTAATGGGAAAAGCCCTCGTGTGGTATCGGCTGTAAAATCCGCAACCGGCGGAGGATCGGAGACTTTGATGAAAGCTTCCTGCGTCAGCGTATCAGCGCCTCCCGGTCCCGTGACTTCCAATGAAACCGTAAAAGTATCTGCGCTCTGATAGGTATGAGCGGGATGCTGTTCCGCACTTGTTTCACCATCACCGAAATGCCAGGCCCAGACGGTGACAGGCCCGTTTGAAAGATCCTGAAATTGAACAAGAAATGGCCAGGTCCCTTCAGTGGTATCTGCGGTGAAATCCGCAACGGGCGGCGGTTCCAGCACAACGATGTAATCCTCTTTTGTGGCCGTATCGGATCCCTGGGGACCGGTTACGGTCAGACTGATGGAAAAAGTGTCGGCACTCTGAAAGGTATGGGATGGATGCTGATCCGTGCTGGTTTCACCATCTCCGAAATCCCATGCCCATGAAGTGATTGATCCGGTTGACAGGTCCGTAAATGGAACTGTCAGGGGGGCAACTCCTTCAGTGATATCCGTCCTGAAATTTGCTTCGGGAAAAGATGTGTCTAAAAGCTGTATCAGTGACACATTGTCCACATAGACGTCATGATTCGATCCACCTGCCTTTAACGCGACAAAGACCTCGTTGATTCCCGGTTCGTTCAGGACAAAATCGTATGTGAAATGCTGCTTTTGAGTCGTGATCCAGGACGGACCGTTCTGGCTGACATTGGGCCACGGAGACGCGTCTTTGTAAACCGCAACCTCAAAGATTCTGCCCATATCCGCATAGGCATCGAATCCGAGTTGATAGGTTCGTCCTTCCAGTACGGGGATGTCATACTGCACAAACATAAAGTCGTTTGGCTCGGATCCCCCGTCTTGAATGGCGAGGTGCAATTCTTCCTGCGCAGTGACCCCCCAGTATCCCCGCACTTCGTCGGCCGTGATTCCGTGCCAGTAATTCACACCATCTGAAAAATTTCCGTTATGGATCAGGGTCTGACCCGGCAGGGTCAGGTTGACGAAAACGTCCGACTCATTTGAGAAAGGGCTTTCCTCTCCCGAGGTGCTGACCGCGGTCACCCGGAAATAATAGCGCCGGTTGTTTTCCAACTCCTGAATCAGATGTTTAAAAGATCGGGATGAAGCCGCAATGATCTCGGTCGGATGCGGGGATGTATCTGCATAGATGTTGTAATGGTCCACATCCAGGTCGCCGAATTTGTTGAACAGCAGTGTGATGCGGTCTCCCTGATGTTCCAGAATGAGATACGGAACAGCCGCTTTGCCTTTCCAGGGAAATTTGAAGGTGCGGTAGGAGCGGCCCCCATCGCTGAATGCCATTTCCAGTGCTTTGCTGCCATCCGGCCGGACTTCTGTGAGAATGGGATAGGGAACATATCCCCAGTTGATCAGGGTGTTCCCGTTGGGCAGACGCTGCGCATTGCCCATTCCCTTTGATTGAATATATCCGGAATTATACTCCCAGACTTTGGTTACCGTCCAGTTGTCTGTGTTCAGATCCAGCTCAAGGGCTCGCGACAGGGGCGTGGTGTGAAAATTGCCGTTGTCAAGGATCGTGTAATGTCCGTTCGGCAGCACGCGGATATCGTGCTGGTAGGAGAGTTTGTCCGCATCATCTATCCAGGCAAACCAATCGTAACGTCCGCCCAGTCTCCAGATTGGTTCGGCTGTGAGTCGGTTGATTTTGGTGATCTCATCCTGATGGCGGGCCGATACGAGCAGGTTCCCATCCAGGTCCATCTCGATGGCGTTCATATGCACATAGTCGATGATGCTTTGGGTTAAATCGACGTGAATCGCGTTGGAGATTGCATACCAATCCTGGGACCGTCCAAAAAAAATCAGATTGCCATCCGCGTCCATGCCCACGACAAAATTATCCACAACATAGGCGTTCGGATCACCGCCCGGAACCACTTCACTCATATCCACCTGGCGATGGTTGCCGTTGATCAGATAATAATCCCCGTTCGGCATGACCTGAAGATCGTGCATGTCTGTCCAGTAACCCATGGCCGTGCGAAATGTGTCCACCACCGTGTATGTGGAATCCATGGCAATGTGCATCCAGTGAATCATGTCGTATGGGGAGGTCATGGTCAGTCGTCCGTCAGGCTGGACTTTCAGGTCAAACGCCTTTCCGGTTGTGACGCGGCGATACCAGACCGGATTGGCGTCATTGTCCAGAATCATAAAATAACGATTGTCTTCGACCTTGCCTGTAAAAATATATCCCGAATCGGGATTGTCGCTTGTCAAAACATCCACCACAGGAAAATCGGAGGGCAGGGACACGCCATTGAGCACAAGCGGATCCGGGCCGCTCATTATCTGGTTCCTGATCACGTCCGGAGATTCATTCCCCCGGGTTCTGAAGTCTCTCTCAGGCTCCAATTCATACGGAGGAAAATCATTCCGTATTTTAAATTGAAAGCTGGTATCCGCAAAAACCCTGCTCTGTCCGATACCCTGTGGTGCGAGATGAACCGTAATCCATTCGCCCAGTGCAAAATTCGCATCCGGTCTGAAATTAATGGTTCGTCCATCATTTGCCACTACGGTTTTCCCGCCTACCGGACCGCTGATCTGTCCCCGCATTGAAATGAAGCTGTTGAGATTGGTGATCTGATCCGCCTTCACGTCCCAGAATCGTAAAATCAGTACGGTTCCCGGATCATGATATTCCGTACCCGGGATGGGGAACAGGAACTGAATCTCGGCTCCAAACACAGAGGAAACAAGAAGTAAAATGATTATACAAAATAAAAACTTTGGCGTGTTCAATCTGAGCATGGCGTTCCATTTATTTTAACAGGATCATCTTTCGGACCAGAACCTCATTGCGCCTGGCATAACGGCTCTCCATCCGGCAATAATAGAGGCCTGAACCCAGATGTGAGGCATCTATGTGAATCTGATGAATACCCGGATCTCGGTATCCGTCCACCAGTTCGATGACGCATTCGCCCCGGATGTTGTATACACGAATCCTGACATGGCTGCGTACCGGGACAGCGTAATCCAGTCGGGTTGACGCGTTGAACGGATTCGGATAATTCTGCGAGAGCTCGAATCGATCCGGAACGGAGGATGGATCATCCCGCACGGCTGCCGGATCGAATGTCATGACAAAGTCGGTTTGTATTTTTGTGTCCTCTCCCAATGTTCCGGTGACTGTCAGGCTTACTGTAAATGTATCGATGGTTTGATACACATGAGTGGGATTTTGTTCTGTGCTGGATGTTCCGTCCCCGAAATCCCAGCTCCATGAATCGATTGTGCCCGTTGACAGATCGGAAAACTGAACGGAAAGAGGCGTCTTTCCCTGGGTTATGGGAGCAAAGAAATTGGCGATCGGCGCAGTAATCGGGGCCAGTTTGATATTGTCCACATACACGTCGTGACTGGATCCTCCGACATTAAAGACAAGCTGGGCGTTTGTCATGACAGGCCGGTTGATCACGAAATCCATATTAAAATGATTTTGAATCTGGTTGAGCCAATAGGGTGTCGCCTGAATGATTCTGTCTTCAGGCAGGAATGACACCTCGATGATTCTGCCCGAGACAGCATGCGCGTCGAATTCCAGACGATAGGACTGGTTGGGAAACAGCACAAGATTGGATTGGCCCAATGAGATGTCATCGGTCAGTGAGCCTCCATTGGCGATTTGTATGAGCAGTTCACCATTTTCATCCACTTGATAATCTGCCTGGATCCCCAAATCCGTGGACAGGTTCCAATGCTCCGTTCCTTCGGAAAAATCTCCGTTTTGCACCATATTCTGGCTTGGATTGATCAACTGAACCAGAGTGGATTCTTCGTTGGAATAATCACTCTCAAAGCCCGTGGAACTCACTGCGGTCACTCGGAAAAAGTAGATGGTATTATTCTCCAGAACAGAGCTCAGGTGGACAAATGGCTCCGCGCTCGTGGCAATGACCTGCTCCGGACGGGGTGTTTGCCCAGCATATATTTTGTAATAGGCCACGTCGGAGTCGCCGAATTTGTTAAAGAGCAGGGTGATACGACTGGATTGGGGATCGAGAACCAAATAGGGCACCGGCGCGATCACATCCCATGGAAATCGAAAAACCCGGTAGCTCACCACTGGCTCGAAAAACTGAAAACCAAAGGCCAATGCGCCGTCCTGGGTGACCTCGGTCTGGTTATACCCCCAGTTAATCAGGGTGTTGCCGTTATCCAGTCGCTGCGCACCGCCCATGATCTGAGAGACCGCCCCGGACGGATTTACATAAGACCAGATCTTGGTCACCGTCCAGTTTTCCGTATTCACTCTGAGCTGCAGGGCCCTTGAAAAAGGCGGTGAATGGAAGGTGCCATTGTCAAGAAGGGTGTAATCTCCGTTTGGCAGCACCCGAATATCGTGTTGATAGGAGATTCGATGCGTATCGTTGGTCCATGTGAAATCATCATTCTCACCTCCAAGTTGCCAGAGTATCCTGCCGGTTTGGCGATGAATTTTGACAATGGATTCCTGATGCCGGCAAGAGATGAGGATGTGTCCATCCAGATCGATCTCTATGGCATTGACGTGGGCGAAATCAATGGTCATTTCCGTGAGATCGACGTGGGGCGCGTCAACCAGCCGAAGATGGTCGCGGGTGTTCCAGACAAAAACAGGATTGTCGTCCGCGTCCATTTCAAAGATATGATTGCAAATGATCTGTGCTTTGGGATTTCCACCGGGGACAAGATCGCTCAAATCTTCTTCGATGATTCGATTGCCGATTAAAAAATAGTGACCATTGGGTAAAACCTGAAGTTCGTGCATGTCCACGAAATATCCCGTTGGCACATAAAATGTGTCAACAACGGCATAGGTGGAATCCATTGCAAAGTGTCCGGCAGAGGGAATCGGAATGGGGGCCTTGTAGGTGAGGCGTCCATCCTTTTGACGCTTGAAATCCAGGGACGCATTCTGGAGCCGCTTGTACCAGATCGGCGCTCCCGTATTATCCAGAATCATCAGGTAGGGATGTTCTCCGGTATAGGTGAGAAAGAGCGGATTGGGATCCAGATTGTTGTCCGTTGTGATCTGAACTCTCGGAAACGAGGACGGCACCGAAACACCGTTAAGAATGAGGG
>Ga0272444_10003417_pt1 | contig 14274 bp, 8 predicted proteins | sample SSMForm13_FD_201033 | JGI IMG/M metagenome (GOLD analysis project Ga0272444, IMG submission 201033) | Marine sediment archaeal communities from Little Sippewissett salt marsh, Falmouth, MA, United States - SSM-Form-13 | ecosystem: Environmental > Aquatic > Marine > Wetlands > Sediment ...
TCCCTATAACATTAATACGGTCTATTCACGGCCGGTGGCAGCGGCAAATGGAATCCCCTGAAAATCGGTTCCTTCCCCCGAACCGGACGGGATTACGACCATCCTTTCTTTAAGCCTGCTGAAAAACCGCCTGATAAGTTGCGGCAGGTGTTGATTTCGACGAACTCGGAATTGTCACCAGACCCCTTTCAATCATTTACACCTTATTCGACAGCGGTCGCCTTCTTAATCTTTGGACCACCGGGCTTTTCGATAAGCCCCTTTTTGTGAGAACATTCCGCCCGATTTTACGTTTATAAAACTAAGCAGGATATAATCGAATCGGCACGATCGATTCGGCACATTCAAACGGCAGAACGACCTGTCCGTTCGGCATACGTCCGGTGATCGATGCCAAACGGCCGAGTGAAGGGTTATGGAAAAGAGGGTTTTCTCATTGGCCGCCGGGGCGGTTCTGATTATTATCGCCATACCAGCTGTACTTATCGGGGCAGCTTTGTTTACCCCGACCGATGCTTACATCGGCGGCAACTGCAAAAATATCATCGCCGACCTCAATAATGACGGTTACAACGACATTATCGCCGATGCGGTCTATTTGAATTTCGGCAGCGCCGGCATTACTATTCACGACTCCCTGAAAATCGCGCTCGGCAGCAATGATGTCAGGGATATCGACAACGACGGTGACCTCGATTTCATCAATTGCTCCGCTGATTTCGTGCATATATTTGTTAATGACGGCAACGCCCGGTTTACGGCTGATTCATCTTACGATATTTCCCCCGGGCTGGCCTACGGGGGCCGCGTCGCCGACCTCAACAACGATGGCTACGTCGATATCGTCGTCTGCGGCCATGGTTACGATTATCCGGCCAATGTCCTCTGGAACCGGTGCGACGGTACGTTCGATATCCAGGACATCCCGCCCAACGGATATTCCAAAGATGTCGATGTCGGCGATTTCGACAATGACGGCGATTTCGATCTTCTCTGGTCGAACAATGCCTATGCCACCAGCATCCAGAAAAACGATAACGGTGTCCTGGGCGAATACATCTGGCTTAACGTCTACGGTTTCAGCGGTTCTTACCCCTGGTCGACGTTCGCCGACCTGAACGGCGATGGATACCTGGATGTAATCGTCATGGAGTACCTCGATGACCTTGCTTTCAAGTTAATCAATGATAAATCCGGCGGTTTTGACCTGATGCCCGACACCATGATCCGATCGGATTTCAATTCATATTATAAATCGGCTGATGTCGACAACGACGGCGACGATGACCTCGCCTCCCGTTATCTCAACAACGGCACCGGCTATTTCCTTGAAATAAACGAATCCTGGCCGCTCTGGATGGGCCTGGGCCATATCGATGAAGACGGCTATCTCGATGCGGCCAATTGTGACGGCTACATTTACCGGGGTAACGGCGGCGGTGCCGTCAATAATCCACCGGATGTGCCGGCCGGACTGGATGCCACGATTACCTCCAGTACCCTTAGCCTGCGCTGGGATGCCGTCTCCGATGATGTTACCCCGACGCCGCTTATGAAATATAACCTGAGAGTCGGCACCACCCCCGGCGGCAACGAAATCATGTCCGGGGTGACACCCACCTGGTATGCCAACACCGAACACAATACTGCCTGGGTTCTCTACCTCGACATGACCGCCTTTTGCCGCATCTACTGGTCGGTTCAAAGTCAGGACGGCAGTCTGGTTCGATCCGCCTGGTCCGGGGAAAAAACGATTATCTATGATCCCGATGACGATAGTCTCGGCTATGCCTGCGATAACTGCCCGCTCGATTATAACCCGGAACAGGGTGACAGCGACGACGACGGATGGGGTGATATATGTGACAATTGCCCGTCCACAGTCAACCCGGACCAGGACGACTCCGATCAGGACGGTCTTGGCGATGCCTGCGATTTTATCTGCGGCGATGTCAATCTCACCGGAATCATCGATCTCCTGGATATCACCTACCTGGTCAATTATCTCTACAAAGGCGGGCCGCCGCCGGTCTTTATGGCCTCGGGCGATGTCAACAGCTCCCGGCTTATCGATATTCTCGATATCACCTATATCATCAACTATATCTATAAGGCCGGTCCGGAACCGGACTGCCGGCGCTGAACGACAGCACCCGGTATTGACCACTCCCGCTGGGCTTGTCGATAAGCCACCTGCCAGATTGCAGCAGATGTTGATTGCGACGAAGTCGAAATTGTCACCGGCCGCCTTGCAATCATCTACACCTTGACCGATAACAGACATCTTCCTGGTTTGTGGACTACCGGACTTCTTCACGCCCCTGATATCACCGGCACCCGGCCGTAATATATCTCCAGCAACAAAAAAAGGGCTGCGGTCGACAACGACCGCAACCCCTGATGTCATCCGTAAATGACTTTATGCCCGTATCCCTAATACGGATTACCGCACAGCGGCCCCGCACCATAATACAGGTAGTCGATTATGGCAATGATATCGACCAGGTTGATCCGGAAATCGCAATTGCAATCACCCACGATCCGTTCCGGCATCGGGGCCGGACCACCGTAGTAGAGGAAGTTGATGAAATAAATGACATCCAGAAGATTGATCACACCGTTGTAATCGCAGTCACCGTGCAACTTCCAGATATTGATCTTGAAATACACATCCTGCGGTGAATTGGTCGCATCCGGGGCGACAATCTGGCCGTAGTCATAATAGGTCCCCAGCACCAGCCCGTAACCATTCGGGAATAAACGCACCGTCCAGGGATAAGTGTAGCCGCCGGCTGAATCGATCGTCCAGTCGACCCAGGAGACATCCTCCACGAATTCCCAGGTCATGCAGCCCGGATTGGCGTTGTTGACCGACAGGAAATACTCCTTGCCCGGCTGATTTTCCTGGGCCGCGAAAACCACCGTATCATGACTGGCCGTAATTTCAGGCGCCTCATCCGTCGGCAGAATGGTCAGCCGGACCGGAATCCGCCGGGGACTGTTGATGGCATTAAAAGCCGTTATTACCAGCGTGTCGCGATAGGTCCCCGGTGATAGACTCTTGTAATCGAAATTAAGCGTTACCTGCTGTGGTGCCGGACCGGAACTGGGAAAAGGCTCCAGCCATGCGGCCGAATTGGTTATGTCGAAATCGAACGGCTCCGCACCGCCGTTGTAAACCGTAATCTTGGTCGGAATAACCAGACCGGTCCCCTGACCGCACTCGTAAAGCTCGGCCGATACCGAATCCTTGTTGACCAGAATCTTGGCCGGACTGGTCGAAAGAGCATACTGGATCACGACCTCTACCGGCGAGTTGCTCGCCTCCAGCGAATTGACGATAATGGTGTCAAAGAAATTCTGCCCGGGATTGCCGAAAACAGTGTCGAAAACGATCGTAACCGTCTGCGGCACCGCCCCGGAATCGGGCGTCAGGGACAGAATCCTGTCGGACGTCTCCTCCAGGTAATAATTCATCGATCCGGCCCCCTCGTTGATAACATCGAAATACCGATCGTCGGGAACCGGCTCATCGGTGTCAACCGCGACATAAATAAGCTCCGGGTCCACCCCCAGAACCGGCAGACTGGAAACAATCTCCAGCCTGACCACGGCCCTCTGCGGCGTGTTGCTGGCATTGGGATCGGCAACCACGATCGTATCCCAGTAAATACCGAAAGCCAACCCGGTGATATCCACCGATAAAGTCACCGTGGCCGCACCGGTTCCGGCATCAGGACTGATACTGAGCCAGGTCGTGCTCTTGGTGGCCGTCCAGTTCAACGTCCCGCCACCCGCGTTGCTGACATCCATGAACTGATCGGGAGGATTGGTCGAATCGGCGATGGCCGAGAAACTGAAATAGTCCGGATCGAGGTCGATCATCGGCGCCGGCTCGGATAATGTATATGTGACCGGAATCGAAACCGGATTATTGGTCGCCTCGGGATCCGATATGACCAGCGTATCATAATAAATACCCGGCGTCAGACCGGAGGGATTAACCGAAACCTGAACCAGTGAAGGAGCCGTGCCGAAAGCCGGCGAGGAATTCAGCCATGAGGAAGTCCAGGTCGCCGTCCACTCCAGCGTCCCCGCGCCGACATTGGTAATATTGATCACCTGCGGCGACGGTGCCCCCTGCCCCTGGATCGAGGCGAAAGTCAAAGAATCTTTGTCGACCGCTATCTCCGGATCCTCGGGAGGATACCCGATCACCCAGCAATAAGGCCCCTCAAAAGTCGTCGGAAAATCGAACAACCAGTCGTAAATGGGATTTGCGTGGCCAATGGAATCGATGCACAACGTCCCTTCTTCATCCACCTGTAAAGCGAATTGAATATAAAGCTGCTCCCCCAATCCGGACGGCCACCCGGTCATGGTCGCCGTGCTGTGATTGATGGTGTCAGGCAAAACTCCATTCCAGCCGAATCCAAACCACTTGTTGATAAGCGTCCAGTAACCATCGAAACCGTTCAGCATCAAAATCGAACTGTCGTTGTACGATACCCCGTAAGGTATGCTGTCGGCACTGAACCCGCCGACATTGCGGTGAATAATATTGGTAATACTGGCGTCGGGACTGTAAAGCGCAAACGGCATACTGTAACCAACCATCTCAACGCCGTCATCGTTATTCATATACAAATCAATCGTGAAAGGCGTCCCGGGCTCAATATAACCCGGCAAAAATTGAGGCGTCGCCTCCGCCCTGACCGTCGCGGCATCGGCGGAACCGCCGACCAGAACCAGCAAAAGGACAGCAATCGGAAAGACAATACGTTTCATCCTACCCTCCATGGAAAATATTTGGTTTTATTTCTTATTCCAACACTCAGCATTGAATCTATCTACTGAACAAAAAAGAGTATTCTTTCTTCCAACAAAACAAATCAATGACTGCGATGTGACACCGAAACCGGCTGCCCTGTTGGCCCATAGATACTGCATCAACCAATCCACCAATCATGGCACCCGGCTACCAATATCATCAAAAATAACTCTTACTCCCGCTGGCAAGTAGCCACTTAAAAGGAGTAATTCGCGAGAACGTTTCCCGATGTTGCATAAAAGCGCCGCTGGACGCCATTATCCATAACATCTATCGAGAATATACCATGAAGATAGACAAAATGTCAAGCCAAAAGTGGTCCCGCGTTACGAATAACCGCTATCCTATTTTTTCAGGGTACCTCTGGCCACGATTTTCTTCCGTGAAGGTGAATTCTTTTTGCGGTTCTTGGCCTTCTCGAGCTCATCGGCGAAGATTTTCTCCAAAGTGTAACTCGATGGCACAAAATCCAATAAACCCTGGGCGAAGATTTCATCAACGGTCTCAATGAAGATGAATTTGGTCTTGCTTAAAATGTCCGACGGTAAGTCCTTGAGGTCCTTCTTGTTCTCCTCGGGAATAAAAACCTTGCGAATCCCGGCCCGGTAAGCCGCCGAAATCTTCTCGATAATCCCGCCTACCTGCAAAACCCGACCCCGCAATGTCACCTCACCGGTCATGGCGATATTATTCGGAATCGGACGTTCCGCCATCACCGAAGCGATAACCAGCGAAACCGCCACTCCGGCCGATGGACCATCCTTGGGAATGGCCCCCGAGGGAAAATGAATATGAACATCGAAATTCTCGAAGTCGCCGTGATCGATCCCCAAAACATCCGCCTTCGACCTTACATAACTGTGTGCGGCGGTTATCGATTCCTTCATGACCTCGCCCAGCGAACCGGTCGTGATAACCTCACCGCTTCCCTTCATCTTTATCCCCTCGATAATCATCAAATCGCCGCCCAACCCTGTCCAGGCCAGCCCTACCGCCACCCCGACCTCGGGCGATTTCTCAGGCATTTCAGGGATGTATCGGGGCGAACCAAGAAAACTCTCCACCGTCTTCTCCGAAACTGTCCAGACCCGCCGGGAACTGCTCGCCTTCTCAATGGCCACATGACGGCAAATCCGCTCCAGCCGCCGCCGAAAATTCAACAGACCGGCCTCGAGCGTGTAATTCCTGATTATCTTCTTCAAACCCCCGACGGTGAAACGAATATCCCTGACCCGCAAACCATGCTTCTTCAACACGGCCGGAATAAGATACTTGCGGGCAATATGAATCTTCTCTTTTTCGATATACCCGGGCAATTCCACTATTTCAAGACGATGTGATAGAATATCAGAAATGTCTTCGACCGACCGGGTGCCACAGATGAATTTCACCCGCGACAAATCGACCGGAAAACCAATATAATTATCAAGAAAACGATGATTATAACGAGGATCGATCGCCTCCAGAAGAGACATTACCAGAGCGGTATTGTTCTCTTCGGCAAAATATTCAATGTCCTCGATGTAAATAATCGGATCCGACGTGCCGGCATCACGAAGCGTCCGGATAATTTTCCCCGGCATCGCTCCGGGATAATTGCGGGCGACTCCCTTGATATCGGCAATCTCTGTCATTCCCCCCACTGTCAGACGAATAAACTCGCGCCCCAAAGCCGAGGCTATAGCCCTGGCCAGCGAAGCTTTCCCCGTCCCCGGTACCCCGGCCAGACAAAGCACCGGCCCCTCATGACGACCCGCGGTCAGCTTGTTAATGGCGACCCGTTCGATTATCCGGCGCTTGATATAAGTCGGCCCGTAATAGGTGCGATCGATCTCTCGCTCTACCCGCTTCAGGTCTATGGCCGGGGAATCATCGGTTTGCCACGGAACCGAAAGAAGCCAATCAAGATACAGCCGCGTCGTTCCGTACTCGGCCGACACCGGTGATAAATGCCCCAAACGATCAATTTCAATCAAACATCGCTTGCGAACCTCCACGGGCAGGGATCGATCCCGGCTTATCCGCTCTCCGAATTCGATCAGCGAATCGGAACAGACAACGTCAGCCTGACCCGCTTCATGACAGACGGCCGAGAAACGACGAATCAAAGTCCGTTCCCGCAGCTTTCGCTCGATCAACTCTTTGACGATTTCAACGCGAAACGAAATTTCCGCGGCTTCAACCAGTCTTTGCTTCTCATCAGGTGCCGGATGGAGTAAGGCGGCCAGCCGATCCACGTACAAACCGGGATCGGAACGATAATCGGCCAAAGCCGAAATTTCCGCCTGAAACTCCGGCGGGAATTCCCGGGCCAACTGCTCCACCGCCTCGCCAAGGCCCTTTAAAAGACGCCCCGAAGATTTCTTCGGCGACCCGTTTTCCGCCAGCCGCTCCACCTGAATCATCAAAACCGGCCGTCTGCGGACAACCCGGACCACTCTTGCCCGCTCCTCGGCCCTGATGACAGCCAGGCTGTTACCCTGGAGGCCTTTGTCAACCAGCAGAATTCGACCTATCACGACCATTTTGCCGATATCGGTCGCGCCGCGGCCAACCGTCTGCGGCCGACAGACGATCGCCAGCGGATCACCAGCGGCGGCCAGAGTTTCAGCCCGCTTTATTTCAGGCTTTCTGACCAACTTCAGCGTGGCGGTCTCACCCGGCAACAAAACCGTTATCCCACTTGCAATTACAGGGAGATCAAGACTGCCGTCGCGTGCCCCGGCGGGGAGTTTTTCTGAAGCCCTTTTATTCATAGTTTCTTATTCCATCGTATCGGCCCGAGACGGCATTCTCTAAACTATTCCTGATCCGCCAAACTCTACTCTTCAATTATTAAACCACCAGCTTCCCCCCTCCGTTCCCCGATTCGCTATCCAACGAGCCGCGGCGCCAGATCGGAAACCGCCCGATTGACATCATAATCGGGAAAATCCTTAAGATTCTCGTAATTCAACCTGATTTTCGATGACTCCAGGGCCAGACGGTAATAACCGAGACGATTATTCTCGAAAATCGCCCACGAAAAACCGCCGCTTTGAATCTCCTGTTTGAGACGATAAAGATAGCGCGCCTGGTTGAAGCCGATCTCGATGTCGTCCTTGAAAATCCAGCCGTCATCGCTGCCAATCCGAGCCAGGGCCAGCCGGGCCAGATATTTAAATGACTTACCGGTCAACCAGACCGACCGGCCATCGATTTTCACCAGATAGCGCTCCTTTTCATAACTGCCGACCAGCTCCACCAACGAGGGACTAAAAGACGTTTCGACCTTGCTGATATTATCGACCGGCCGCGTCTTGTGGCCTGCCCCGGCCGCTGTTCTACCGGCATTCTGAGTCATAACTTCCTCCTTTTGATTATTCTCTATTAATTTCATGAGGCTTTTCAATTTCTCTTCGGGCCTGATGATCTCATCCAGAAAAGCGTGATCGGCCCCTGCCAGCAACTCGATCGACATCACCCCCCGCTCGGCCAGCTTTCGGTATTCCAAACGATTGAGAAGCGACCCGACAATCCTGTGCATCGAACGCAATCCGGACTCGATTCCGAAACGAACCCCAAAGGCGTGCGCCTCCAGTGTGGCCGGCAAACCGGAATCATTCTCGATGGCCGCCAGCACCCGCCCGATCGAGCCCAGAAGCCAGGCCGCATTGTCGGCCAGATTGATTATCTGCCCATGATGGAGACGATAACCTTTTTCTATCCGTGTCACCGGCCATCCGGCCGCCCAGTCCCGCAGGAGCAGACTGGCTTTCAACGCCGCCGCCCAGCGATATCCCAGCGGCTCGCGGCCAAACCGTTCCCCGGTATAAGCGGCAATCTCGGCGGTGGAAATATCGGCATCGCGATACAGCCACTTTTCATAAAGACGCTGACGTCGCTCGCGCGCCGTCAGAACAACCCGGGAACAATCGAACTGCGGACCGCTCAACGCCAGAAAAAGCCAGCCGAAAAGCGATTCGGGGCGCCTTTTATCGATCAGTCGCCGATAATGCCTCACCGATAATACCTTCAACCCGTTTCCCGCCGTCGCCGCGCCCAAATCGGTCACCTTTAAATCGACCGTAATAAAACCGCCCTCGACCAGACACTCCAGCGCCCGCGAAATCGTCTTTTCGTCCCGGAATCCTCCCTGCCGGGCATACCAGGTCGCCTCCAGGCCCTTTTGCACCATGGCGCGACTGCCGCCGAAACCGGCTGCGATCAGCTCCAGGAGAACATCGGCCGGATCGTCCCCGGACAGAGCCGAAACCGGTCGAAAATCGACCGGACCATCGATATACTCCGACCACAAAACCTCCTGCTCGAAATCGGAACCGGCCGGGATAATGGCCTTACCCGGTCGATCATCCCGATTCACGCCGAAACGTCCCGCCCGGCCGGCGATACTCCGAAACTCACCCGGCGTCATCGGCACCAGCGCCGCCTTACCGCCCGAAGCCCCGGAAACATACTTCATCGTCTCCAGGATAACCGTCTCGGCCGGGAGATTGACCCCCATGGCCAGCGTCGTGGTGGCGAAAATTACCCGGATTTCCCTCCGATGATAACCCTCTTCGATTACCTTTCGCTGCCGGGGTGTCAGGTCGGCATTATGAAAAGCGATCCCCCGCGAAAGCGTCAGCCGAAGCGATCGCTCCAGAAATCCCGGCTCCTCACCGGCCAGCGAGGCCAGACTGCGTTCGGCCGACGGCCAGCGGACCGCCCCGGCCAGCCGAATGGCCGCCTCGATCGTCTCCCGCCGCGACTTCAAAAAAACCAGCTGGCAGCTTTCGTCCTTTTTGAGAAACTCGATCAAACCCTCCCCGGACTCATCATTATCGACCCGCAAGTCGCATTTTTCCCGACCCTCACGACCACTGTTGAAAGACCGAAAATAAAAATACCCCTCGCGGGCCACGCCCTGAAGCAGATCGACCGGGCGCACCGACTCGCTAACCACCCGGCTTTCCAGCCAGTCGGCCAGCTCATTCGGATCATCGAGCACCGCCGAAAGCGCCACCATTCGCGGCTCATACGGCGATCCGATAATTTTGGCCAGAAGTATCTCCAGCTCGCCGCCGCGCTCGGGATCGGCGATCATCTGAATCTCATCGACTATAACCAGTCCGACCTGCCGGAGAAAATCAAGCCGCCCGGTCAGAAACCGGTTGAATTTCTCGTAAATGACGATCGCCAGATCGAACCGCCCGGCGGCAAAAACGGCGTCGTTCTCCGGATGGTCGCCGGTGACAATTGTCATCCGAATTCCGGCCGCCGCATACGACTCATGGTAATAAGCGTACCGCTCCTCGGCCATCGATTTCAACGGCACCAGCATGATTACCTTCCGCCGCCTCACCAGCGCCGCCACCGCAGCGATCTCACCGCAGAACGTCTTCCCGGCCGAGGTCGGCCCCGCAATCAGAAGATTGCCCGGCTGCCTCCGATCCGGTGACAATAATCCCGCCCGGATCGCCTTCTCCTGAAGCGGCAGGAGATAATCGCCCTGCCGTCTCCGCCACATATCGATAATGGTCTCGGGCATATTGAATTTTCGTAAATCCTCAAGCCTCATCGGTACCTCCTTCGAGTCGCCTCCCCCGATAATCCGGCTGTGGTTCGGTCCGGTTTCCTTTCGGCTATCCGCAACCCCCATAACCGCAAACCGGGCAGGAGAAACAACTCCCCAGACGAACCAGTCGCGCTCCGCAATCGGGACAAAGACCCGAATCAGCGCCCCGTCGCGCCGCGGGGCGGTCGCCTTTCCGGTCGGTTTTACTCGATGATGAATGAGTCCTGAAGACGGTTTGGCTATGGCTACAAATCATGCTTATTTCCTCTGGTTGTATGGTTATCACTGACGCAAAAGCAAAATACTGCACATTTGTGCAGCTGTCAAGTCTTTTTTTCGATAAATTGTGTAATTCGGAGAATTATTCTGGAGGGATACTATATATGGGCGTGTGGTTGTGTGTAACTACAATATAGCATGTAGCTCAAGAGCCGTGGCTTTTGACATTCACGCGAAGCGTGAAAAATGTCTTTATTTTCAATTGCTGGTTCCGCGGGGTGCCGCACAGCTTTGCTGTGCGAGAAACCTTTCATAATGTACCATATAATGCCCGACAGACGCCCTCATCTGCCCCGACGCCCGTACTTATCACCCCTGCCCGACACCCGTAGGTCAAAAACCGTGGCTTTTGACATTCACGCGAAGCGTGAAGAAAAGATGTCGGGAGCGCACGGCTCCCGATCTGCAATACTGGTTGAAAAAGCCCGGCAGTCCACCAACGAAGAAGATTGCTGCTATCGATTAAGGCCTAAATGAATAAAAAACGGCAGGTGACAATTCCGACTTCGTCAAAATCAACACCTGCCGCAACTTGTCAGATGCTTTTTAAACAGGCCCGTCCACCACCAGCCCAAAAAACTACGTCCAGCCCGCGGGCGGCTTACTGATCTCTCAGCTTGAATTCCACCTCGTAGGCGACCCAGGCGGCCACCGGTCGTCCGTTCTGGATACCCGGCGAAAACTTGCACTTGAAAGCCGCCTCTACCGCCGCCTCCTCGAAACCGGCATTGGTACCCGATTCCTTATAGACCCGCGCATCGCGAACGTTACCATCTTTGTCGACCAGCGCCTGCACCCAGACGGTACCCTCGAGACCGGCCTGTTTGGCCAGCCGGGGATACTCGGGGGGATGCTCGGCGATCATCTCCGGGAAAATTTCCAGCGGGACGAACTCATCGGGCGCCGGCATGTAGTCCTCTTCGGGAATGTCGACGATAATATCGCTGCCGGCATCATCGATGGTGGTGGCCACGTCGGGAGCGACGATTTCGGCCAGTTCCTCCCGGGAGGCGATAACGACATCCTCATCGATGAGCTCATCGCTGGCCACCGGCTTGGGGATACCGACCTTGGGCGCCGCTTTGGTCGGGGTGGTAATTTCCACCCGCGGTTTCGGCTTGGAAACCGTCGGCGGCGGACCGAGATCGGCCACCGTCTTGATAATCACCGGCGCCACGTTAACGGCATCACCGGCGGCCGTTATGGCCTTATAAGCGTAGGCAAAAATCAGCACCAGAAGCACCAGCAGGGCCGAGGTCATCGTTCCCATGAACATGTTGCGCTGGTATTTGGCTTTCAGTTCATAGGCACCATACGGGCTGTAAACGGCAATATTGAGCTTATCAGCCATTTATTCTTCACCTCCTCCCTGGGCAGCCTGGAGGGCATCCGCGATAATACGATCATCGCGCACCTCCCATTTGCCCATGGCATATCGGTAGGAGAATTTTTCGTCTTTTGTCAGCTCATCGACTTTCTTATCGAGCTCCTCGGCAATAGCGGCATTCCACGATCGTTCCAGAACATCAATTTCATCGAGAATATCAACCATGGCGCTGTATTTGGCATCCTCATGAATCAGAATCAGCGTGTTGAGTTTTTCCACATTGCGATTCATATTGACCAGCAATGATCGCAGGCTGTCGGAATCGACCCGGTAACCGGCCGTATCGGTAGCCGGTGTTTCGGACGGAACCAGACGCGGCAGGCTGTCGGCCGGATTGCATATATTCCAGAAAAAGCGATTGTCACCGTCGATCCTCATGGTCAGCAAACGGCACTCGGGCACGTCGATGTCATCCATCTCGTCCTCGGGCGGCAGGTTGATCTCCATCGCCTGAGGCATGGAAAAGACAGTCGTCACCATATAGAATATCAGAAGCAGCATGACAATATCGACCATGGGCGTCATGTCGATTCTGATATGTATTCTCCGCTTTTTCCGGCGCCCGCCTTTGCTTTTCCCGCCCTTGGAGCTTTCTGCTACGGCACCACCAGCCATCTATATCACTCCTTTCAATTCCTCTCTCGGTTAAATTTCGCCCTGTATCGCCATTTCTTCTTCGGCCTCATTATTGGTAATGATCAGAAACCTGGTCAGCTCGTTCTGGCGCATCGATTCCATAACGGCGTCCATCACCCCGAAACTGGCATCGCGGTCGGCTTTGATAACGATCAGGGCGCGAATATTAACCGCTCGGGCGCGGTTGATCAGAGAGCTGACATTATAAATGTCGGCTTCGGCATATTTCCGCACCGTGGTGGTAACCTCGCGACCCTCGATAACGACATTTTCCTTTTGAAGAAAATCGACAAAAATCGAGTCTTCTTTGGTCACCGTAATATTGATAATATCCTTGTCCGGCAATTCGATCTGAGAATGCGACTCCGGCAGAGTCACCGACTTCGCCTCCGGCGGTTTGAAACTGGTCGTGGTCATGTAAAAAATCAGCAGAAGGATAACGATATCCACCATCGGCGTCATATCGATGACAATGCCAACCCTTCTTTTCTTTTTCATACCCATGAGTTACTTACCCATTTTGTTCTTCAACAACTGGATGACCTCGAAAGTCGCTTCATCAGTCGTGTAGTTGAAGGCGTCAACCTTATTGACGAAGAAATTATAGAAGAAAATTCCCAGGATACCGGAGACCAGACCACCGGCGGTATTGACCAGCGCCTCGGAAATACCGACCGCCAGCTGCTGGGCGTCGATAACACCACCCTCGACATTACCGGTAGCGGCAAAGGCCCGGATCATACCGATCGTCGTCCCCAGAAGACCGACCATGGTGGCGATCGAGGCAATCGTCGACAGAGCGATCAGATTTCGCTCCAGAAGCGGCCCCTCGAGAGCATTGGCCTCATCGATGGCGGCCTGCGTCAGAATTATTTTCTTCTCGGCATCTACCGAACTGTCGTCTTTTACAGTCCGGAATTTCTCGATACCGGCGCGAAGAACGTTGGCGGTGGTGCCGCGCTGCTTGTCACAGGCGGCCAGGGCGCCGTCGTAGTCATCAGTCTGAATCAGCGTGATCAGCTTCTTGAAGAAAACCTGGACCGAGCTTTTGCCCTTGGCCACGCGATACAGAGAGTAGAACCTCTCGGACACAAAAGCAATGAGCATCAGCAGAATAGTCATCAAAACGACCACCAGCGGTCCACCCTGATACACCGAATGAGCAATGGTTCCCGGGGGCTGGCTCTTGAGAACTATGCCCCAGACGACGTAACCGATCGTGAATGAAATCAGGAAATTCAGCGTAACAAACAATGACTGTTTCACTTTCGAACATCCTCCAAATATAGTTAAAAATTCATGCTTTTCTCTTTTTGATCTAAATTTCCACCGCCTTAACGGCATTCATGATAAAACAGGCCAGGGAAATATAAAAACCGTATCCCAGAAGCCCCAGGTAGGTGCCGGGGCCGTAAACGGAACCGATCTGGATCAGCATGTCGCTGCTATCGAAGGAGTACGAGGCGCCGAAAAACGACAGGATCAGACAAAAAGCCCAGATACCGACAGGAATCCAGTTTATCCGTAAAGCCTTCTTCAAAGCCACCGCCCGCTGGTCGGCATCTCCCCGATAGACATATAACA
>Ga0272444_10003418_pt1 | contig 14273 bp, 13 predicted proteins | sample SSMForm13_FD_201033 | JGI IMG/M metagenome (GOLD analysis project Ga0272444, IMG submission 201033) | Marine sediment archaeal communities from Little Sippewissett salt marsh, Falmouth, MA, United States - SSM-Form-13 | ecosystem: Environmental > Aquatic > Marine > Wetlands > Sediment ...
CGTCGAAGTGGGACGGAGGAAGTACACGGCCGATGACATCGAGCAGATCGTGGCCGCCCGCGATCGAAGCCGAGCGGGCCCGACGGCCCCGCCATGGGGTCTCTATCTGACGGGAGTCCGCTACAACCGGGAGGTGCGAATTTGAAGATCTTCTTGGACACGGCCAACGTCCAGAGCATCCGCGAGGCCGCGGCGATCGGACTTGTCGACGGTGTGACAACGAATCCCACGCTCGTTTCCCGCGAGGAAGGCAAGTTCGAAGACATCATCAAGGAAATCTGTGAGATCGTCGACGGCCCCGTGAGCGCCGAAGTCGTGAGCCTGGAAGCCGGCGGTATGATCGAGGAGGCGAAGAAGCTCGCGGCCATCCACGACAACGTCGTCATCAAGATCCCGATGACGAAGGAAGGCATGAAGGCGATCGCCGGGCTCAAGAAGATCGGAATCCGCACGAACTGCACGCTCGTCTTCTCGGCGAACCAGGCTCTAATCTGCGCGAAGTCGGGAGCGAGCTTCGTGAGCCCGTTCATCGGCAGGCTCGATGACGCCGGGCAGGTCGGCATGGATCTCGTCCGCCAGGTTCTCGAGATCTACGAGAACTACGGCTTCGACACGGAGGTCATCGTGGCGAGCGTCCGGCATCCGCTGCATGTCATCGAGGCCGCGATCGAGGGCGCGCACATCTGCACGATCCCCGCGGCCGTTTTCGAGAAGATGTTCAGGCATCCGCTGACCGATGCCGGAATGAAGAGCTTCCTCGCGGACTGGGAGAAAGTGAAGAACCGGTAGGGGGGACCTGTGCCGAGGATCGCCAGGCTGGCCATCATAGCGCTGATCTGCGCGCTCATCGGCGTGTCGTTCGGTCTCTACGTGACGACGCGGACCCTCCGCGCGGTACAGGAAGCGGGCGTGTTTGGCTACGCGTCCGATGGGTCGGGTCGGGCCGCCGAGAGTGCCGGCGTCGAGGGGACGACGCGCGGTTCCACCCCGGTTGCGTACAGCGAGACCGGGCAGTCCCGCAGGAACGCGATCGTCAGCGCGGCCGAGCGCGCCGGTCCGGCGACGGTCTCGATCACGGTCGTCAAGCGACAGGTCGTGCGGCGCGGTGGATTGCCGGGCGCGCTGCAGGAGGACGAGTTCTTCGAGCGCTTCTTCCGGGGCTATTTCCCCGAGCGATCGTACGAGAGGCAGTACGAGTCGTACGGGTCGGGCGTGATCATCGACCGCGACGGGTATCTTCTGACGAACGACCACGTCGTCCACAACGCGGCCGCGGTCCGTGTTATGTTGACCGACGGTCGCGAGTTCGACGGCCGCGTGCTGGGCGGCGACCCGCTGTTCGACCTCGCTGTCGTCAAGATCGACGGCGATGACCTTCCGGTGGCACGTCTCGGTGACTCGGACGACCTCATGATCGGCGAGTGGGCGGTCGCGGTGGGGAACCCGTTCGGACAGCTCCTGAACGACCGCCAGCCGACGGTGACCGCCGGCGTCGTCAGCGCCGTGCACCGCGACATCCAGGCGGGAGGACAGGGCGAGGGCGTCTACAAGGACATGATCCAGACCGACGCGGCCATCAACCCGGGGAACTCCGGCGGGCCGCTCGTCAACAGCCGCGGTGAGGTCATCGGCATCAATACGTTCATCTTCTCGTCGAGCGGTGGATCGATCGGGATCGGTTTCGCGATTCCGGTGAACATCGCGAAGCAGATCATCAACGAGCTGATCGAGTTCGGACGGATCCGCGACGCCTGGGTCGGGATCCAGGTTCAGGATCTCACGGCCGCCGTCGCGCAGGGCCTTGGTATCGAGCGGGTGGGCGGGGTGCTCGCATCGTTCGTCGAACCGGAGAGCCCGGCGGCGCGCGCGGGGATCCGGGGCGGCGACGTCATCGTGGGCGTCAACGGCGACCCCGTCGGCAACGTCCGCAGGGCGCGCCGCGCGATCTTCGGAGCGCGCGTGGGCGATGTCGTCACTCTGACCATTCTGCGGAAGGGGGAGCGGAAGGACTTCGACGTCAAGTTGGAGGAGGTGCCTAGGTGACCGCACCCTCCGCGGCCGCCGTTCCCACACTGACAGTCCGTGGTGCATCCGACCGTGAGCTTGGCACGGCTCTCCGGGGCGCCGGCATCACGCTGACACTCGACGAAGCCCGCAAGGTGGCTCGTCTGCTGGGGCGGGATCCCACGCTCGTCGAGGCGAACATCTTCAACACGATGTGGAGCGAGCACTGCTCCTACAAGAGCAGCCGCGCGATGCTCGGCCGGCACCTGCCTACCGAGGCCTCTCACGTCATCCTCGGTCCCGGCGAGGACGCCGGAATCGTCCGGCTCGCGGAGCGCGGCGGGAAGAGCTATTGCCTCGCCATCGCGCACGAGAGTCACAACCACCCGTCCCAGATCGTTCCCAACGAAGGCGCGGCGACCGGCATCGGCGGCATCGTGCGTGACGTCTACTGCATGGGCGCCGACGTTGTCGGCGTCATGGACGCGCTCCGATTCGGCGATCCGACGGGTGACCGCGCGGAGCGAACGCGCGAGATCGTCCACGGCGTGGTCGAGGGGATCTGGCAGTACGGGAACGCGCTCGGGGTCCCGAACCTCGGCGGGGACGTCGTGTTCGATGGTTCGTTCGATGACAACTGCCTGGTGAATGTTGTCGCCGTTGGGCTCATCGAGGAGTCCGATATCATCAGGAGCCGCGTGCCGGAGGCCGCACGGGGCCGCGACTACGACGTCGTGCTGGTCGGGAAGCCGACCGATCCTTCGGGCTTCGGCGGAGCGACGTTCGCATCGCGGATCCTCGATGAGGATCGCGCCGTTGAGGACAAGTACGCGGTCCAGGTTCCCGATCCGTTCCTCAAACGGATGATCACGGTCGCGACCGTCGAGGTGTTGAAGCTCGTGCGCGAACGGGGCGCCGCGATCGGATTCAAGGACCTGGGCGCCGGCGGCATCGCGTGCGCGACCTCGGAGCTGGGCGCCGCGGCGGGGCTGGGCGTGCGTGTCGATCTCTCGAGCGTCGTCGTCGCAGAGGAGGACATGCTGCCCGAGGTCATCGCCTGCTCGGAGACGCAGGAGCGCTACTGCCTTGTCGTCCCGCGTGAGCTGACTCCGGATGTGCTTGGAATCTACAACGAGGACTTCGAACTCCCGGAACTCTGCCACGGCGCGCGGGCTGTGGTCATCGGGGAGGTCATCGAAGAGCCACGTTACGTGCTTCTTCACGAGGGGAACGTTGTCTGCGACGCCTCCACGGAACAGATCACGACGGGGATTGCGTACGATCGTCAGGCGCGCCCTCGGATCCGGAGCTTCGAGAACGTGGCGCCCCCTGACGACCTCGATGTCGGGGAGGCTCTGGTCGCGCTTCTGGCGTCGCCGAACATCGCGTCCCGCGAGCACGTCTTCCGGCATTACGACAGCGAGGTCAAGGGCCTGACCGCGGTGCGGCCGGGTGAGGCCGACGCGGGAGTCATCGTTCCGGTTCCGGGCGAGGACTTCGGCGTCGCCGTCTCGGTCGACGGCAACCCGTTCCTCGGGGCGCTCGATCCGTATGAGGCAGGCGCGGCGGCCGTCGCCGAGGCGGTCCGGAACGTGGCGGCTGTCGGCGCCGTGCCGATCGCCCTGACGGACTGCCTGAATTTCGGAAACCCTGAGAGTCCGGAGGTCTTTGACGATTTCGTCGAGGTCGTGCGGGGCGTCGGTGACGCCGCGAGGAAGATCGGCATGAAGGACTCGGACGAGCCGATTCCGATCGTCTCGGGGAACGTCAGTTTCTACAACCAGTCGGCCGCGGGCAACGCGATCCTGCCGTCGCCGATCGTCTGCTGCGCCGGGTTCCTGGAGCACGCGGGGAAGCACCTGACGATGGGGGTGCAGCACTCGGGGAACGCGATCTACCTGATCGGACGGCGGTGGGGCGAGCTGGGTGGCTCGGCGTTCTTGAGGGTCATGCGCGGCGAGACCGGCCGGACGGCGCCCAGAGTCCGATTCGATGAGGAGCGGGCGATGATGGCCGGCGTCACGGACCTTGCTGATTCGGGATCGCTCGTGTCGTGTCACGACGTGTCGGACGGGGGGGCCCTCGTTGCGCTTGCGGAAATGCTTCTTGCCGCTCCGCGGGACCGCGTGCTCGGCGTGGCCCTGGATCTCTCGGACGTGGGGCTTCCGGACATGGAGACTGCGTTCCGGTTCCTGTTCAGTGAGAACGGCGGCTACGTCGCGGAGGCGGCGCCGGAGCGCGAGGCCGAAGTGCGCCGGACTCTCGAGGCGCGCGGCGTGTGGTTCGTGAGGCTCGGAGAGACGACGGACTCCGGGTCGGTCGCGGTCCTGGGGCTTCCGCGCGGCGCCGAGGTGTCCGTCGACGTGCAGAGGCTCGAGAAGGCCTGGAGAACGGGCATGACGGAGGTGATCTGAATGGCCGAGCGAGAGCCCAGGATCGCCGTCATCCGGTTCCCCGGGATGAACTGCGAGGAGGAAACCCGGCGGGCGATCCTCGCACACGGGATGTCGTCGGACATCTTCATGTGGAACGGTCCGACCGACGTGCTGGCCGACTACGACGGATACGTTCTCCCCGGCGGCTTTTCGTATCAGGACCGAGTGCGCGCCGGGGCGATCGCCGCGAAGGACCGCGTCATCGAATGCCTCTTCGAACAGGCGCAGCTCGGGAAGCCCTTGATCGGCATCTGCAACGGTGCGCAGATCCTCCTCGAGACCGGGCTCGTGCCCGGAACCGAGGAGGGCGTCGTCCAGATGGGGCTCGCGCGGAACGTCATGCCGGGCCGCGACGGCTACTACACGCGCTGGGCGCACTGCAGGATTGCGTCGATCGGCTCGTGTGCGACATGCGCGACCAAGCCCGATGACGTGTTGCCGATCCCCGTGGCGCATGCCGAGGGGCGGTTCGTGACGGCGACCGACGGCCTCATCGAAGAGCTCGCCGAGCACGGCCAGATCGTGCTCCGCTACGCGCGTCCCGACGGGGCCGTCGGCGACGAGTTTCCATGGAACCCCAACGGGTCGGCGATGGCGATCGCGGCCGTGTCGAACCCGCGGGGGAACGTCGTTGCGATGATGCCGCACCCCGAGCGGTCGTCGTGGCTCTTCCAGGTGCCGGTCACACTGTCCGGGGTCTGGGGGAGGAGGCGGCGCGTCGCACGCGGACGCAGCGCCGCTCTGTCGGGATCCGGTCCCGGCGGCCTGGTCATGGAATCCCTGAGGCGGTTCGTGCTCGAGGGAGACGGGAGCCGGCGATGACCGAGCGCATTCTCCTGTCCATTTCGCTCAAGGTGCCCGACAACGAGGCGCGGTCCGCCCTCGAGGCGCTCCGGGTCAAGATGGGGTTCGGCGAGCTGTTCACCGGCCTGGTGCGCGAGGAGCTGTGGGAACTCGAGTTCGATGAGCCGCGGGGAGAGGCGCTGGCGCGGGCCGAGGAACTGGTGGCGAAGACGAATCTGTTCGCAAACCCGAACAAGCACCGATGCGAGGTGCACGCCGCGGCCGAGTGGGCTTTGGGTGATGATCTCGGAGCGGACGAGGCGAGCATCGTCGTAGCGGATCGCGGCCACCCCGAAGGGGAGGGAATGTTGACGGCGCTTGCGCGTGTCGGCGCCGGCGGCGCCCGAACCGCAAGGCGGTTCATCGTGTGGAGGATCCGCGTCGCGCGTGACATCCCGCGCGATGACCATCGAGTCATTCCCGTGATCGAGCGCGTCGCCGTCACCACGAGCAGGACGACGGGCCTTTTCTGCAATCCGCACTCGCAGACCGCGCGCGTGCTCCTTCCCTGGGGCGAAGAAAAGGTCTTGGTCGCCTAGTTCCCGCGTGCTAGATTGTTGAAGGTTTGGGTCGTTCGGCAGCTTACGGACGTTTCAGCACTGAGTGTCTTTCATTAAGGAGGCTCAGATTGCCCAAGATAGAGGTGGACATCGATCGCTGCAAAGGGTGCGCGTATTGCGTCGAGGCGTGCCCGCAGAAGATTCTCAGGCTCTCTGAGACGTTCAACAACATGGGGTATCACCCCGTCGAGTGCTTCGAGCCGGAGAAGTGCACAGGGTGCGCTTTCTGCGCGATGATGTGTCCCGACCTCGTCATCGAGGTCTACAAGTAGACGGGGAGCGACGGATGAACGAGAAGATCTTGATGAAGGGGAACGAAGCCATCGGCGAGGCGGCCGTTCAGGCCGGCTGTCAATGCTACTTCGGGTATCCCATCACGCCGCAGAACGAGCTCACGGCCTACATGTCGAAGCGGATGATCGAGGAGGACAGGGTCTTCATCCAGAGCGAGAGCGAGATCGCGGCGATCAATATGTGCTTTGGGGCGGCGGCGGTCGGCGTCCGCACGATGACGTCATCGTCCGGCCCGGGAATCAGTCTGAAACAGGAGGGGATCTCCTACATCGCGGGTGCGGAGCTGCCGGTGTTCTACGTGAACGTCATGCGGGGGGGACCGGGGCTGGGAAACATCGCGCCGGCACAGTCGGACTACTTCCAGTGCACGCGCGGCGGCGGCCACGGGGACTACCGTGTCGTCGTGTATGCGCCGGCCGACGTGCAGGAGCTGTACGACTACACGATGCTCGGCTTCGACGTGGCCGACCGTTACAGGAACCCGTCGATGGTCGCGGCCGACGGCATTCTGGGTCAGATGATGGAGCCGCTCGTCCTGAACGAGTACAAGCCGCCGACGGATCTTCCGTCGAAGGCGCCGTGGCGGCTCGGCGATCCGGCCACCCGGGAGCCGCTCTGGATGACGTCGGTGCATCTGGGTGAGGGTAAGCTCGAAGAGCACAACCTGAGACTCCAGGCGAAGTACGATGAGATTGCCAAGAACGAGGTCCGATTCGAGGAGATCATGGTCGACGACGCCGAGATCGTCATGGTGGCGTACGGAACGTCGGCCCGCATCGCGCGGTCCGCGATGGTGCGGGCGCGTGCAGAAGGTATGAAGGTCGGGCTCCTGCGTCCGATCACTCTCTGGCCGTTCCCGGACGCGAAGATCCTCGAACTGGCCGACCGCGTGAAGAACTTCCTCGTCGTCGAGATGAGTCTGGGGCAGCTGGTCGAGGATGTGCGGCTTGCGGTCTGCGGCAAGGCGCGCGTTCATCTGCACGGCCGGACGGCCGGCGGAGTGCCCGAGGAGGACGCCGTGATCGCGCAGCTCAAGCAGGTCCGTGACTCGAAGGGCGATGAGATCCTGAGAAACTTCTAGGAGGTGACACCGGTGGAACGAGTCTTCGGAATGCCCGAGGCGATGAAGCCGGAGCGCACGCTCTACTGCCCCGGTTGCGGGCACGGTATCGCGCACCGACTCGTCGCGGAACTGGTGGACGAGTTCAAGCTCAGAGAGAAGGCGATCGGGATCGCGCCGGTCGGATGTTCGGTGTTTGCCGACAAGTACTGGAACTTCGACGTGATCTCCGCGGCGCACGGGCGGGCTCCGGCGGTGGCGACGGGGATGTCGCGTGGGAATCCGGATTGCTTCGTCATCTGCTACCAGGGCGACGGTGATCTCGCGGCCATCGGGACGGCCGAGACGATTCATGCCGCCAACCGCGGTGAGCACTTCGTAACCGTCTTCATCAACAACGCGATCTACGGGATGACCGGTGGCCAGATGGCGCCGACGACGCTCGTCGGTCAACGGTCGCAGACCTGCCAGCTCGGGCGCGACCCCGCGATCATGGGCTATCCGATCCGTGTGTGCGAACTCGTGCACGAGCTGCCCGGCGTGGCGTTCGTCGCGCGCGGGACGGTCGATTCCCCGAAGCACGTGCTGAAGACGCGAAGCTATCTCAAGAAGGCCTTCGAGATGGCGCTGGGCAGGAAGGGTTGGAGCTTGGTCGAGATCATCTCGCCGTGCCCGACAAACTGGGGCATGACCCCGCTGAAGGCACTCGAGTGGATGCGGAAAGAGATGCTCGAGTTCTACCAGCTCGGCGTCTTCGCGGACTGCGAAGGAGGCCAGGAATGACTCAGAGGATTCGGTGCGCGGGATTCGGCGGACAGGGGATCGTCCTGACGGGCAAGCTACTCGCTCAGGCAGGGATGATGGAAGACAAGCACTCGACCTTCTTCCCTCAGTACGGGGCGGCGATGCGCGGCGGAACGGCGAACTGCTCTGTGATCGTATCGGACGAACCGATCGCATCGCCGATGGTCGAAGCTCCAGATGTCGTGCTGATCATGAACGGACCCTCGCTCGACAAGTTCGAGCCGACGCTGAAGCCCGGTGGGTGGGTCTTCTATAACACGTCGCTCATCGATCGTGAGGTCGAACGGGACGACGTCAACGTCTTCAAGGTTCCCGCGAACGACATCGCCGAGGAAGTCGGCAGCGCGCGGTCGGCCAACATGGTCATGCTGGGCGCGTTCGCGCAAAAGCTCGGGACCGTCGGCCTCGAGACCCTGATCAAGTCGCTCGACGTCATGCTCAAGGGCAAGGGCGACAAGATCATGGAGTTGAACCGGGAGGCGATGCGAAGGGGCGCGAAGCTCGCGGAGTAGGGATCCGGACGGGCTAATGGCCCCTTCTGAACACCGCCGAGGCAGGTCACCAGGCATGAGCGAGCTCCACGCGAAGCTCGAGCGCGAGGTCCTGCCGCTGGTCTCCAAGCCCGGACGATACGTGGGCGGGGAGAGGAACGTCTCGACGAAGAACGTCGACGACGCGGAACTGACCTTCCTCCTTGCATTCCCTGACGTCTACGAGATTGGGATGTCGCACCTGGGACTTCGGGTGCTCTATGACATTCTGAACCGGCGCGAGGAGATCGCGGCGGAGCGCGTCTTCGCACCCTGGACCGACATGGAGGTTCTCCTCAGGGAGAAGGGCCTCCCGCTGTTCTCGATCGAGAGCAGGCGTCCCGCGCGCGACTTCGACGTCATCGGCTTCACCCTCCAGTACGAACTTCACGCGACCGGCGTCCTGGCCATGCTCGACCTCGCGGGCGTCCCCGTCCGCGCTGCGGCGCGCGGTGAGGACGACCCTGTAGTGTTGGGCGGCGGTCCGGGAGCGTTCAACCCGGAGCCCGTGGCCGCGTTCTTCGACGCGGTCGTCGTGGGGGACGGCGAGAGCGCGATCCTCGACATCGCCGACGCGCTGATCGAGGCGAAGCGCGACGGCCTGGCCCGCGTGGACGCGCTGCGGCGCCTGGCGGGCGTCCCCGGCGTCTACGTGCCGTCGCTCCACGAGGAGCGCAGCGAGGGCGGGAGGTACGTCGGGACGGTTCCGATCGACGCGGCGGCGCCTCCGGTCGTTGCGCGGCGCGTAGAACCGGCCCTGGACGCGTCCAGCCATCCTGCTTGTCCGATCGTCCCCCTGACCGAGGTCACGCACGACCGGCTCTCCGTCGAGATCATGCGGGGCTGCACGCGCGGCTGCCGGTTCTGTCAGGCGGGGATGATCACGCGGCCCGTTCGGAGCCGTCCGGTCGCCGACGTCGTCCGCCTCGTCGAGGAGGGCATCGCGGGCTCGGGGTGCGACGAGGTGTCGCTCGTCTCGCTTTCATCGTCGGACTACGAGGGGCTGTCCGATCTCGTCGCGCGTTTGAACCAGACGCTCTTCGACCGCAGGGTCAGCGTCTCGCTTCCCTCGCTCCGGTTGGACAGCTTCAGCCTCGACCTCGCGCAGGGAATCGGGATGGTCCGGCGCGCGGGCCTGACGTTCGCGCCGGAGGCGGGGACACAGCGGCTGCGGGACGTCATCAACAAGAACGAGACCGAGGAGAACCTGGTTGCGACGGTCGACGCGGCGTTCGAGGCGGGTTGGAACCGGGTGAAGCTCTACTTCATGATCGGCCTGCCGACGGAGACCGACGAGGATATTCTGGGCATCGTCGAGCTGGTCAAGCGGCTGCGCAGGACGGCGCAGGCGCGGAAGCCCGGAGCGCAGATCAACGTGTCGATCTCGCCTTTCGTCCCGAAGCCGCACACGCCGTTCCAGTGGGAGGCACAGGAAACGCGGGAGGAGATCCGACGGAAGCAGAGGCTGCTTCTCGACGGCCTGAGGATGCGGGGGGTCCGAACGTCCGTCCGGGACCCCGAAGTCTCGTTCCTCGAATGCGCGATCTCGCGGGGCGACCGAGGGCTCGCGGACGCGATCGAGGCCGCGTGGCTTGCCGGCGCGCGCCTCGAGGGGTGGACGGAGCACTTCGATCCGGAGATATGGCGGCGCGCGTTCGAAGGCGCCGGCATCGATCCGACCGCCTTCACGGGGGCGCTCGAGACCGAGGCGCCGCTCCCGTGGGATCACATCGCGGGCGGTCCGACGAAGGCGTTCCTTCTCGAGGAACGTGAGAAGGCGTTCCGCGGCGAGGCGACACCGGACTGCCGGGAGGACGGCTGCTACGAGTGCGGCGCGTGCGGGCCGGAGGGGAGAGACCCGCGTGAGATGCCACCGCGCGTCGATCTCGGGGCGTCGCTCGAGCCGAAGCAGGTCTACGGACGCACGACGAGACGGAAGCTCAAGAACGGATCGAGCGATCTCACGGATCGCTGGCGCATCCGGTACGCGAAAGGGCGCGCCGTTCGGTTTCTCTCGCATCTCGATCTGGTGCGGCTCTTCGCGCGCGCGGTGACGGTGTCGGATCTGCCGGTCGCGTACTCGCAGGGCTTCAACCCGCACCCGAAGTTCTCGTTCGGTCCGCCGCTCCCCGTCGGGTCGACGGGGGAGGCCGAGTTCCTCGACATCGAGTTCGTGCGGCCGATCGGCGAGAAGGAGATTGAGGCGAAACTCGCCGATGCGCTCCCGGGGGGCCTCGAGGTCCTCGGGTTGACGCCGCTTCGCTCAAAGGAGAAGGTCGCCGCGGGGATCGCGGCGGCCGAGTACGTCGTCCGGGACGCCGTTGCCCTGGAGGGGCTCGCCCCCGAGGATCTGAGGGCGCGCGCCGCGGAGGTGAAGGCGACCGGGACCGCCACCGTCAGACGGGGTGACGCCCTGAAAGAGGTCCGTCCCGCCGAGGGGATTCTCGAGGTCGAGGTGCTCGAGGACGGGGGGCCGGGGATGCGAATGCTCCTGGCGGTCGGCATTCAGGGAGCCCTGAGGCCATCGGACGTGATCGAACTCCTGGCGGGGCCCGGAGCCCGGGCGGCCAGCCTGGCCATGGTGCACAGGACGCGGATCTACAGACGTCCTGCGGGACGGAGTGATCTTGAACCTGTGTAGTGCTTGGATTATGATGAACTGGGAGAAAGCAAATGATCCCCGAATGGGGACTCACTATAGGACTGTCGTTTTCCGGGGAGGAACGTGTACAAGGAAATCGTAATCAACGTGAGCCTCGGCGAGACCCGCATCGCCGTGCTCGAGGACCACAAGCTCGTCGAGCTGATGGTGGAACGCGGGGAAGGTCACCGGACCGTCGGTGACATCTACAAGGGTCGGGCCGGTGCCGTGCTGCCTGGGATGCAGGCAGCGTTCATCGATATCGGCCTCGAGAAGAGCGCCTTTCTGCACGTCTCGGACATGCGGGACATCACGGTCGAGTTCGCCGATCTGATCGGGGATGACTCGATCGAGATTGCCGACGGGCACCGCATGGAGAAGCCGAACGTCCCCATCCAGGATCTGCTCCAGAAGGGGCAGGAGATCCTCGTCCAGGTGACGAAGGAGCCCATCAGCACGAAGGGCCCGCGCGTCACGACGCAGATCTCCATGCCGGGGCGGTTCCTCGTTCTCGTGCCGTTCTCGGGCGCGGTCGGTGTGTCACGCAAGCTCGACGATCAGGCGGAGCGCGATCGTCTGAAGCAGATCGCCGCCGAGATCAGGCCGCCGTGGGGAGGGCTGATCGTCCGTACGGCCGCCGAGGGTGTGAGCAAGCGACAGATCAAGCGTGACCTCAAGTATCTGGTCAAGGCGTGGAAGCGGATCAACAAGACGGCCGAGCAGAAGCGGGCGCCGGCACTGATTCAGGCCGAAAAGGGCATGACCGCCGGGCTCGTTCGCGACGTGTTCACGTCCGACGTCGACCGGCTGATCATCGATGACCGTCGCGGCTACCGCGAGATCTGTTCGTATCTGCGGGTCGTCGCACCCGAGTTGCGCGCGCGCGTCGAGTACTATCGTGACTCGACGCCGGTCTTCGACACGTACGATATCGAGGGTGAGATCGAGAAGAGCATGCGCCGCCAGGTCTACTTCAAGAAAGGCGGGTACGTCGTCATCGATCACGCCGAGGCATTGACGGCGATCGACGTCAACACCGGGCGGTACACCGGGAAGCGGGACCAGGAGGAGACGATCCTCCGCACGAACCTCGAGGCCGCGCGGGAACTGGGACGACAGCTCCGGCTGAGGGACATCGGTGGGATCATCGTTATCGACTTCATCGATATGCTGGACCAGGCGAACCGCGACAAGGTGGTGCAGGAGCTGAAGAAGGTCCTCGCGCGCGACCGCGCGCGGAGTAAGGTGCTCCCGATCGGAGAACTCGGTCTCGTCCGGATGACGCGACAGCGCGTGCGGCCGAGCCTGGTGCATCAGTACACCGATCCGTGTCCGGAGTGCGACGGCACCGGGAAGGTGCTGTCGCTCGAGTCGATCATGAGTCTCATCGAGCGGGCGGTTCGCCGCGTCGCCTCGACGCGAAAGGAGAAGAAACTCAAGCTCGTTGTTGCGCCGGACGTCGCCGTGCATATCTTGAACGAGCACGAAACAAGCGTGCGGCGACTCGAAGGTCAGACTCGACGCTCGATCGAGATCGAGGACGACGCGGAGCTGGAGCGCGAGGAGTTCCGGGTCGTATCGAAGAAGGACGGCAAAGTCCTGGTGGACGAGAAGAAACCATAGGGGGCTGCAACGTGAAGCTGCATCGGACGATCGGACTGGCGGCGGCACTGGTGTTGGCGGTCGGGCTCGTGGCCGGCTGCGGCGGCGAGAGCGCACCTGAGGGCGAGACGCAGGCCGCCGTGGAAGGGTGTGCGGGATCCGCCGCGACCTGCGAGAAGGCGGCGACATGTGGTGAAGCCGCGGCAGCGATGTGCGGTGAAGCCGAAGCCGCGATGTGCGCCGGCGGAGCGGAGACGGAAGCCGAGAAGGTCGTGGGGGGCGGGGCGATCTGCGCACACGCTGAGCGGGGCATCGCCTGTGATCCTGCGACGTGCGAGTACGCGAAGGCGCCGGCTGGGGAGAGCACCATGCCGTGCGGCACCGCGACGAAGGACGTCGATGCGGGCTGCGGCGGCTGTCCCCGAGCGAAGGCGGCCGCGAAGGCCACCACCGACCTGAGCACAGATCAGCCGGGGTGAGACCGCATGAAGGACCCTGAGAAGAAGACCGACGCGGAGTGGCGTGAGGAGCTGACTTCCGAGCAGTACTTCGTCACACGGAAGAAGGGCACCGAGCCGCCGGGGACCGGGAAGTACTACCACTTCGACGAGGACGGCGTGTTCCGCTGCGTCTGCTGCGGGAACGAATTGTTCCGTTCGGGCGACAAGTATGATTCCGGGAGCGGGTGGCCGAGCTTCACGGCACCGGCGGATGAGGGACACATCGAGACGGCGCCCGACAATTCGCTGACGCGGGACCGGGTCGAGGTCATCTGCTCGCGCTGCGGCGCGCACCTGGGTCACGTGTTCGACGATGGCCCGCAGCCGACCGGGAAGCGGTACTGCATCAACTCGGTCGCGCTCGACTTCGCGCCCGAGGACGACGAGTAGACGGAAGGACCCCCCGTGAGCGAGAACACGATCGATGGCGGCCTGTTCTTCCGGCGCGTCCTGTTGGTCGCGCTGGTGGCGACGCTCGTCGTCATCGTACTGCTGAATCTGCAGTCGGTGGTGCACTACCTGCTGGTCGTGTTCGCGGGCGTTCTGCTCGCGGTCTTCCTTGACGGCATGGCGACGTTCCTGAGTCAGCGCACGCGGCTGCCGCGTGCGCTCGCGCTTGGGCTTGTGGTCGTCGTGTTGTTCGGGCTGCTCGCCGGTTCGGTCTGGGTGGCGGGCCCGAGCGTAGCCGACCAGCTGGCCGGACTCACGGAACGGGTCCCGGGAGCGGTCAACACGGTGCGCGCGGCGCTCGAAGGGACCGAGTGGGGTCGCGAACTGCTCGGGAAGATCCCGGATTTCGAGACACTGCTCAGCCACTGGGCCGACGTCGCCCGTTTTGTCCAGCTTGCCCTGGCGTCGACGGTCTCCGCGATCGTCGATGCGATCATTATCCTGTTCATCGGCACTATCTGGCCGCGACGCCGAACCTCTACCGGAACGGTGTCGCCCGGCTGTTTCCCTTGCGGCGACGGGGGAGAGTCCACGAGGTCCTGGAGAGCAC
>Ga0272444_10003419_pt1 | contig 14271 bp, 7 predicted proteins | sample SSMForm13_FD_201033 | JGI IMG/M metagenome (GOLD analysis project Ga0272444, IMG submission 201033) | Marine sediment archaeal communities from Little Sippewissett salt marsh, Falmouth, MA, United States - SSM-Form-13 | ecosystem: Environmental > Aquatic > Marine > Wetlands > Sediment ...
CCGGCTACCAGCTCCTGAGCGTCGCCGTCCCGATCCTGTACGTGCTCGTGGCGTACGCGGTGATGTGGCTGGCAGGGATAGGTCGCCTGGCGAGCACGACCCCCAGCGAGTTCACGTTCTTCGTCATCAGGGGCGTGGTGCGGGGCCTCACGCTCGGCTCGATCTTCGCCTTCGGCGAAGAGGTGGGTTGGCAGGGCTTCCTCGTGCCTCAGCTCTTCAAGGTCACCAACTTCACCAGGACGGCGCTCCTCCGGGGCGTCATCTGGTCGGTGTGGCACTTCCCTCTGCTCATCGGGGGGATCTACGGCACGACCGAGACGCCGCTCTGGTACCGGCTCGTCTGCTTCACGGTCACCATGACCGCCGTGAGCTTCGCGTTCGCATGGATCCGGCTCAAGTCGGGGAGCCTCTGGACCGGCGTCTGGATGCACGCGAGCCACAACCGGTTCATCCAAGGGATCTTCCCGGGCCTGACAGTCTACGGAGGAGCGGCCGCCTGGTTCGTCGATGAGATGGGCGCCTTCACGGCCATCGCCGCCGTCGGCGTCGCGTTCCTGTTCTGGCGCAAGAGGGGAGCGCTCAGAGCGGAGTCGCCTCGATGAGCCGAACCTAACGAGAGTCCCGTCCCCTGCGGCCCGTCGCCCGATCGGCCGGCCGCTCCCCGCCCAGATGTTCCTTGATCCATGCGCACAACTATGCGATGATCACTACGCGACGATGGACCGGTATCATGAGACACCAGTCATGAGCCGGTTTCCTACTCCGGCCTGCGCCGCGCGGGCGCCGACGCCCGCGCGCACCAAAGGGAGGTCCTCGTGCGACTCGTGGCAGCGGCATTGGCGATGCTCGTCGCCGTTTCGGAGATGACCGCGGGAGCGGCGACCGTAGAGCGTCCGCTCGACATCAACCCTCCGCGCGCCATGGAGGCGGAGACGCCGATGCCTCCGCCCTCAAGCGGATCGGCCGCGCGCGGGGAGACGCTCTGGATCTTCGACGCCGACTTCGAGAACCTGGTCGGCGACAACGCCGGCTGGATCAGCTTGGACCGGACCGGCACGCCCGGTTCAGACAACTACTGGCACGTGGACACCATCCGCACGCCCCTCTCGCGACCCTACCTCGGCGACCACACCTGGTGGTGCGGAACCTACGCCCTGAACGACTGCTGGGAGCAGGAGCGAGGCTACGGCAACCACTGGATCTGCTGTCTCGAGCGCGACTTCCCGGAGATCGACGCCAACACCGATCCCGGCGACCAGGTTCAGCTCGAGTGGGATCAGCGGTACGCCATCGAGAAGGACTACGACTACGGCTACGTCGACGTCTCGACCGACGCCGGGGCGAACTGGACGACGATCGCGTCCTACTCGAACTTCGGATTCCTCGGCCAGCCGGGCACTCCGGCGAACTGGGGCGATGCGAACGGACATCCGGTGTTCAACATGGATTCCTACGCCGGAGAGCCGACCGTCAGACTCAGGTTCCGGTTCGAGTCGGACGGGTCGTACTCGGCCTACGATCAGGAGGACAACGGTTCGCACTCGCTCCTCGACGGCGCCTGGCAGACGGACAACATCGAGTGGTCGAAGTGGGAGGCGGTCGGTCGGGACTACGTCACGTTTTGGTCCGACGACTGCGAGTCCGGGGGCGATCCTGGGTGGGAGCACGAGTACCAGGATCCGTCCGGCGGGACAGGCGTGACGTTCGCGCGCTACCAGTATCCGTACGAGATCACCGAGAATCGCGATCCCGGGTGCGGCGCACCGCCGGACGGGAGCTGGGTGATGGCGGCCGTCAATCCCGCGACGAGCCGCATGGTGAACGACCAGGACGCTCTCCTCAAGAGCCCGCCCATCGACGTCTCCGCGGTGGACGAAGCCGTCCTTCGGTGGAACATCTGGTACGACTGTCCGGCCTTCACAGACGACTGGTTCGCCTTCACCGGCCACGGCGACGACGTCTACGACTGCCTCCTCGATCCGTGGAGCTTCGGCACCATCGACGGAGCGTGGTACGGAAGCGCGGCCTGGTTCACGCACGAGCACGAGATCGCCCCCGTGTGGCTGGCCGGAGACTGGCTGAGCATCGGGGCCCACCTCTGGAACGACACGCCGCTGGGGGACCCGAGTCAGCACATGGGCGGACTCTTCATCGACCGCGTACGCCTCGGGATTCCGACCGGGATCCCGAACGGCGTGCCGGAGAAGCTCCTCCACGATTGGTTCGATCACGAGCTGTCCGAGGCGGCGAACGACTACGCCGTGGTCCACTTCGGGAGCAGCGCCGGCCCGCTGATCGTTCAGATGGATGCAATCGACGCGGGCATGTGCTACCTGGCCGTCGAGACTCCGCCGGGGAGCGGGGACTACCGGGTAGAGATGCCCTCCGAGCTCCTGGTCCCGGGCGCGAAGAACCGCTACTACTTCGAGGCGTTCGACGCGTCGATGAACAGCGTCAAGTGCCCCCCGAACGCGCCGGACGAGACCTTCGAACTCTGCATCCTCCCGTGTGGCGGCGACGTCCTGATCGTCGACAAGGCGGGCCGCCGCGCGCCGGACGAGACGGGCGAGTACACGTTCGAGACCTCGTACTACTACGAGTCGGCGCTCGAGATCCTGGGGCACACGTGGGACCGCTACGACGTACCGGCCTTCAACGGTGGCGCCGCGTCGGAGAGGAACGGGCCGGAATACGAAGGACTCGATAACTACGAGACGATCTTCTGGGTGACCGGCGACAGGGAAGACAGCGACATCCTCAACTCCTCCGACTGCTACGAGCTGGATGAGTGGCTCGAAGGACCGCCGCTCGGCAACGGCCACGATCTGACGATTGCGGGGAACTGTTTCTACAACCTGAACGAGGACGAGGTGCTCTGGCTGGCATACTACGGCGGCGCGCTCGTCGAGACGGACCCCATGGACGAGGACGCGCTCGTCCACGGCCAGGGCAGCTGGATCTTCCCGTCCGGCGCTCTGCTCACGGGCTGTCCCGATGTCCCCCGCTTCACGATCGTCGAGGCGAGTCCGACCTTCCCAGAGGGTGAGGTCGTGGCCACCTACGAGACCGCGACGGACGTGTTCGGGGCCGCGGTCGTCGGTGGCGACCCGATCCACGGCTACCAGGTCTCGACGCTCGGCTTCGGGATCGAGTATGTGGGCGACGAGACAAAGGCGAACCGTGAGGAGGGGACGGTCATACGCGTGGGCATCCTCGAGGCCGCGCTCGAGGCCATGGAGGTCGAGCCCTCCGGGCCGGGTACCGGCGTCGACGTCGTCGTGCAGAACGACGTGTCCCGCCCGCGGCCGAACCCCTTCAACCCGACGACGACGATCGACTACAGCGTGGCAGCCGGCGGGCGCGTGTTGGTGCGCGTGTACGATCCAACCGGTCGACTCGTGCGGACGCTGCTGGACCAGGAGGTCCCGGCCGCGACGCGCGGTCAGGTGTCGTGGGACGGGAAGGACGACCGGGGAACGGATTGCGCAAGCGGCATCTACTTCTGCAAGGTCGAGGCTGGAGGATTCGAGGCGAGCAGGAAACTCGTGCTGCTGAAGTAGGGCGGCCCGGGCGGCGGGCCTGGCCGTCATGCGTGCGTATGGCAGCCGGGCCCGCCGTCGCCGCCGCCTGCTGGACATGACAGCCTGAGTGGGCTATAATGTGCGAGACGCATGAGGTGAAACTCGTCTGAATCGCGCAGGGGCTTCGTGAAGGTCCTCCGAACAGCGACGGTGATCGCGATCTGCCTGTGGCTGGCGCTTCCCAGCACACACGCACTCGCGCTCTGCATAGACGGCGACGGGAGCGTTGCTCTCGAGGTCGCGGTCGACGGCGCCTGCACGGGCTCGAAGCCGCGAGGCAGCGACGGGGAGAGATCTCCCACGCTCGGCCTCGAGGCAGACGCGTTCGATTGCTGCGGCAGCTGCACTGATGTAGTCCTCGGCAGAGACGGCGCGGCGATCCCGCCGCAGTCGCTCTCCGGGAAGCACAGACCCCCGCACCCAGCCGAAAAGGTCGCTGACGCGACCGACGCGCCGCGGGTCATACCGCCGCGCATGTGCGGAGGGACCGGATTCGGTCCGTTCGCTCCGACCTCGGAGCGATCTTCCACCCGGGACTCCGTCGTCCTTCGACTCTGATCCATCCTGAACGGTCTCCGCTAGATACCGAACACAGAACGTGGGAGAGACACTCGCGCGGTGGGCGAGCGACTCTGCGTCTCGTCATCGCGGCGAGTCCTTCCGCGAGAGCAAATGAAGAATATGGAGGCGACGCATCAGATGAAGGCAACCACTATCAGCTGGACTGCGGTCGTGGCGATCTTCGCACTCGCCATGCTCCTGGCGCTCGCGGGCGCGGGCTGCGACAACCAGACTGCCCAGGAGCATCAGACGGAGGAGTCGACCGCTTGCAGTGACCACGACGACGCGGCCGAGGGCGACCACGATGCTCAGGAGGCCGATGATCACGAAGGCCACGATCACGCAGCCGAGGGCAGTCACGCGGCCGAGGAGCCCGATGATCACGAAGGCCACGATCACGGCGACCACGCGGACGAAGCGGGGCTCTCGCTGTCCGAGCGCGACCGTCGCGACGCCGGCATCGAGCTGGCGACGGCCGGGCCGGGGCACCTCGAGCTGAACACGCGTCTCCTGGGCGAGGTGTGTGTCAACGAAGAGCGCCTGGCCCACGTGGTGCCGCCGATCCCGGGCGTCGTGCGTGAGGTCAGGGCGCGGATCGGTGACGAGGTCCGGGTCGGAGAGATCCTGGCCGTCTTGGCGAGCCGGGAGCTTGCGGAGGCGCGTTCTCAGTACCTGGGCGCCCGGGGACGGCGCGAGCTGGCCGAGATCGCACACGACCGCGAGAAGGAGATCTGGGAGAGAGGGCTTCTCGCCGAACAGGATTATCTGGATGCGAAGCAGGCGTTGCTCGAGGCCGACATCGAGTTCCAGGCGGCCGAGCAGACGCTGCACGCGCTGGGAGTGACAGAGGACGAGCTGGCAGATCTGACGGGAGGCCACGATGCCGGTGCGTTGACGCGCTACGAGCTGCGCGCCCCCATCGCCGGAACAGTCATCGAGCTGCATCTGGTGTTGGGGGAGACCGTCGGTGAGGATTCGGACGTCCTGACGCTGGCCGACCTGAGCACGGTCTGGGTGGATTTCGACATTCCGCAGGCAGACCTCGACTCCATTCGCGAGGGACAGACGATGACGATCTCCGCTTCCGGAATCGACGTCCCGGAAGCGATCGCCGTCGTCGACTTCGTCTCTCCCGTTGTCGACGAGGAGACACGCACGGCCCTCGCCCGCGTCGAGATGCCCAACGCAGGCAGGCACTGGCGGCCGGGGCTCTTCGTCACCGCCAGCGTGGCGTCCGAGGAACTTGAGGCTTCTGTCATGATCCCGAGGGACGCCGTGCAGTCGATCGAGGGCGAGACCGTCGTGTTCGTACCCGAAGGGGACGCGTTCGAGTCAGTGCCCGTCGTGTTGGGGCGCTCCGATAGAACCCACGTTGAGATAGAAGCAGGCCTCGGGGCAGGCGAGCGGTACGTTGTGGAAGGAGCCTTCGCGCTCAAGGCGGAGGTCGTGACGAGCGGACTCGACACCCACGCCGGTCACGGTCATTGATGCGTCGACCTACGCGTAACGAGCCTCGCCTCCGCGCTCGCTCGCTTGAGCGGTGCGCTGCGGCGGGCAGGGAAGGAGACGCATCGTGATAGACAGAATCGTCAGGCTCTCTCTCCGCACGCGGGCGGTCGTAGTTCTCGGTATGCTCGCGGTCATCGCCGTCGGGATCGTGAGCTACTCCGGGATGCCGGTCGACGCGTTCCCGGACGTATCGCCCATCATGGTTCCCATCTTCGCCGAGGCGCACGGGATGTCGCCTGAGGAGGTGGAGCGCCTTATATCCTATCCCATCGAGTCCTCGATGAACGGCCTCCCGGGCGTCAGAGAGATCAAGTCGACGTCGGCCTTCGGGATGGCCGTGGTCTACGTCTATTTCCAGGACGACGTCGACATCTACTTCGCGAGACAGCTCGTATCGGAGCGGCTGGCGGCGGCCATGCCGGACCTTCCGGACATGCACGAGCCGCCCGGACTGGGGCCCATCTCGACGGGCCTCGGGCAGATCTTCATCTACTACCTCTCGGCAGACGAGAACCTGGAGACGGGCGGCATGCCGCTCGACCTGTATCTCCGCGACCTCAACGACTGGGTCGTGAAGTACCAGCTCCAGACCGTCCCCGGCGTCACCGACGTGCTCTCGATGGGCGGGAACGTCCTCCAGTACCAGATCCGTCCGAGTCCGCACGCGCTCCTGGAGTACGACGTATCGCTCGAGGACATCATCGATGCCGTCAACGAGAACAACAGGAACGCGGGCGGCCAGTTTCTGGTGCTCGGATCCGAGGAGCACCTCGTCCGCGGCATCGGGCTGCTCACGAGCCTGGATGACATCCGCGGGCTTCCGCTGAAGTCGGTCGACGGCGCTCCGATCCGGGTCGACGACGTCGCCGACGTCGAGTTCGGGCCCGAGATCAGACGCGGAGTCGTGTCGCACAACGGCGAGCAGGAGGTCGTTTCCGGCATCGTTCTCAAGCTGTTCGGAGAGAACACGTCGGAGGTCATCGATCGCCTCTACGCGAAGGTGGACGAAGTCGCGGAGAGCCTGCCCGAAGGCGTCGAGTTGGTTCCGTACTACGAGCAGGCGGAGCTGGTTCGGAACGCAACCGGGACCGTGAAGACCGCGCTCCTTCTTGGCGCCCTGCTGGTGCTCATCACGCTCGCGTTCTTCCTCGGCAACGTCCGCACGTCGTTCATCGTCGCGCTCGCGCTCCCGTTCTCGGCCTTGGCCGCCGTCATTCTCATGAGGGCGTTCGGCGTGTCGGCGAACCTCATGTCACTCGGCGGCATCGCCATCGCGATCGGGATGCTTGGCGACGGCTCCATCGTCATGGTCGAGAACATCTACCGGCACCTGAACATCCCCGAGAAGAGCCACCACGAGAAACACCGGGTCATCCTCGACTCGGCGCACGAGGTGGGGAAGCCGATCGTCTTCTCGACGGCCATCATCATCCTCGTGTTCCTGCCGATCCTGACGCTGCAGGGCGTTGAGGGGAAGATGTTCTCACCGATGGCGCTGACCATCTCGTTCGCGCTCCTGGGCTCCATGGTGATGGCCGTGGTTGTGGCGCCGGTGCTCTCATCCCTTCTCCTTAAGAAGGGGAAGCACGCCGAGTTCGTCGTGCTGACGAAACTCAGGAGCCTCTATCGCCCGGCCGTCAGCTGGGCCGTCAAGCACAAGAGACGAGTGGTCCTGATCGCGCTGGCGGCGTTCGTCGTGAGCATGCTGCTCCTGCCGCTCATCGGCACCGAGTTCGTCCCTACGTTGGAGGAAGGGTCGATCTTCATCGGCGTGGCGATGGCGCCGTCGATTGCCCTTGAGACGGCGACCGAGACCATCATGACGCTCGAACGTCGCATCCTCGAGTACGACGCGGTCGATGAGACCGTCTCACGCATCGGGCGGCCCGAGGCCGGGAGCCACCCTCATCCGGTGAACTACGCGGAGATCCACATCGAACTCAAGCCGCGCGGCGAGTGGGGGAGGTTCCGGTCGAAGGAAGAGCTGGTCGAGGCGCTGAGCGAGGACCTGTCCGGGTACCCCGGCGTCCAGCTCAACTTCACCCAGCCCGTTCAGAACGCGTTCGACGAGCTTCTCTCCGGAAGCCGCGCGGAGCTTGCGATCAAGCTCTACGGGGAAGACCTGGGAATCCTGCGATCGAAGGCCACGGAGATCGCTGCGGCCATCGTGGACGTCCCGGGGCTAGTCGATCTCGCGCCGGAGCAGGGCTTCGGGCAACCGCAGATCCAGATCGCGGCCGACCGCGCGGCGTGCGCCAGGTACGGCGTGACCGTCGCGCAGATACTGGAGCTCGTCGAACTCGCCATCGGCGGTGAGGTCATCGACGACATGTACCTGAACGTCCGGCGATACGGGATACACCTGCGGCTCCAAGAGCAGTACCGAGCCGATCCCGAGGCGATCCGCTCGCTCCTCGTGCACACGGAGGACGGGTTGCTCATTCCGCTGTCCCAGGTCGCCGAGGTCAGCGAGGTCATCGGTCCGATCCAGATCAACCGCGAGAGGAACCAACGGCGCTGGATCGTCCAGGCGAACGTCCGCGGACGCGACCTCGGCGGCGTCGTGGCGGACGTCCGGCAGCGCATCGACACGGAAGTCGAGCTCCCGGCGGGCTACTTCGTCGAATACGGCGGGCAGTTCGAGAACCAGCAGCGAGCCATGAGGCGTCTGTCGATCATCGTGCCGATCGTCTTCGCGGCGGTCCTGGCGCTCCTCTGGATGTCGTTCGGCCTGGTCAGACACGCGCTCATCATCATCCTGAACATCCCGCTCGCCCTGATCGGAGGCATCATGGGTCTCGTGATCATGGGCGAGTACCTGTCGGTCCCGGCGTCGGTGGGATTCATCGCTCTCTTCGGCATCGCCGTTCAGAACGGCGTCGTGCTCGTGAGCTACTTCAACCATCACCGGAGCAAGGGCATTGACCTGGACGCAGCACTCGTTGAGGGCGCCCTCCTGAGGCTCCGGCCGGTTCTCATGACCGCGGTGACGACGGTGCTCGGCCTCATGCCGCTCCTCCTCTCACGCGGCATCGGGTCGGAGGTGCAGCGGCCGCTCGCCACGGTCGTCGTGTTCGGTCTCACGACGTCGACGCTGTTGACGCTCTTCGTCATCCCCGCGGTGTACGGCTGGGTTGAGGAGCGGCTCGATCCGTCGCTGAGGCGAGACGGTGCGACGAAGCCTCAGTAGACTGCGCTCGCGCAGTGATTCCGATCGGCTCGCGGACCGTGTGTCCGCGAGCCGTGACGTTTGGGCCACGAGCGACACGAAGCTGATCGGGCGCTCTCCTCCCACACGATCCTACCGGCTACGCCATCATTATTGACAGCGGGTGGAAAGTGTGCTAATCTCCATCTTCATCTACTGCACAGAGCTAACTTGCACGTTTGCTGAGCATCGGTGCGGACCCGTCCCGATGCCACCACGGGCGTAGCCCAATCGGCACGTCCGGCGGCCACGATCGCGCCCGCGCTCAGCGATCGAGGGCTTCCGAGCCCCGAGTCCGAAAGAGGGAGGGCGTTGTGATGAAGCGCGTGGCATTGCTGTGCATCGCGGTCGCGTTGGTGCTGAGTCAGCTCGCGTCGGCCGGCGTGCCGGAGACGACGAGCTACCAGGGGGTGCTCCGGAACGATGCCGGCGACCTCGTGCCGGACGGCACGTACGAGTTCGTGTTCGAGCTGTACGAAACGGAGTCCGGCGGTTCGGTGCTCTGGAGCGAGGTACAGGTGCTGACGACCACGCAGGGAGTCTTCAACGCACTGCTCGGGAGCAACGTCCCCCTCGATCTTGCCTTCGACGTCCCGTACTGGCTCGACATCACCGTGGACGGGTCTCACCTCGATCCGCGCACGCCGCTTGCGACGGCGCCGTACGCGTTCCGGGCCACGGTGGCGGAGTCGCTGGCGGGGGGCTCCGGCGCCTCCGACGGTGACTGGACGGTCGTGGGCGACGACATGTACCCGAGCATCTCGGGCAACGTCGGGATCGGCACGACGACGCCGGAGTACGAGCTGGACGTGCGGGGAACAGCTCGGGTCGACAGCGTTCTCCGCACCAGCCTGATCTGGACCGTCGACACGACGGACGATCTGAACTTCATCGCGGGCGGGGGTTACGGCATGCGGTTCACGGGCGACACCGGTCGCCTGGGCATCGGTACCGGCAGTCCGCAGGAACGGCTGGACGTGTTCGGGACCGCCCGCATGAACGGCTTCACAATGCCGACGGGCGCCGCTGATGGCTACGTTTTGACGTCGGACGCGTCCGGGGCCGGAACGTGGCAGCCCTCGAGCAGCGGTGGTGTCGGAGGCGGCGGGACCGCGGACTACGTGGCCAAGTTCGTTGACGCGACGACGCTGGGGAACTCGGCGATCGTGTCCGACGCGGACGGCGACGTGGGGATCGGGACGGAGAGCCCGGGCTCGCGCCTGTCGATCCGGGAGGACGGGACGTCCAACGCTCTGAACATCTACCACACGGACGCGTCGGCGAACCGGACGGTGAACATCGAGCGGTCGGTGGCTCCGGACTCGGACCGCGACATGCTTCAGATCAAGGTCCCCTCGGGCTCCCCGGACGACTTCCAGTTCATCGAGTGTGAGCGCGGGACGCAGGACCCGTTCGTGGTCGATGGTGACGGTCACGTCACGGCCGAGGGCGGTGCGACGATCACGGGTGCCACCGCTGGCGACACCACGGCGGCGCTCTACGTCGAGTACACCGGACCGGCGGGCACCCTCGATCCGTATGCGATCGTCGCCATCTGCGACAACGAGCCGTTCGGGATCGGAGGCTACTTCCGCGGGGACGACGGGGGCGTTGAGGGATGGGTCTACGGCCAGGGCCCGGGAAGCAGCGTCTTCGCAACAGCCGGGCGCGCCATGGGCTTCGGACATGAGGGCACCCTCATCGGTGTGTACGGCGGTGCCAGCGGCGGCGAGTACAACTACTCCATCTACGGATCCGGGGGATCGGGCGCGGACAACGACTGGGCGGGGTACTTCAGCGGCGACGTCCGGATCACCGGCGATCTGAACCCGGCCAAGGGCGGGTTCGAGATCGACCATCCGGTCGACCCATCGGGGAAGTACCTTCGTCACTCCTTCGTCGAGAGCGACGAGAGGGCGAACGTCTACAGCGGGAACGTCGCGCTCGATGGAGCCGGCGATGCGTGGGTCGAGCTGCCGGACTGGCTCGAGGCCCTGAACCGCGACTTCCGGTACCAGCTGACGGCAATCGGAGCGCCGGGACCCAACCTCTACATCGCCGATCGGATCTCAGGAGGACGCTTCAGGATCGCCGGCGGCGAGCCAGGTATGGAGGTCTCCTGGCAGGTGACGGGCGTGCGGAGCGATCCGTACGCCGCCGCCAATCCGCTCGCCGTCGAGCGGGAGAAGACCAGGGACGCCGTCGGACGGTATCTCCATCCCGAGGTCTACGGCGGAGTGAGGTCGGACGCCATCGGCTACGTTGAACCGAAGGATCCGGAGACTCCGAGACCGTCTCGCGGGGACGCGCGCAGAAGAGACAGGGAAGAATAGCGTCAGCCGGCTTAGTACGGAGGAGTGACATGCATCTGCGTAGTCACGCGATCATCCTGCTCGCGGTCTTCGCCCTGAGTGCGGCCGCGTCGGCTCACGTGCCACAGACGACGAGCTACCAGGGCGCGCTCCGAAACGCGGTCGGCGACGCCGTCAGCAAGACAGCGGGCGGATTCAAGATCGACCACCCTCTCGATCCGAGCGGCAGGTACCTCGCCCACTCCTCGGTCGAGAGCCCGGACATGAAGAACGTGTACGACGGCGTGGCTGTGCTGGACGGCAGTGGAGAGGCGTGGGTCGAGCTGCCGAAGTGGTTCGAGGCGCTGAACCGGGATTTCAGGTATCAGCTGACGGCGATCGGTGTGCCTGGGCCGAACCTCTACGTCGCGCGATGGATTTCTGGCAACAGCCTCAGCATCGCCGGAGGATCTCCGGGCACGAAGGTCTCGTGGCAGGTAACGGGCATACGGAAGGACGGAGCGGCGGACGCCCACAGGATCGCCGTCGAGTCCGGGAAGCCGGCACATCGGGCGGGCAAGTACCTGAACCCCGAGGCCTTCGGTCAACCCGAGTCGATGGGAATCCACTTCCGAGAGCGCGAGCAGACGGACCGCTGACTGCGCCAATCTCGACGGGAGCCCAGACCCCCTCGCGCACGACCCGAGCCCGGCCCGCGAGGGCCGGAGACGGTGGAGGTACTCGAGTGACGTTCCGAGTCGTTGCCATGGCGTTGTGCGTCCTCACGGCCACGGCGGGCAGCGCGGACGGTCGACGTGACGGGAGCGAAGGCCCTCTCGGCGAGTGGCCCGACTTCGTGCCCATCGGCTTCATCACGGCGCCGCACCCGGACCTTCCCGGGTACCAGACCCACCTCTACGGCGACTGGGGCGGCATCGTCGGAGAGGAGTTCATCTTCATTCAGGACGACGAGATCAAGCTCCTCTACCACAGCTATCACGAGACGTACATGACGGAGCGTGCCCACGAGGAGAGCGTGCTCTCCGACTGGGCGCTGGGCTACGACAAGGTAACGAAGATCAAGTTCACTCCTCTCGTCCTGCCTGGAGGACCGAATCCCGGGCCGGCGTGGGAGCATACGGACACGCCGGGCTACATCCAGCACCCGGTCACCGGCGAGCACCTCCTCTACAACACCGTGCGGCCGGGGACCAAGTACCTGCATCCCGAGTGGGACGATCTTCCCGGGCACGAGAGCGCCATCCAGGTGGCGACCAGCGAAACGCCGCCCACGATAGGCACCCCGTTCGATCAAACCTACGAGAACGCGCTCGTCGCGGAGTACTGGTGGGAGCAGGGCTGGAACAACGACGGCGTCATCAAAGGCGGCCTGTCCGAGCCGACGCCGCTCTGGGTCCCGCACCTCGGTGCGCAGGGCAAGGTGCGGCTCTTCTATCGCGGCCTCAACGGCTCACCCGGTTCCTACTGGAACTGGCGGATCTCCTACGCCGACAGCGAGGACGGGAAGACGGGCTGGGTGAAGAACCCGGTACCGACCTTCGATCCGTCAGACCCGGACAACCCCGCCTACCGGTGGACCCTGCCGCCGCCGAGGGGATTCGGGTTCCGCGGCGCTTGGCAGGCGCACTGCACAGGGGACACGCTCGCCGGCGGCGTGCACATGGTGCTCACGGTCTCCAACCAGAACCACGCGGGACACGGTCACCTGGCGTACTACTGGTCTCCCGACTGGGGCGATACGTGGTACGGGCACCCGGACAACCCCATCATCGCGCCGGGCCAGTTCCCCGACGGCGTTCCCGCCGCGGGGTTCCAGCGCACGCCGACGCTCCTGGTCGACCAGGAGTACCATCGCTACATCCTCGCCTACAACGCAGGCCACGACACTGCCGAGCCCTGGCGGCGGCGCACCTACCTGGCGATGGCGAGCCGGCCCGAGGCGACGTCGGTCGCGGGGGATCTGCCGGACCGCTCTGGCCTCCAGCTTGCGGTCGTCGCACCCAATCCCGGCCGCGGCGAGACACGGCTGGAGTTCGTCCTGCCGGAGCCCGGCCGTTTCGAGGTCCGGATCTACAACGTGACCGGTCGGCTCGTCGCTGAACTGGACAGGCGGGAACGTTCTGCCGGCCGTCAATCGGTGTGCTGGGACAGGACCGTAGATGACCTGCGGGTTCCTTCCGGCGTCTACTTCGTCCGCGGCATCCTCGAGACGGACGGGGGCGGCGTGGATGAGGCCGGGGGCCGGATCGTGGTTCTGCGCTAGCGCTGGACGGCCGCCGGCAGTCCGCGTGAAGAGCCCGGGTCCGAGGCCCCGGGCTCTCCTCAAGTAGCGCGCTCCATTCCCATTGACTCCCCTCACTCGTCAGGGTTATGAATGGAATAGCAGGAGGTCGGCGAAACCCCTTCAATGGTCCGTGCCCGGGCGGGGCAGGTCGAACGCCCCCCACAATCCACGTCTCCGTCGCAAAGTCAGACTGTCGTGTGTGGTGAAGAAGGACGGCGATGACACAGCAATCGAGAGACCCGATCGTCAAGGGGCGTTCGCGGCTCGAGCGCCTGTGGCCATGGGCGTTGGGCCTGGGAGCGTTTCTGTGGGTGCTCTTCCGAAGTGGAACGAACCCCAGACGGCTCGCGTACCCGTGCCAGAGGGCGGCGTTGCCGCTCGCGGGCACCTGGGCGCTCGGGACGGTCGCGTTCTTCGGGGCCCATCTTGTGGGGCGACGAGTTGCCAGGGTGTCGGCGATCGTCGCTGGGGCCATCGCGGTCGTCTGGATTGCCGCCGCGCTGTGGTGGCCCACCAGAGCGAAGCCGGCGCCGGATCTTGATCTCCCTCTCTGGGAGGTCGCTCAGCCGGTCTCCACGGTCTTCGTCATGGAGGACATCCCGGCTACGAGCGGGTCGGTTGCCGCGGGAGATTCCTCGGTGCCGGACGAGCACCTGACCGATCCGGCGATCGACACGCTGTTCGACATGATGAAGCAGAAGGGCATCTATCTGCACAGGACGGACGCGACTCCCACCGGGATCGTCGGTGCGGACGACGTGGTGATCATCAAGGGGAACTACCAATGGAAGAGCAGGAACACCACGAGCACCGACG
>Ga0272444_10003420_pt1 | contig 14270 bp, 12 predicted proteins | sample SSMForm13_FD_201033 | JGI IMG/M metagenome (GOLD analysis project Ga0272444, IMG submission 201033) | Marine sediment archaeal communities from Little Sippewissett salt marsh, Falmouth, MA, United States - SSM-Form-13 | ecosystem: Environmental > Aquatic > Marine > Wetlands > Sediment ...
GATCGAGGCGCGCCACCACCAGCCAGTCCCCGTCCGGGGTGACCATGCGCCACTCGGCCAGGTTGTCCAGGGTGGTGCCCCACAGCACCGCCTTCTTGCCGCCGGCGTTCATGGCGATGTTGCCGCCAATGGTGGAGGCGTCCTGGCTGGTGGGGTCCACGGCGAAGGCCAGGCCATGCTTGTCGGCCAGGTCGGAGACCCGGCGGGTGACCACGCCGGCGCCCGTCCTGACCGTGGCCACCTTGCCCTCGACGCCCGGCAGTTCGACATGCTCGACGCCGGACAGCTCTTCCAGCTTCTCGGTGTTGATCACCGCCGAGCGCGCGTCCAGCGGCACCGCGGAGCCGGTGTAGCCGGTGCCGCCGCCGCGCGGGATCAGGGTCAGGCCGCAGTCGATCAGCGCACGGACGATGGCCGCGACCTCCTGCTCGTTGTCCGGCGACACCACCACGAAGGGCATCTCCACCCGCCAGTCGGTGGCGTCGGTGGCATGGGACACGCGGGCCAGGCCGCCGAAGTCGACGTTGTCCCTGCGGGTGATGCCGGCCAGGGCGCGGCTGACCCGCTCGCGCAGTGCCACGTTGGCGGCAAAGCCGTTGGAGAAGTCATCGACAGCGGAACGGGCGGCGAGCAGCAGCCGCTCGGCATCGGCATTGTCGTTGAGCCGCTGCTCGAACTGGTCGAGGCGGTGGTTGAGCGCCCCGATCAGCGCATCGCGGCGGTCCTTGTTCTGCTCCAGGTCCGACTGCAGGTAGGGGTTGCGCACCACCACCCACATGTCGCCCAGCACCTCGAACAGCATGCGCGCCGAGCGGCCGGTGCGGCGGGTGCCGCGCAGCTGCTCGATCAGCGACCACATCTCCTCGCCGAGGAACCGGATGACGATCTCCCGGTCCGAGAACGAGGTGTAGTTGTAGGGGATCTCGCGGATTCGGCTGCTTTGCTGGGCGCTCATGGGCTGGCTGTCGCTGTAGGTGAGAAGCCGGGCAACGCCCGGGGCGCCATTCTAACCCAAGGCCCTTGCGCGGGCAGCCTGTCGACTGCTAGACAAGACCCAGGACACCGCATGCATAACCATGGAGAAAGACATGAATAACAGACTCAACCTGCCTATCGCCCTGCTGCTGGGCGTTGCCGTCGCCGCCCCGGCGCTGGCTGCCGATGACGACCCGAAAAAGCAGGCCATCAAGTACCGCCAGGCGGTGATGACCGTGGTGGGGGCCAACTTCAAGCCGATGGGCGCCATGATCAAGGGCGAGATCCCCTACGACGCGGCGGTGTTCGCCCGCCACGCCAAGGACCTGGCCGCGGTGTCCAGCGTCGACGTCCTGCGCGGCTTTCCGGAAGACTCCGAGGGCAAGGGCAGCGAGGCCAAGGGCGAGATCTGGCTGGAATGGGACGACTTCAAGGCCAAGATGAAAGACATGCAGGACGAGGCCGCAACCCTGGCCGTGGTGGCCGCCGGCACCGACAAGGGCGCCATCAAGACCCAGTTCGGCAAGACTGCCGATACCTGCAAGGCCTGCCACAAGAAGTTCAAGGAATAAGCCCCCAAACGCACAGTGCCCGCCGAAGCGGGCACTGTGCGTTACCGGTCGACCCGGATCAGACCTTGAACTGGGTCATCAGGCCGTTCAGCTCGTCGCTCAGCCCGGACAGGGCGTTGCACGACTCGGTGGTCTGCTGACTCTTGTCCACCACCGCATTGCTCAGCTCGCTGATCCGCGAGATGTTCTCGCTGATCCCGGACGCCACGCTGGTCTGCTCCTCCACCGCGCCGGCAATCTGCACGTTCATGTCGGCGATATTGCCCACCGCCTGCACGATGTTCTGCAGCGATTCGCTGACCTTGGAGGTGCGCGCCACCGAATCCTGTGCACCAGCGCGCCCGGTGTTCATCACCCCGACCGCCTCGCGGGCACCGGACTGCAGGCGCTCGATCATCTTCTGAATCTCTTCGGTGGACTGCTGGGTGCGGCTGGCCAGGGTGCGCACCTCGTCGGCCACCACGGCAAAGCCGCGGCCCTGTTCGCCGGCCCGGGCCGCCTCGATGGCGGCATTCAAGGCCAGCAGGTTGGTCTGTTCGGCGATGCCGCGGATCACGTCCAGCACGCTGCCGATGCCCTCGCTCTCGGACTCCAGGCGATGAATCACCTCGGCCGCCGTTTCGACCTCGCCGGCCAGGCGTTCGATGGCGGACACCGCATCACGCACCACCACCTCGGCGCGCTGGGCCTCGTCATCCGCCTGGCCGGTGGCCGCGGCGGTGTCGCTGGCGCTGCGCGCCACCTCGGAGAAGGTCGCCGACATCTCGTTCATGGCGGTGGCGACGTGCTCGATCTCCTGCTGGTGTTCCTCCAGCAGCCGGCTCGATTCAACCGAGGCACCTCGGGTGTGCTTGGCCGATTCGTCCAACCGATGAGCGGAGTCCACCACGCTGGCGAGCACGCCCTGCAGCTTCTCCACGAACAGGTTCACCGAACCTGCCACCTGGCCCAGCTCATCTTGTCGGGTAATGGACAGACGCCGCGTCAGGTCGCCGTCACCTTCGGCAAGTTCGCCGGTCAGCGTCGACAGCTGGCTGAGCGGCCGGCCGATCATGGCGCGGGTCAGCAACACGATCACTACCAGCAGGGCCAGCAGCGCAACAATGGCAATTCCGGTCGCCTGAGTAACCGAGGCACTGACCAGCCCGTCGAGACGCTCATTGGCGAAGGCAATGGCCAGGGTGCCGACCCGGGTGTTGTCCTTGCCCTGGGTCACCGGCACCACCACCACCGAGTGGCCGTCGCGGTCCTGGTAGGCCGTTGCCTCGGCAGCCCGTGCCCAACCGGCATCGATGGCGAAGGATGGCAACTTGTCCGAGTGATACTCGGTCAGCAGCTTGCCGTCCGCATCCCAGGTCACCAGGTCGGAGATCACCGATCCCGGCTTGCCGACCAGGTTGACATAGGCACTCTCCACCGCCGCTGCCTTCTTCCAGCGCATGCCGCCGCTGACATTGCCGGCCAGCAACTCGGCGGTATCGGCCCGGCCGAGGTTGGCCATCTCATGCAGTCCACTGTTCAGTGAATACGCCGATTCCCAGACCAATCCGGCAAAGGCCAGTGACACCACCAGGCCGATGGCCACCGCCAGCTTCGAGGTAATTCCCAGTTTGCGTATCGCATCCATCTTTCGCTCTCCCTGCGTCGTGCGCCGTCCTTACCGTGGCGGCACCGGCGCATCAGCCCCGGCTCGGCCGGGGCATCAAACCGTGGCCGGAACTCAGAGTGCGTCGACGTTGACGCCGACGGTGACCGCTCCGATCACCTGACCGCCATCGACTACCGGCATGCTGACCTGCGCCTGGAACACCTGGCTGGACTCGTCCTGCTCTACGTCACTGACGTGGATGGCGTCGGGGCCGACCTGATAGGTTTTCTGCCACTTGGCCTCGTCGCCCTGCCAGTAATCGGAGGTGACATCGCTCTGACCGACGTTCAGGCCCTTGTTGTCCATCACGAAGATCTCGGTATACATGCCCTGGGCGTCCGCCTGGACCTTTTTCAGGTACACGGACAGCGGGTTGGCGAGGGTGGCATTGATCAGTTCGCCGCCACCGGACTTGGTCTCGGCGCGCCACTGCTTGTCCAGCTTGACCACGTCATCCTGGCTCAGACCGGCGTGCTTGGCGTTCTGCGCCTTTACCGCTTCGATCACCGTGGGATTGTTCAGCCAGCCGGGAAACTGGCTGCGGGCATGCTCAGTCAGCTGGCCGGAGACATCGCTGGCTGAGACGGAAAGGGGGATGGCAAGCATCATTGCTGCCAGGGTGCGTTTCATCAGGATCATGTTCTTGCCCCTCCAGATTGGGCTGCTGCGGACTCGCCATTGAGTCCGGCTACGGCTAGACAGCGGCCGCCCGAATCGCAACTTGAGTTACACGCTGCCCATCCGCCGGCAACGTCGCCCACCACTCGGCAGGTACAGCCCACGGGCTGCCACTGCGCCAGCCGACGCGCAGCGCGGTCCTGGCGCAGCAATCACGAGGACGACCGAAGCGTCCGCAGCCGTCCTCGCGGATGCTTCGCAAATTGCATGGCGGCACTCGCTAATTGCATTGAAATCCGCCTCCGACCGGCTCAAAACCACTGCTTTTCAATCACTTAGCGCGTTGGCAAAGGAATTGCCGTGACTCCTCGCAAGCCGCTGACGCTACCGGGACATGCGGGCAACACGGGTCCGGGCAGCGCAGCGTGCATTCGCACAGTTATGTTTCAAGTTCCTTACGGCGCAGTCGCGAAACGCTGCACCAACAAGCAACAACTAGATTTATAGGGAGATTACTTCATGACCAATCTAGCCGGACGGTTTTCGATGAGGACCAAGATCATTGCGAACAACGCAGTGCTCATGGTTCTGCTGGTTGCCGCGTGTGCCTTCGCAATCAACGGCATGAACACCATCGGCAAGGAGCTGGTGACCATCGCGGAAGAGGACATTCCGCTGGCCAACAACCTGTCGCGGGTCACCACGCTGCAACTGGAACAGGCCATCCATTTCGAGCGCGCCGTGCGCCTGGGCATCGAACGGGGACACGACACCAGCGGCGCCGTGAAAAAAGAGATCGAGAAGTTCGAGCACTACGGCCACGAGGTCGAACAGCAGATCGCGGCCGGCGTGCAGCGCGCCCAGGCCGGTAGCGATGCCGGCCATTCGCCGGCCCAGGTCGCCGAGTTCCGCAAGATCGGCGACGGACTGGTGGATATCAGCGCCCGCCACAAGACCTACCAAAAGCACGTGCAGGAGGCATTCGCCGCCATCCTGGCCAACGACACCGACAAGGCGGTCTCGCTGGCCAATGACATCGCCAAGGAGGAGGACGCGCTGGACAAGCAGATCCAGGCCCTGCTCGTCGACATCCAGTCTTTCACTGCCGCCGCCGCCCTGAGCGCCGAGGAGCACGAACACGCGATCGTTGTGTCGCTGATGATCCTGGCGGCCATTGCCATCGGCATGGGCGTGCTGTTCGCCGCGATGATCTTCTATTCGGTGGTTCGCCCGCTCAACCAGGTGGTCGGCGCGATGCGTGACGTGGCCGAGGGCGATGGCGACCTGACCCGCCGCCTCAAGGTGAACGACCAGCATGAACTGGGCGCCATCTGCGCGGCATTCAATGCCTTCGTCGAGCAGGCCCACGGCATCATGACCCGGGTGAGCAGTTCCTCCACTCAGCTGGCCTCCGCCGCCGAGGAACTGTCTGCGGTGACCAACGAGTTGTCGCAGAACACCGAGGCGGCCAACGGCGAGATCGAGCAGGTAGCGACCGCCATGCAGGAAATGTCCGCCACCGTGCGCGACGTTGCCGACAATGCCGCCAACGTGGTCGGCGCCGCGAATAACGCCACTGACGAGGCCGACAACGGTAACGCCGTGGTGCAGGAGGTGATTTCGGTCATCGGCCGCCTGGCCGACGAGGTCACCAGAACCTCAGGCGCCATCAAGACCCTGGACCAGCAGTCCCAGGAAGTGGCGGTGGTGCTGGATGTGATCAAGACCATCTCCGAGCAGACCAACCTGCTGGCGCTGAACGCCGCCATCGAGGCGGCGCGGGCCGGTGAACAGGGTCGCGGCTTTGCGGTGGTGGCGGACGAGGTTCGCACCCTGGCCGGCAAGACCCAGCAGTCGGCCACCCAGATCGAGGACATGATCGCCCGGCTGCAGCAAGGGGTGAAGGATGCCGTCACCGCCATGGACAGCAGTCATGCGCTGGCCCAGCAATCGGTGGACAAGGCCAACATCTCCGGCACCTCGTTGAACGCCATCACCCAGACGGTGGTGACCATCAACGACATGAACACCCAGATCGCCAGCGCGGCCGAGGAGCAGTCGGCGGTGGCCGAGGAGATCAACCGCAACGTGGTGAACATCAACGACACCATCACCCAGGCGGCAGCTGCCAGCGAACAGACCGCCGCCTCCAGCCGGGAGTTGGCGACCGTCGCTGCGGGCCTGCAGGATGCAGTCAGCCGCTTCAAGCTGTAACGGGCCTGCCCTCCCGTCCCGGAAACCCCGGGCGGCAGGGCATTGCAGCGCCATGTAGGAACGGCTGGCGGACTGAAGCAGCAGGCTGCTTCAGAAACCCACCACCGGCGGCGGCGCCAGCGACAGCAACCACCAGACAGAGCCAGCGGCCAGTCCCAGCAGCAACAGCGCCAGCCATAGCGGGCGCATTGGCGCCTGGGGCTGGTCGCTGGCTTTTTCGCCATTGAGCATGGCCTTGACCAGGCGCTCGCCAAACAACTCGTGCAGGCCGACCGCCAGCACGTGCAGCACCACCAGGGTGATCAGGATATTGAAGCTGACCTCGTGCACCTCGGTCAGCCACTCCGACCACTGGCTGCCCACCAGCGGCGCGAAGGGGCCTTCGAACAGCAGCTCGTCATTGGCGAACAGGCCGGTACCCACCTGCAGCAACAACACCAGCAACAGCGCGACCACCATCCAGCCACCAGCCGGGTTGTGGGTGTCGTAATGGGGGCTGCTGCCGCCCAGCATGTTCCTGGCATAGGCCCAGGCCGCGGACGGCCGCCGCAGGAAGCGGCTGAAGCGGGCATTGTCGCTGCCGACCAGCCCCCACAGCACGCGGAACACCACCAGTGTCAGGATGGTGTAGCCGGTCCAGCTGTGAATGGTGGTGAACTCGGTTTCGCCGGTGATCCAGGCCACGGTGACCAGCGCCACCAGCGTCCAGTGGAACAACCGTACCGGCAGATCCCATACCAATATCTTCTGCATTTGATCCTCGTACCCAGTCGTCGCAAGATGCGCGTCTGTCTTTCTAGCCCATAAATGTGAAGCAACTATGCACTTTGACCAGGCCGTCTTCCTTGACCGGGATTCAGTAGGTAACGATCTCGACCTGTCCGCCCTCGATGGCCTCGCCGGCCACTGGGATCATTATCCGGCCACCGCCCCAGGCGAGACCCTGGCGCGGGTGCGTGACGCCGAACTGGTGATCAGCAACAAGGTCGTGCTGGACCGGGCCATCCTGGCCGAGTGCAAGCGCCTGAAGCTGATCTGCGTTGCCGCCACCGGCACCAACAACGTCGACCTGAAGGCCGCCCGCGAGTTCGGCATCGCGGTGAGCAACGTCACCGCCTATGGCACCGCCTCGGTGGCGCAGCAGGTGTTCGCCCTGCTGCTGGCCCTGACCACCCGGCTGGCCGAGCACCAGGCTGCCGCCCGCGACGGCCGCTGGGCGGCGTCGCCGTTTTTCTGCGTGCTGGACCTGCCGTTCCGCGAGCTGGCCGGCAAGCGCTTCGGCATCGTCGGCTACGGCGAACTGGGCCATGGCGTGGCCAAGCTGGCCGAGGCCTTCGGCATGCAGGTGCTGATCTCCCAGCGTCCGGGCGGCGACGACCGGCCCGGCCGCATCCCGCTGGAGGAGCTGCTGGCCCAGGCCGACGTGGTCTCCCTGCACCTGCCGCTGGCCGACAACACCCGCAACCTGATCAATGCCGAGCGGCTGGCGCTGATGAAGCCCGACGCGGTGCTGATCAACGCCGCCCGCGGCGGCATCGTCGACGAACAGGCGCTGGCCGATGCGCTGACCAACGGCCGGCTGGGCGGCGCCGGCTTCGACGTGCTCAGCACCGAGCCGCCGCGCGACGGCAACGTGCTGCTCGAGCTGGAGCTGCCCAACCTGATCGTCACCCCGCACGTGGCCTGGGCGGCGCGCGAGTCGCGCCAGCGGCTGATGGACCAGGTGGCGCAGCACATCCGCGCCTTCCTGGCCGGCGAGCGCAGCAACCGGGTGGAAGACGTCTAGCCCTGATCGTGCAGCGGTTTTTCCAGCCGCTCAAGACGCAGCGTATCGACCTTCGGAATACCGTAACGGATATCAGTCGGGAAGGGGCTGTACTGGCCGGTGCGGCGGTAACCTCGGCGTTCGTAGAAGGCAATCAGCTCGTCGCGCAGGGTGATCACCTCCATGCACAGACGCGACGCCCCGAACTGCTGGCGGGCCGCCGCCTCGGCCGCCGCCAGAAAGGCCTTGCCGATGCCCTGGCCCTGCCGGCCGGGACGCACGGTGAACATGCCCAGGTAGGCATCGTCGCCGCAGCGCTGCAGGTGCACGCTGCCGAGCAACTGCGCCTGCTGCTCGCACAACAACAGCAGCGAATTCGGATCGGCAATGAAACCGGCCACCTCGCCGCTGTCAGTGCGGGTGCCGTCCAGCAGGTCTGCCTCGGTGGTCCAGCCCCGGCGACTGCTGTCGCCGCGGTAGGCGCTGTTCACCAGCGCCACCACGGCCGGCACGTCAACCGGGGTGGCTAAACGAAAGGACAACCCGGCATTCAACGAGGCGTTCATATGACGACGGCAGCACCAGCGACGGCGGATCCGATACGGCCGATTTACTGCGCCAACACCCGCCGGTAGAGGATGTCGTCAGCGGTGCCGAACAGCTGGTCGGGACCGGCGGAGATCAGCCGGTAGCCCTCGTTGTCCGGCAGGTAGTGGATCTCGTTGCCCCAGCCGTCGGTCATGGCCTCCTGCGACGCCCCCATGTCCTCGCGCAGGCGAAACATGGTCAGCTGGCTGGAGCCCTGGCCGGTCGAGTGCTTCGCCATCCAGTCGGTGATCACCTGACCGAGTTCACGCAGCTTGCGGCGGGAGGTGGACCAGCGCTGCTCCTCGAGCTGGCTGCGCTCGGTGTCGATCGGCACCTGATCCGCTGGCGACACCGTGTTCAGGCTCTGCTGATTCGATAATTCTGGCACCCGGGTCTCGTAGGGATCGGGACTGCTCGAATACATCGAACCGACCAGGCTCCAGACGAACAGGGCAAACACACCGCTGAAGGCCAGCCCGACCAACGCCGCACTGCGATTGACGCCCCCTGCAGTGGCGATATCCAGATCCGAGGCATAACCGGGCGACATGCGGAACAGCCTGATCAGGCTGAAGTGGCAGTGGCGGAAGTACAGATAATCGGCCACCGCCGGCCAGAACAGCCGGTTGGCCACCACCGACAGATAAGCCAGCAGGGTGAAACGCGCCGGCACCACGCCGTGCTGGGCCAGGATCAGCAGCAGCAGCGGCACCACCACCTCGGTCATGCCGATCACCAGCGCCCAGCCCCACAGTTTGCGATACAGGGCCCACAGGAACGGACTCAACACCGCGCCCCAGTTCCAGCCGGCACGCAGCACCGGCCGGTTGTCCTGGCGCACCCGGGCGAAGCGGCGCAGATAGGCCGGCGCCGCCGGGCCGACAAAGACACTCAGACGTTCGCTCTCGTTGGGCTCGTCTTCCACATGCGAATCGGCCCAGGCATCGCGCCAGCGCTGTTCAGCATGGCCCATGCCCTGCTTCGGCGCCGCGCGCTCCGGCCGCGGCGCCGCGGCAGCCGGCGCCGCCTGGGATGCACGGGGCGCCGACGCCGCCTCGCTGGCGGCACGCACCACGCTGGCCTCCGTCGCAGGCGGCGGCGCATACCGCGCGCCGGCAGATCGCCCCGGTCGGCGCAATTCCAAGGGCACCTCGCGGCTGGCGATCTTTTCGATGTGGGCGCGCACCCCGACCTGTTGCAGGCGACCCTGCAGCTCCAACGCCTCGTCGGCACTGAGGATCTGCTGCACCCGGTGGCTGGCACCGTCGAACAGGGAGCGCAGTTGCTCGGGCGGCGCGGTAAACAGCTCGGACAGGGTTGCCGTGGCCTGATCCAGGCTATGACCCGGCATCAACTCCCCGCTGAGGATCAACTGGTAACGATTGCGTTCCGCGCCCGAATCCATCAACACCGCGACTACCCTTCCACGTTCACCAGCAGTACCACACCATCCACGCCGCTCACCCGTACCCGGGTGCCGGCCGGGCAGTCATCACCCCGCACCTTCCAGGTGGTGTCATCCACCCGCACCTTGCCCTGGCCGTTGACGATGGGGTTGTCCAGGGTGAACACGCGGTCGAGGTATTGCTCGCCGCGGCGGTTCAGGTGGGGCTCATCGCTGGGTTCCGGATGTCGTTTGACCAGCCGGTACCCCAGCAGGGCCAGCGCCACCCCGGCCACACCGAACAGCACCAGCTGCCATTCCCAGCTCAGGTCCGGCTGGGCCATCAGCACCAGCCCGGTCAGGCCGGCAGCGAAACCCAGCCACATGAAGAACACCCCGGGGGAGAACACCTCCAGGATCAGCAACACCAGGCCCAGCAGCCACCAGTGCCAGTATTCCAGCCCCTGCAGGAAGTCCATCAGGCGTCATCCTTGTGGCGTTGAGCGAAGGCCTCCTTGGCCAGTTCACCGATACCCGCCAGCGAGCCGATCAGGCTGCTGGCCTCCAGCGGCATCAGGATCACCTTCTGGTTGTCGGCGCTGCCGATGGTGGCCAGCGCCTCGGTGTATTTCTGCGCCACGAAGTAGTTGATGGCGTTGACGTCGCCCTTTGCTATCGCCTGAGAAACCATGTGGGTGGCCTTGGCCTCGGCCTCGGCCAGGCGCTCGCGGGCCTCGGCCTCGCGGAAGGCAGCCTCCTTCTCGCCCTCGGCCTTGAGGATGGCGCCCTGCTTCTCGCCCTCGGCACGCAGGATCTCGGACTGCCGCGCACCCTCGGCCTCGAGGATCTGCGCCCGCTTGAGGCGCTCGGCCTTCATCTGCCGGGCCATGGCGTCCACCAGGTCCAGCGGCGGGCTGATGTCCTTGATCTCGATGCGGGTGACCTTCAGGCCCCAGGGGGTGGTGGCCTCGTCGACCACCGCCAGCAGCTTGGCGTTGATGGTGTCGCGGTTGGACAGCAGCTCGTCCAGGTCCATGGAGCCCATCACGGTCCGGATGTTGGTCATGGTCAGGTTGAGCACCGCGCGGTACAGGTCGCGCACCTCGTAGGAGGCCTTGGCGGCATCCACCACCTGGAAGAACACCACGCCGTCGGCGGTCACCATGGCGTTGTCGCGGGTGATGACCTCCTGGCTGTCGACGTCCAGCACCTGCTCCATCATGTTCTGCTTGGCACCGACCTGGTCGATCACCGGCAGGATCAGGTTCAGGCCCGGACGCAGGGTCTTGATATAGCGCCCGAAGCGCTCCACCGTGTACTCGCTGCCCTGCGGCACCCGCTTCACACCCAGCACCACCAGCAGCACCAGGAACACCAGCAAGGCAATGACGACGGCTTCCATGAACCTCTCCTCCGGACCGTTCCGGTATTTATTTGAGCCCGAGTATAACGGCAGCCGGGCGGCACATGCTGCCGGCTTGCCCGCGGCGGGCTAAAATCACCCTTTCCGTTGCGGATTGCCGTCATGCCCAACTACGCCAAGCCTCCCAAGTCCCTGCTGCGCAAGGTGGGGCGCGCCATCGCCGACTTCGACCTGATCCGCGACGGCGACCGCATCCTGCTGGGGGTGTCCGGTGGCAAGGATTCGCTGTCGCTGCTGCAGATCCTGCTGCACCTGCAGACCTATGCGCCGGTGAAGTTCGAACTGGGGGTGCTCACGGTGGACCCGGAGGTGGAGGGCTTCGACCCCTCCACCCTGAAGGCCTACTACGACAGCCTGGGCGTGCCGTGGCACTACGCCGAGCAGCCGATCATGGACCAGGCCCGCGAGAACATGGACGGCGACTCGTTCTGTTCCTACTGCTCGCGGATGAAACGCGGCATCATGTACACCACCTGCCGCGAGCACGGCTACAACGTGCTGGCGCTGGCCCAGCACCTGGATGACCTGGCCGAGTCCTTCCTGATGTCCGCCTTCCACGGCGGCCAGCTGCGCACCATGAAGGCCCACTACCTGAACAACGCCGGCGACATCCGCATCATCCGCCCGCTGGTGTACGTGCGCGAGACCCAGACCGCGGCCTTCGCCGCCGAGGCGGTGCTGCCGGTGATACCCGATTCCTGCCCGGCGTGCTTCTCCATGCCCACCCAGCGCGAGCACATGAAGGCGCTGCTGGCCGGCGAGGAGCGCCAGCACGAGAACCTGTTCGCCAGCCTGCTCAAGGCCATGCGCCCGCTGATGACCGAGGGCGGCATCCCGCCGCTGGTCGAACCGCCGGCAGCGGACCTGGCTGCCGAGTCCTGCGTCGACGGCTGCTGAAGCGGGCATGGACATCTACCTGGTCGGCGGTGCGGTACGGGACAGGCTGCGGGACCTGGAGCCGGCCGACCGCGACTGGTGCGTGACCGGCGCCACACCCGACGAGATGACCGCGCTGGGCTACCAGCCCGTCGGCCGCGACTTCCCGGTGTTCCTGCATCCGCAGACCAAGGAGGAATACGCCCTGGCCCGCGGACCGGACGGCCGGTTCTCGCCCGGCACCTCCATCGAGGACGACCTGTCGCGCCGCGACCTGACCATCAACGCCATGGCGTTGTCGGCCGACGGGCAACTGATCGACCCCTTCGGCGGGCAGGCCGATCTCGACCACAAGATCCTGCGCCACGTCGGCGAGGCCTTCGGCCATGACCCGCTACGGGTGCTGCGGGTGGCGCGCTTCGCCGCCCAGCTGGCCGATTTCACGGTGGCAACCGAGACCCTGGCGCTGATGGCCCGACTGGCGTCGCAGCTGGGCGCGGTTGCGCCCGAACGCCAGTGGACCGAGCTGCACAAGGCGCTGGCCGCACCCGCGCCACGACGCTTCATCGAGGTGCTGCGCGAAGCCGATGTACTGCGCCACTTCCTGCCCGAGGTGGATGCCCTGTTCGGCGTACCGCAGCCGCCGCGCTTCCATCCGGAGATCGACACCGGCATCCACCTGCTGATGGCGCTGGACCGCGCCACCGAACTGAGCGACGACCCCCGGGTGCGCTTCGCGGTGCTGGTGCACGACCTGGGCAAGGGCATCACCCCCGAGCACATCCTGCCGCGCCACATCGGCCACGAGGCCGCCGGCGTGCCGCTGGTCGAGGCCGTATGCGAGCGGTTGCGCGCACCGGTCAACTATCGCGAACTGGCCGTGCGGGTGTGCCGCGAACACCTGCGCTGCCATAGGGTGTTCGACATGCGCCCGGCCAAGGTGCGCGAACTGCTTCACGCCACCGGCGCCTACCGCCAGCCGGACGAACTGGAGCCCTTCCTGCTGGCCTGCCAGGCCGATGCCCAGGGCCGGCTGGGCATGGCGGATCAGCCCTACCCTTCCGCCGACCTGCTGCGTGCCGCCTTCGCCGCCAGCCGCGAGGTGCAGGGGCGAGACTTCATCGCCGCCGGCCATCCTGCCGGACCCAGGATCGGCGAACTGGTGGCACGGGAGCAGAGTCGCCGCATCGCCGGCGCCATCGCAGTGGTACGCACCCTCGGGTAGTCCCCAGCTTGCCGGGGATTTCATTCATCCCTTGGCTCCAGGTTCGAGGCCGGGTGGGCCGCCCGTTTCATCGACACCTTCATCGACACCAAAGGAAAAGCCCGCCTCCGTCGAGGCGGGCTTTATTCGTTAGCGCTCTTACGCGTACTGGATACTGGAGAGCAGGTCAGGATTCATCACCAGGTTTCTGACCCCATGCGCATGATCCTCGTTGCAGACCTTGCCTTTGCACCATTCGCCAACACTGGCGATATTCACCTTGGCGACCTTGGCGCGAACGCGCCAGGAGACGCGGGTGATTGGTCGATCATGCCGGGCAAATTTGATCACGCGCTTAGCTTTTCCCCTCACGCGACCCATCTGGGCCGGCGCACGCCGGCCCCGATCGCCCAAGGCGCATAGCAGGTCGCCTTTTAGGCTTGCGCCCGTTCACACAATACGCCCCCGCAACCCGCCAATTTCCTGGCACTCGACAGAATGCGTCACCGGTCACGTCTTGCCTGGCGTCAGGCTCCTAGGCTTCAGCCTTACAGCAAGTCGCTTTCCGGAGTGCCAACAATGAAAAAACTGATCATCGCCCTCGGGCTGACCCTGCTCGCCCAACCCCTGTCCGCCCAGCAGACACCCGCCCTGAATGCCGGCCTGTGGCTGGCACTGGCACAGCAGGCGAGCCCCGCCCGGGACAAGATCCGCAGCCAGCATCGCTACAGCGGCAGCCTGCGCTATACCAAGAACCCCGAGCTGATGTATCGCTTCTATACGCCCGGCAACAACCAGCAGATCATCGGCTTCACCCTGACCAACAGCGGCTCCAAACGGGTCAATCCCAAGGGCCTGAAGAAGCACGATGCCAGTCGCACCTACGACTTCCTGTTCGCCGACCGCGCCCGCGAGGACGTCCACATGATGGTCAGCGACGACGTCGGCATCTCCGGCCGCTACAGCCACGACAACATGTTCCGCGAGTTGCACTTCTTCCCCC
>Ga0272444_10003421_pt1 | contig 14261 bp, 18 predicted proteins | sample SSMForm13_FD_201033 | JGI IMG/M metagenome (GOLD analysis project Ga0272444, IMG submission 201033) | Marine sediment archaeal communities from Little Sippewissett salt marsh, Falmouth, MA, United States - SSM-Form-13 | ecosystem: Environmental > Aquatic > Marine > Wetlands > Sediment ...
CCCGGGTTTGTCCTGCGGTGCTCGGCTGCGCCGAAGGGGACCGGGTGCTCCGTAGCCAGAATTGAGTCGCTATCCGTTGCTACTGCGACCAACTCAACGCGAGTTTTTACTCTGACCCCAAAACTTCACCCCAAAACTTCTTTCATGTTTTAGATAGTCGCTTTTTCTAGTTATCTACGCCTTACTTGCTGATTTTTTCTTTGAAAGATCAAGCGTGATTATTTTGATGCTATCAAAACTGGTTCCTATTTCACTTTTCTGTGCGTCGTATAATCTATGTGTAATCGAGTCACCAGAAAGATCAGGGCGATCAAACCATTCACCGTGATAGCATAAAACACAGTAGGCTCCATAATCTGATTCGCTATTGTCAACATACGTTGGCAATTGCGCCAAATAGCCATGTTCGACATCTCGTGAATGAGAATTTTTCAACTCAGCGATGAGCTTAGCAGGAGATTGACTTGCCACACTTCCGATAAATAGAAAGTCTGCATTTCCAGCGCCCGTGTTGTATTCAGGGATTATCTCTACGTTAGAATGCAACATTTGGTCCGCAATAAAGCAATGTAGTATTGGTTGGACATCCGTTTCCCTTTTTGGGGTTCTCGCTATAATTTTTCCTCTATCTCCGTGAGTTTTGTCCCAGAAGCCATGATAGGCCCCTGACTTATCTATTTTATGTTGAATAGATTGGATGCTCGAATTAATTACAATTCCAAACTCCTCTTTCGATGAAAATTCCCGCTTCGGAATAAATAGCTGTTCCCGTGCCCACTTGATTATTTCAACGGGCGTGGGAGATGGCCTAGTAGGTATTGATTTGGCCGCCCCATTTATAGCTACACCTATTTCAATAGGATTCCATCGAATTCCCACTTTCATAAAATCTCGTTTGCTAAAGTCTATCTCCTCTTTAGGAAATAAAATTGAGATGTCATTTCTGCAGAAATGCATGCCTTGACGGGAAAAGTAATACGAAAACTGAAAGCCAGGGCCATCAACTATAAATAAGTCAATGCCATGCTCGAGATATTCTTTCGGAGCATCAAAAATCAATCCCCCTTCACTGCCAAGAATATCTAAGGGAGTTAGTTTGGATCCAAATATGGCGTTCAGTACGATGCTTGTCATATGTTTATTAAAGGGATCCAAATAGGGACAGACCACGTTTTCTGACAGGAATGACTGATGGTGAGTCAATCCCGAAAACCGAGAAAACCGAGAAAACCGCGAAAACCGTGGTCTATCCCCTATTGCGCCACTGCTCTGCCCCGGACTTCTGCAAGCTTAACGGCGTGTGTGTTTGGCGCGTCCGCTAGAACGCTTTGTTCGGCGCTTCGCACGTATCTGCTTCTTTCCTGACAACTTCTGGCAGCCATCTTCAACTAAACGAATAAAGTCTCGTGCATCAGAAAAATAGTTTTTAAATGCAAAGCGGACCTCCTCTGAAGTATCCGCTTTTACCAAAACAATATCAGTGCCTGGGAGTTCTTTTTCTAGCTCGAAAAGCGCCGCCAACGCCTCGGTGGCACTACGAAAAGTTTTAACCTCAAGGTCATTGGATTCATGAAAAATCAGGATGGAGTTGCGATTTTCGCTAACCTCGGTGCTGGCTGTGTTTAGGCCTCTGAGCATGTTTAGGAGGTTTAACTCCTTATCAAATGCTAGAAATTCTTGAACCACTTCGATATCCGACTTCTCAGGAAAAGGCCCTTTTTCTTCTTCATAGGCCCTAGCCAGTATCTCTGACGCAAGGGCCATGGCCTGGTTGTAACGATCATCGCCTTTTTCAAACTTTGGTTGGTTTTCTGTAATAAAGCCAATTACCTCTACAGCAGTGGCCCACGCATGTTGAACTGCTGTTCGATACTGGACCTCGACGAGAAGACCTTTTAGGTGCTTTCCTGATTCAGAATTGACGTCATATGAATAGACATCGTGTATTCCTCGATATCCTGTGCTTTTGGGGCTCTCTATGTAATTGTATTTATTTGATACATTCTTTCTTTTGTGGTGAAAGCGCGCCTTGTGGAAGTTGGTTCGGAATCGATTCAGGGAGTCAATGTCTTGAAAGATCAGTCTACACCCGGCCACATCATCCATTCGGGCCAGCTGCATGTCAGGGAAGCGCATTAGCTTGTCAAAAATTGTTGATCGCCTTTTGTGGCGTTGAGCAACAGTGATCTTGGTGTCACGTGTGCGGTTACGCAGTATCGCCTGGAAGGTATTCAGAACGGCCCGATGCGCCGCTCTCCATTCTTCAATAACCAGATAGTCATCAATGTCTGCGGTATTGTCACGGACAGCGCTTCCCGCTCGATTTACTCGTGACTTCGATCCACCGGGGAAGTTTTCATTTGCTAGTTGATTCAATCTGTTCTCTTTTATTACGCGGAACGCTCAGCATATGGAGAGGGAGATCGCGCAGCGGTGGCACGTATCAGCCACCACACAGGGTGGCGACATGAAGCACTTCTTATGCCCCGCTCAAAAGCTCGGCAATCTCAGCTGCAATTTCTTCGACCGTGTGAGTGGCTGTACTACGAGCCACCTTATCGGCTAAAGAGGGGCTGAAATCGACAACTTGCTGCTTTGTTATGTTGTGCCAGATGGGCAAAAGAATTTGCTCACCGGAAACTGCGCGGGTGACGATTCCATCGAGTTCATAGTTTGTCCATCCCTTGCCAATAAATGAAGGGGATAACACAACCAGGCCGACTCGGCTTTTTGCTAAGCCCTTGTCAATTTTTTGCCGCAGGCTATCGCCAATGCGAAGCGTGAATTCATCGTACCAAACATCTAAGCCTTGCTCGGTTAAGGCATTGAATAGTGGCCGAACTATTTCATCCTTATCTTCTGACGCGTGCGAAATGAAAACATCATGCTCTTTCGCTCCTCGCTCGACGCCTGGCGGCGTATTGTCTTGCACAAGACTTGGCACAGAAGACAACGGTGCTTCACGGATTTCTGGTAGCGGGCCTGGTAACACCCTTACCGAAGCACGCGTGCTACCACGCAAACCAATCATGTCGACTGCAACGTGCCAATGGCCGGAATTGGGTATTTGAAGCCTGATTGGCGACTGCTTCGCTAGACCACCGATGTATTGATGCCGACGGCCATTCTTATAAGCAGAAAAGTTTGAGCTATTCATTAGCCGAACATTGGCTCCGGCGGTGAGGGTAATTTCGATGATTTCCCCTTTTTGACGATTGCCAAGATCGGTGTGAATAAATCGCACGTTGCTTAACTCCTTTTACGCATAACATTTAGCTATCCGGCCTACACAAATATTAGGTGATGTTGCCAGCATAGCAGAGCAGGAAGCCAATTCGCGCCGGGGTGCTTGCCTGACGGACACAAAAAAACCGGCATCAAGCAATGCCGGTTTTCATTGGTCTTACCGCTGATGTTTCAGCGATATCTACGCGCCAGTCCGACCACTCCCACCAGCGCAGCGGCGCCGAGCAGCAGCGGCCAGTTGTGCACCAGCAGGTGCAGCAGGCTGTTGGCCGGGGCCTCGGCGTGCATGCCGTGGGCGAGGGCGGCGGCTGGGCCGGTCAGGGTGATGGCGGTCAGTGCGGCATTGAGCTTGTTCATCCGATAGTTCCTCTTTACTTCACCTTGACCTGCAGCATCTCTTCACCGTCTTCGTCGGTGAGATGCACGGCGCAGGCGATGCAGGGGTCGAAGCTGTGCACGGTGCGCAGGATCTCCACCGGCTGCTGCGGGTCGTGCAGTTCGTGGTTGTCTTCCAGTGCGGCCTCGTAGGCGCCGGGCTGGTTGTTGCCGTCGCGCGGGCCGGCATTCCAGGTGGACGGTACCACCGCCTGGTAGTTGTCGATCTTCTGGTCCTTGATCACCACGTAGTGGGCCAGACCACCGCGCGGTGCCTCGGTGAAGCCGACGCCCTTGGCTTCGGCCGGCCAGCTGGATGGCTCCCACAGGGTCTCGTTGAAGGTGCGGGTGTTGCCGGCGCGGATGTTGGCGACCAGGTCGTCGTACCAGTCCTGCATCTTGTCGGCGATCAGCTTGGTCTCCAGGGTGCGCGCCGCGGTGCGGCCGAGGGTGGAGAACAGGGCGCGCGGCTCGGCGTCGAGGGTGCGCAGGGTGGAGTCGACCAGTTCGCGGGTGGCATCGTCACCGCTGGCGTACATCACCAGCACGCGCGACAGCGGGCCGACTTCCATCGCCTTGCCTTTCCAGCGCGGCGATTTCAGCCAGGAATAGCCGTCTTCCACGTCGAGTTGCTTGTACGGGGCATCGGGGCCGCCACGGCCGCTGTAGTCGAGCTTGGTCTCGCCCTCCCAGGGGTGCAGGCCCTCGTCCTTGCCGCCTGCATAGTCGTACCAGCTGTGCGAGACGAATTCCTGGATCTGGCCGGGATCACGTACATCGACCTCGTGCACGGTGGACAGGTCGCGATCGAGGATCACGCCGGGTGGGACCCACCAGCTGGCCGGGTCGCGCAGGTCGGTGCCTTCCCTGGCGGAGGGGAAGTCTCCGTATACCAGGAAGTTGCCCAGGCCTTCGCCCTTGAAGAACCAGTCCTTGTAGAAGCTGGCGACGGCGATGGTGTCCGGCACGTACACCTGGTCGACGAAGGTGCGCATGCGGTCGATGACGTTCTGCACCGCGGCCAGTTTCTTGGCGTTGACCGCCGAGTCGGAGTTCAGGTCGATCGGGTTGGGTACGCCGCCGACCAGGAACATCGGGTGCGGGTTCTTGCCGCCGAAGATGGCGTGCAGCTTGACCACGTCGCGCTGCCATTCGAGGGCCTCCAGGTAGTGGGAGACGGCCATCAGGTTGGCCTCGGGCGGCAGCTTGTAGGCGGGATGGCCCCAGTAGGCCTTGGCGAAGATGCCGAGCTGGCCGGCCTCGACGAAGCCCTTGAGCTTCTTCTTCATGTCGGCGAAATAGCCGGGCGAGGACTTGGGCCAGCTGGGCGAGACCTGCTGCGCCAGTTCCGAGGTGGCCTTGGGATCGGCGGACAGGGCCGAGACCACGTCCACCCAGTCCAGCGCGTGCAGGTGATAGAAGTGCATCACGTGGTCGTGCACGTACTGCGCGGCGATCATCAGGTTGCGGATCAGCTGCGCGTTGGCCGGAATGCTGTAGTTCAGGGCATCTTCCACCGCGCGGATCGAGGCGATGCCGTGCACCAGGGTGCACACGCCGCAGATGCGTTGCGCGTAGGCCCAGGCATCGCGCGGGTCGCGGCCCTGCAGGATCAGCTCGATGCCGCGCACCATGGTGCCGGACGAATAGGCCTGGCCGATGTTGTTGCCGTCCATCTGCGCCTCGATACGCAAATGGCCTTCGATACGGGTGATCGGATCAACTACGACGCGTTCAGTCATGGTGGTCGTCCCTTTAGGAATTCAGGTAATCGGTGAGGATGCGGCGCTGTGTGTTGCAGGTGTTGTCGGGGTTGTCCGCTTCATCGGCGGATGACAGGCAGCAGCTGGCCATCCTGCACTGCATGGCGACTGCCCACGCCAGGCTCTTGCCCGCCGTGAAGACATGCGGGCCTGTGGCGGCCTCGGCAGCGCGCGCCACGAAGTAGGGCGACTGGCCCTCCCATTTTGAGTCGGCGCCGCAGCGCGCGTGGGCATCCAGCGCGGCGGCATTGGCGGCACGGTGCGCAGCCTTGAGTTCGTCTTCGCTGGCGTCGCCCCGGGAGGCGGTTTCGACCGCGCGCGTGACGCGTTCGTCGTCGGTCAGCGGCAGCACATTCTGTATGAATCGCGCGGCCACCACGCGCTGGGCGGGGATGTCCAGTCCTTCCAGGGCGGAGCGCATGTCCTTGTCGTTGCGGATTTCGTTCATCAGCCCTGCTCCTCGTTTTCATCGACCAGGTGGTCCGCCAGCATCTCGGTCAGGCCGACCACCGGCAGGTCCATCTCGTATTCCTCCAGGCCCTCCTCGAGGGTGATGCGGCAGTTGGCGCAGGCGGTCACCAGGGTGTCTACCTGCAACTCGTCCAGCTGCGACTTCTTCTGGCGGAAGGCCTTGAACTTGATCTCGTCGGCGCGCTCGTTGGCGCTGACACCGCCACCGCCGCTGCAGCACCAGTTCATCGAGGCGTGGTCAGTCATCTCCACGAAGTTGCTGGCGACCATGTTGAGCAGCTTGCGCGGCTGCTTGATCACGCCGCCCTTGCGCACCAGCTGGCAGGGGTCGTGGAAGGTGAGCTTCGCCTCTTCCATGCCGTCCGTTTTCAACAGGCCCTGTTCGCGGAACTCGTCGAGTACCTCGAGGATGTGCTTGACCTTGAAGGTGAACGGACGGCCGATCAGGTTCGGGCCCTCCCAGCGGATCGCGGTATAGGCATGGCCGCACTCGGGGCTGATCACGGTCTGCACGCCGAGTTCCTCGGCCGCGTCGACCACGCGCTGCACCAGCTCGGCGGCGATGTCGGAGGTGCCGATCTGGATGCCGCTGTTGGTCGCCTCGAAAGCCTTGGAGGCGATGGTCCAGCTCTTGCCGGCCTGCTTCATGATCTTGGCGACCGCTTCGAGGTATTCCGGGAAGTTCATGATCTCCATCGAGGAGAGCAGCACCATGTACTCGGCGCCTTTCTGGTCCAGCGGTGCATCCAGGCCGGTGTCGTGCTTGAGGTGGCCGATCTGCGCCTGCACCGCGGGCAGCTTCACGCCCATTGGGCTGCCGATCTGCACCGCGCGGGTGGTCGCACCGATCAGGCCCTCAGGTGCATAGCCGGCGGCCGAGAAGCCCTCGCGGATCTTGCGGATCATGCCGGAGATGTCGTTACCCACCGGGCACACCAGCGAACAACGGCCGCACAGCGAGCAGGCGTCGTACACCAGTGGCTCCCATTCCTCGAAGTCTTTCTCGGTGACCTTGCGCGCAAGGCCCAGGGTGCTCTTGATCCTGCCCCACAGGGTGTATTCCTGCTCCCAGATGCGGCGCATCGGCTCGACCTTGTTGATCGGCGTGTAGCGCGGGTCTCCGGTCTGGCCGTAGAACAGGCAGGCCTCGGCACACAGGCCGCAGTGCACGCAGGCACTGAAGAAGCTGGCGACCGGTGCGTCGATCTGCTCGCGGATGAACTGGATGCCTTTCTCGACAGAAGGCGCGCTCATGATTCGATCCCCCTGTGGCCTGCCTGGTAGCCCTGGTACCAGCGCGCCAGCGCGAAACTGAACATGTGGGTGAGCTTGGTGAAGGGTGCGACCACCAGCAGCAACTCGACGCTGAGCAGGTGCAGCGCCAGCATCTGCGTGTACGGCAGCAGCATGTGGTTGTAGGCGAGGTAGCCGGTGAGTACCGGCAGCAGGGTGACCAGCCAGGCGACATAGTCACCGCTGGTGCTGAGGAACTTGACCACCGGGTTGGTCAGGCGCAGTGCCAGCGCCAGCAGCAGCGACAGCACGGTGAGCACCGCCAGTGCATCGATGATCCCGGTCGACAGAGCCGGCCAGCTCAAGCCCAGCTTGGTCTGGAACAGCTCGATGTGCGGGCCGTAGAAGAACAGCACCAGGAAGAAGCCGATGTGGAACACATAGCCGTTGATGATGCGCACCGGCTCGCGCGCGAACACGGATGGGCGCGGCAGGGTGCGGGTGACGATGGTTCTCAGGCCGCCCTGCACGCCGCTGCCGCGACCTTCGGCCAGGTCCGGCTTCCTGCCCAGGCTGAGCACCTCGAACAGGCGTAACAACATGCCGAGGACGAAGATCCCCAGCGCCCAGTCGAAGCCCGGGCCGCGTGCCCAGGCGAGTAAGGCTTCTGCACTCATCGCTTATTCCCTGTTGAGGTCGTCGACCGTCACCTTCTCGTGCGCCTCGACCGCCTTGGCCTTGTTGCGCTTGTTCAGCAGGCCGACCGCGGCACCGGCGGCGACACCCACCGCGGCCGCGCCGAGCAGGGTCTTGCCGGCATCGCCGGTGGGCACCGACAAGGCCTGGTAGAAGCCGCCGGCATCCCAGAAGTTGGGCTCGGAGCAGCCGATGCAGCCGTGGCCGGACTCGATCGGGAAGCTGGTGCCCTCGTTCCACTTGGCGGTGGCGCAGGCGTTGTAGGTGGTCGGGCCCTTGCAGCCGAGCTTGAACAGGCACCAGCCCTTCTTGGCGCCTTCGTCGTCGAAGGTCTCGGCGAATTCGCCGCGCTCGTAGAACGGGCGGCGGTAGCAACGGTCGTGGATGTTCTGGCCGAAGAAGGCCATCGGGCGGCCCAGTGCGTCCAGTTCCGGCAGCACGCCGAAGGTCAGGTAGTGCGCCAGCACGCCGCTGATCACCACCGGGATCGGCGGGCAGCCGGGCACGTTGATGATCGGCTTGTCGCTGATCAGCTCGGATACCGACTGGGCCCCGGTGGGGTTGGGCTTGGCGTGCGGCAGGCCGCCGTAGGCCGCGCAGGTGCCGACCGCGACGATCGCCGCGGCGCCTTCGGCCACCTCTTTGAGCATGTCGAGGTTGCTGATGCCGGCGATGGTCGAGTAATTGCCGTTCTCGGCGGTGGGGATGGAACCGTCCACCACCAGCAGGTACTTGCCCCAGTTCTCCTGCATCGCCGCTTCGCGCGCGTGTTCCGCGGCGTCGCCGGCGGCCGCCTGCAAGGTGTGGTGATAGTCGAGCGAGATGTGATCGAAGATCAGGCTCTCGATGGTGGGCGCGTGGCTGCGCGTCAGCGACTCGGTACAACCGGTGCACTCCTGGAAGGACAGCCAGATCACCGACGGGCGCCTGGCCTTTTCCAGGGCGGCGGCGATCGCCGGGACCATCGACGGCGGCAGCGCCATCATGGAAGCGGTGGCGGCGCAGAATTTGAGGAAGCCGCGGCGCGAAACACCGCGCTGGCGCAGTCGTTCGCCAAGTGTCAGTTCGTCCGTCATGTCAGCTCCTGGGGTGCTCGTGGACTCAGGTGTTGGTTTCGGATTCGGGGTGCAGCGGGTCGTCCGCCTGTAGGCGCGCGCTGAGTGCGGCGAGCGCGTCCTCGACATCCAGTTCGGGTGTGATCAGCAGCGCGGGCAGGCGCGCCACCTCGATATGGGTCGCCAGTTCCTCGCCCTGCGGGGACAGGTGTGTGACCAGCCATACCCCTGGGTAGGCGGTTTCGCGGATCAGGGATTCGCCCATGGCGCTCAGCGTGGCCTTGATTTCGCCCTCGCCGAGTACCTGGAACAGCTGCTCCCTGTCGCCGGGCCCGAACGGGATGGCGGACAGGTCGATCACGGTGGGTTCGCCGCCGCCGGCCAGTTCGGCCAGGGCATGGCGGATTTCGTGCAGCACGGGCAGGGCGTTGTGGGCAAAAGCCGCACTGCCGCCCAAGCCTTCGACCTTGACCTTGATCGATTCAAGCCCCGACACGCCGTCGCTCCCCGGAAACCGTGATTGCTATTGTTTAGCTCAATATAGTCGCGGCTCAGGCGACATTTACTGACATAAATCAGTTTGCGCCGGGTTTCTATAGATTAGGTTTAGCCTCAGGAAGCGTGTCTGGATTCCGTCGTATTTATGTCACGCCTGCCACTGCTGGTGGAGGCTGAGCACGGCGGCGACGGCCTCCGGTATCGCCGCTGCGACGCACTCGGAGGGAAGCTCGCCCCAGTCCAGGGATTGGGGCTGGATGCCGATCAGGGCGCGGTTTTGCGGGTAGGTTTCGGACAGGCGTGCAATGTCGAGCAGGTCCATCAGGCCGACCTCGTGCACGCTCTGGCGGTTGCCGGTGAGATAGCGGTCCATTTTGTCGCCGATGAGGGTGCGCAGGGCACCCGGTGGCAGGTCCAGCCGGGCAGCGTCCACGACAATAAGATTGTCATGGTCGGCGATGGGTCCGGCGAGCGTGAAACTGAGGGTGCCGCCGTCAAGATAAGTGACGCCGGGCAGATCGGGATGTTGTTCCACGAGCTGCCTGACGACATGGATACCGATACCTTCATCGGTCAACAGGTTGTTGCCGATGCCGAGTACCAGGGTGGTGCTCATTGAATCTGGCCCTTGGTGTCAGTCGAATTTGTGCGAGGTTAACAGACATGTGCCTGGGTATCCCGATGCAGATCAAGCGCATCGACAACTTCACCGCGTACTGCGAGGCGAAGGGGGTGCAGCGCGATGTCAGCCTGTTCATGTTGCAGCACGAGCAGGTGCAGCCCGGCGACTATGTGGTGGTGCATGTCGGTTACGCCATCCAGAAGGTGACCGAGGAAGAGGCACAGACCGCCTGGGAACTGTACGACGAGATGATCGACAAAGCAGAAGCGATAGAGGCAGCGCGCCGCAATGCATGAGTTGGCGGTGTGTCAGGGGCTGATGCGCGAGGTCGAGCGCGTGGCGCGCGAGCAGCAGGCGATCCGGGTGACCGGTATCACCCTGCAGATCGGGGCTCTGTCCGGGGTCGAGGCGGTGTTGCTGCGCGATGCCTTCCCGATCGCCTCCGCCGGCAGTGTCGCCGAGGGTGCCCTGCTGCAGATCGAACAGATGCCGATACGGGTGCAGTGCCTGGAATGCGGCGAGGAAAGCGAGGCGCAGCCGAACCGGCTGCTATGCGGCGCCTGCGGGGCCTACCGCACGCGCCTGTTGAGCGGCGAGGAGATGCTGCTCAAGAGTGTGGAATTGGAGCGACGCGGTGCGCATGACGCGGCCTGAGTCTGTCGGCCCGCGCGGGCCTGGAGTGAGCGATGTGTGATACCTGTGGCTGCAATGTGACCGATGGCAACCGCCACCTGGTCGAACCCGGCGGCAAGCATGCGACCACCGAGTCGGGGCGCGAGGCGGTCAGCGTGCTGCAGAACCTGCTCAGCGAGAACGATCACGTCGCGGCCCACAACCGCGAACATTTCGACCGCCACCATGTGTTGGCGATCAACCTGATGTCCTCGCCCGGTTCGGGCAAGACCGCCCTGCTCGAGGCCACCATCGAGCGCCTCGGCCTCGAATTCCGCATCGCGGTGGTCGAGGGCGACCTGGAGACGGAAAACGACGCGGCGCGCATCCGCGACAAGGGCGTGACCGCGGTGCAGATCACCACCGGTACCGCCTGCCACCTGGATGCGCACATGGTGCACGACGCCCTGCACCGTATCGATCTGGACCAGGTGGATATCCTGTTCATCGAGAACGTCGGCAACCTGGTGTGCCCGGCCAGCTTCGACCTGGGCCAGCACCGCAACATCACCTTGCTGTCGACCACCGAGGGCGACGACAAGCCGGCCAAGTATCCGGTGATGTTCCGTGCCGCCGACCTGATGCTGGTGAGCAAGTCCGACCTGCTGGCGGTGCTCGACGATTTCGATCCGCAACGTGCCGAGCATCACCTGCGGCATCTGGCCAGCGAGGCGCCGGCCATCACCCTGTCGGCCAGGAGCGGCGACAACCTGGAGGCCTGGTTCGACTGGTTGCGCGACGAGGTGCATGCCCAGGAGGAGCGGGTGGCACGCGGCCTGGTGCAGAAGCCGCGGGTGCAACCGGAGGGCGCACAGCTGCACGCGCACAGCCATACATGACCGGTGCCCGCGAGTGGGTGCAGAAGATCCACGCACTGGAACTGCCCGGCACGGTCAAGGTGATGAACGTGTGCGGCGGGCACGAGCGCTCGGTGACCCTGTCCGGCATGCGCTCGGCCCTGCCCAAGACGGTCGAGATCATTCCGGGGCCGGGTTGCCCGGTGTGCGTGTGCCCGGAAGAGGACATCTATCAGGCGATGCAGCTGGCCCTGCGCGAGAAGGTCACCCTGGTGACCTTCGGCGACATGCTGCGGGTGCCGGTGAATGCACCCAAATCCGAGCCGCGCTCGCTGGTCGAGGCGCGCGCCGCCGGCGCGGATATCCGGCCGATCGCCTCGCCGATCGAGGCGCGCATGCTCGCCGAAGACACCAAGGAGCCGGTGGTGTTCTTCGCCGCCGGCTTCGAGACCACCACCGCGCCGGTGGCCTCGATGTTCCTCGAGGGTGCGCCGCCGAATCTTTCGCTGCTGCTGTCCGGGCGCCTGACCTGGCCGGCGGTATCCATGCTGCTCGAGTCCGGCGAACCCGGTTTCGATGCGCTGATCGCGCCCGGCCACGTGGCCACGGTGATGGGCCCTGAAGAGTGGGAGTTCGTCCCGCACAAGCACGGCATCCCGACCGCGGTTGCGGCATTCACCACGGAAAGCCTGCTCGCCGCGACCTGGTCGGTGCTGCGGCAGAAGATCGAGGGAAAGGCGTTTCTCGACAATTGTTACCAGTCGCTGGTGCGGCCCGGCGGCAACCCGGTGGCCCGCGAGCAGCTGCAGCAACTGTTGCGTGTGACCGATGCCAACTGGCGCGGCATCGGCGTGATCCCCGACTCGGGGTTTGCCCTGCGCGAGGAATACGCGGCGCAGGATGCGCGCCTGTTGTTCCCGGATTTCAACCAACAGGGGCGCAAGCGCATGGGCGAGATGCCGCCCGGTTGCGACTGCGCCAGCGTGGTGCTGGGCAAGATCTACCCGAACCAGTGCCGCCTGTACGGCAAGGGCTGCAATCCGCGCAGCCCGGTCGGCCCGTGCATGGTCTCGGACGAGGGGGCGTGCCGCATCTGGTGGAGCGGCGGCAGCGAGGCGGCCTGATCCTCGCGCCGCCAGCTCGCCGTCGCGCTGAGCGCCTGTCCCTGCTGCGCTCGCTGGGTGTTACCCTTGCAGCCCTGTCAGTAGCATCCAACCGGAGCGACCCATGCGCCTATCTTTCTCTGCCTATCCCATGTTGCTCGCGGGCGTTGCCGCGCTGTTGCTGCCGGCCTGCTCCGGTCCCCACGAAGACCCGCGCATCGCCCTGTGCCGCAATCTCGCCGCGGACCTGACCGACAGCGATGCGGACCAGTGGCGCTCCGCCGGCAACCGCTTCGTGCGCCCGGAGTACGCGGCGGTCAGCGTCGCGGCCGAGGGGCAACGCGATGTCACCTGTTATTACGCCTATGATGCGGTCGAGGAAGGCGCGATGGAGCATGCCGAGCCGCTGCTGGCGTATGCGACCCTGCCGTTCAAGGTGGTGGCCGATGGGCGTGCACTGACCGGACGGCCATTGACGCAGCTGGTCAGTGAGCAGCAGATCGAGAGCGCCCGCGAGGCGGTCGAACAGGCACAACAGCAGCTTGAGCGCGCCTCTGAAGAAGTCAGGAAGGTGCTGCAGCAGAACGGCAACTGAGCGAGCGGAGCAGGCACATGCTGCAAGGGATACTGATCGCCATCGCCGTGTTGGCCCTGTTGCTGTTGTTGCCGCGACTGCTGGGCTCAGCCTGGCGCGGCCCGATCATGGAAGTGCAGCGCCTGCGCGAGCGCATCGTCGGCGGCGAGCCGCTGTTGTTGCTGGACGTGCGCACCACCGAGGAACTGGGCGGCGAGCTCGGTCACCTGCCGGGCATCACCCACATCCCGCTGCATGAATTGCAGCAACGCAGCAGCGAGATCGCGGACTGGAAGGACAAGCCGGTGGCGATCCTGTGCCGCACCGATGTGCGCTCGGCCAAGGCGGCAGGCATCCTCGCCGCCGCGGGCTTTAGCGGGGTGGAGGTGGTCAAGGGCGGCATGACCGCCTGGAACCAGGCGGGCTGGCCGGTCGAGCGTTGACTCAGTTGATGCTGCCGGTGATGGCGCTGTCGGCCATGCCGTCGAAGATCCGTTTCAGCCCGGCGCTGTTGCCTTCGCCGTCGCCGGAGCCGTGCATCTCCATCTCCACGTAGGCCTGGCGGTTCTCCTCGGAACAGAAATAGATCTTGAGCGCCGCCTCGCCTTCGCCCTCGATCACGTACGGGGCCGAGTCGAGGTCGGTGACGTCTTCCAGCGACATCGGGTCGAGTGTGGTCACGCGCATGGGCAATCTCCTGGTTTGTCTGGGGCAAGTATCGGCAAGCCTGCGTGGCATAATCCCCTGCCGCACCGGGGGATTGACCTGGGCATTGAACGCTGGCCGCATGCTGCGGTCGAACTGCCGAATCAGAACAACAGGAGACACACATGCGTAGCGGTATCGCGCTGAAGAGTTTGATTGCTGGCGCCATGTTGAGCGGCGCAGCGGTGGTGCAGGCGGCCTCCGGGCATGCCGCCCACGTGCACGGCGAGGCGGCGCTCAACCTGGTGATCGATGGCGGCGAGCTGATGATCGAGTTGCTCAGCCCGGCCGCGAACCTGGTCGGCTTCGAGCATGCGCCGCACGATTCGGCCGAACAGCGCAGGGTGGACCAGGCAGAGCACTTGTTGCGTGATGCCGCGGCCATGTTCGGTCTTCCCGAGCAGGCGCAATGCACGCCGCAGCCTGTGGAACTGCACTCGCCGTTCGGCAG
>Ga0272444_10003424_pt1 | contig 14249 bp, 11 predicted proteins | sample SSMForm13_FD_201033 | JGI IMG/M metagenome (GOLD analysis project Ga0272444, IMG submission 201033) | Marine sediment archaeal communities from Little Sippewissett salt marsh, Falmouth, MA, United States - SSM-Form-13 | ecosystem: Environmental > Aquatic > Marine > Wetlands > Sediment ...
GCTGATGGCCTCGATGCTGCGGATGTTGATGACATTGGCCACCAGGAGGTCGGCGTCCAGGGGCAAGGCCACCCCTGCGGCATAGTCGAGGATGGTCTGTGAGCGTTTGGAAAAAGCGATGGGTACGAGGATGGTTCGAATCGGTTTCATGGTTTTCCCCATGTGTCGGTGCCTTGATCGTGCCCCCGCTCTCGACATGTCCCCGGACCCGGCGGGTGATGACCGCTTCTTGAAGACTTGGCCCCTCGAAGCGTTACGGTTCCAGGTCTCGAACGGGTAGGGCTCGATAGGCTCTCAGGTGAACGATTCGGTCCGTGTAGTGGTATCCCCGCTGAAAATTGAAAACACGTGCCGTGATGCTGCGGCGCTGGGAGGCCCAGACCCATCCGCAGCTCAATTCGATCTGGGGTGCGATGTACACGTGCTGCCCGCAATGGGTTTCGTAGCCTTTGTACGAATCGTTCCTCACATAAAGACTTCGAAGCTCCTCCAGAGTGGGCATTCGCCACCCTTCACGCTTTTCCTCGGGCAGCATGAGAGGGAAGGAAAAGTGGGCCCAGCGAGAGGCCCCTTTCCAGTCGATGTCTCCCTGGTTGTCCGTTTTCGCCCACATGAGCCCCAGCTCGTGATCCGTGACCGTTCCGTCTCCGTTGTCCGTAAATCGCTCTGCAGCAATGGACGGTCCGGTGATGACCGCGAGGAACGCCAGGGCCAGAAAGAGAATCAGGGGCCTTTTGGAACGCATGGTTACCCTCCGCTGTCTTATGCCGCGGCATTCGTGTCCCGGGGGATCCTTGGCCGCTGCATCAGGTAGACGATGCCGAACAGGGCAATGCCGAGAAGGTAGGTCCAGTACCGCTGCTCGTGGGGAATGCCGAGCCATTGGGCGATGAGGTCGGGGCGCATCAGGGCGAGGGTGACGCCGAGGAGGAGCGGGATTTCGTAGATCCGCGTCCTTGCCACGAACCAGCCCTGGGTCGCCGAGGCAAAGGCGAAATTGCCGACGCAGGCCATGATAAAGATGAGGATACCCTGGGGCCAGCTGTAGATATTGTGGAGGATCAGGTCGGCGTTGAAGATGAACATGAAGGGGAGAATGGCCGTGCGGATGTCGTACATGAATCCCTGGAGTCCCGTGGGAATGGGTTCGGATCGTGCGATGGCCGAGGCCGCGTAGGCGGCGAGACCCACGGGCGGCGTGTCGTCCGCCAGGATTCCGAAGTAGAAGCAGAAGAGATGGGCCGCCATCAGAGGGACGATGAAGTCCTGGAGCCCTCCGATGGTGACGATGGCGGGGGCCGTCAGAGAGGCCATGACGATGTAGGTCGCCGTGGTCGGAAGGCCCATACCGATAATCAGGCTGGCCACCGCGGTGATCACGAGCATGAGGAAGATGTTCCCCATGGAGATCGTGTCGATGATCTGCGTGATCAGGCCGCCGAGGCCGAGGGCCACCACACCCACGATGATCCCCGCTGCGGCGGTGGCCAGGGCCACGGAGACCATGTTTCGGGCACCCGATGAAAGCGCGGAGAAGATATCGACAACACCCTGCTTGAAGGCCGGCGCCAGGGATTCCTTGGCCAGGTAGGCTTTGACCGGGCGCTGGAAGAGCATGATGATGGCCATCACCCAGATGGCGTTGAAGGCGGCCAGCTCCGGTGAGTGGCGGAGAACGATCAGTTCGTAAAGGAGCATGCCCAGAGGCAGCAGGAAGTGGGCGCCGCTGATGAGGGTTCGAAAGAAGCGAGGCAGCTCGGCACGGGTCATGCCGCGCAGTCCCAGCTTGGAGGCCTCGATATGGGTGATGTAGAAGAGGGCCGCATAGGAAGCAAATGCCGGTATGGCAGCCGCTTTGACGACCTCGATGTATGGGACGTTCACGTACTCCGCAATGATGAACGCCGCAGCGCCCATGATGGGCGGGGCCAGTTGTCCGTCCGTGCTCGCAGCCACCTCGACCGCGGCCGCTTTCTTCGGCGGGTAGCCCACCTTCTTCATGAGGGGGATGGTGAAGGTGCCGGTGGTGACGATATTGGCGATGCTCGATCCCGACACCAGGCCCGTGAGCCCGCTTCCCATGATGGCGGCCTTGGCCGGCCCCCCCTTGAAGCCGCCGAGGAGGCTCAGGGCGAGCTGAATGAAATAGTAGCCCGCACCGGCCTTTTCGAGCATGGCCCCGAAGAGGACGAAGAGAAAGACGATGGTGGCCGAGACGTCCAGGGGGATCCCGTAAATACCTTCCGTAGACATGGTCATCTGGCCGACGAAACGGCTCAGGGAGACACCCTTGAAGGCGATCAGGTCGGGCATGTAAGGCCCGCAGAAGGCGTAGACGATGAACCCTGTGGCCACAACGCTCAGTGCGGGGCCGATGACCCGCCGGGAGGCCTCGAGAAGGAGCACGACCAGGGTCAGGCCCACCAGCATGTCACGCATGATGGGAAGACCGTACCGGGTACAGATGCCCTCGTAATCGATGGACAGATAGAGGGCGGAGAGGCAGGCGGCGGCGGCCAGAAGGTAGTCGAGGATCGGGATGTGGTGCTTGGCGGAAAGGAACCGGAGGCCGAGCCGCGACTCCTTGAACATGGGGAAGTTCAGGTAGACGATGAGCAGGGCGAAACCGAGATGGATGGAGCGGATGAAGACCGTGTCCAGGATCAGCCAGCTTGCGATGGAGAGCTGGAAGAAGCTCCAGAAAACTCCGATGACCGGGACGAGATATCTGGAGGGCCCTTTCGGCCTCCTGCCCATCCCCTCCTCTTCTTCGGCCATTCGTTTCGCAAGCTCGAGTCCGTCGTCCAATTTTTCGCTACGGTATTCTGTGTCTGCCATAAGCGCCACCCATCGGGATTGCTCCAACCCCGTGCCGGAGATCGGGGCACGGCCGGTTGGGCCGGTGTCTCGAGGAGCCCTGAGGCCTCCTTTGTGAAGGCCTCCGTGAGGTTGCAGGGCTGGAACCGTTTCGAGCAGGTGCGGTGCCGGGTCGAGAGGGCCCATGCGCGGGGTGCGTGACAGTCTCGAGCGTGATCGGGAAGAACACCCTCTCGAACATGCGTGGATGCGGCGGGGCGACACTCGAACGACTCGGTCGCCCCGCCACAGGATTCGGGTCGGGCCCTCAGGGCTATTTCATCAGGCCGGCCTCTTTGTAATACTTGATGGCGCCCGGATGGAGCGGAGCGCTCAGGCCTTCCAGCATGCCTTCCTTGGTGAGAACGGCATAGGCCGGATGGAGCTTCTTGAAGTCATCGAAGTTGTCGAAGACCTCTTTGACAATGGCGTAGACCACCTCGTCCGGGACCTTGGCCGAGGTCACGAAGGTCGCCTTGACGCCGAAGGTCTGGGCGTCTTTTTCGTTCTGGGCGCCCGGGTAGAACTTCTTCGGAACCATCGCCTTGGCGTAGTAGGGTTTTTCCTTGATCAGGTTGTCCAGGCCCGGACCGGTCACGTCACAGATGTTGACCTTCCTGCGGCCGGCCGTGGCCTCTTTGATGTTTCCGCTGGGATGTCCCACCGTGTAAAAGTAGGCGTCGATTCGTCCGTCCTGGAGCAGGCCCGGGGCCTCGTCCGCCACCACGCTTTCGGCCTTGATGTCCTTCTCATAGTCAAGACCTGCTGCCATGAGGGCATCGATGGAGTTCTGCCGCTGTCCGGATCCGGGGTTGCCGATATTCACCCGCTTGCCCTTGAGGTCCTGGACCGTTTTGATACCGGCGTCATTCGCGGCCACGAGCGTGATGGATTCGGGATGAATGCTGAAAACGGCACGAAGGTCTTTCTGGGGGCCCTTGTCTTTCCACTCTGCCATGCCCTTGATGGCCTGGAACTGGCGGTCGGACTGAACCACACCGAACTCCAGGTCGCCCGCCATCACGGCGTTGACGTTGAAGACCGATCCCCCGGTGGACTCCACGGTTGCACGAATACCGTATTCCTTGCGTTTCTTGTTCACCATCTTTGCGATGGCGCCGCCCGTGGGGTAGTAGACACCCGTAATTCCACCCGTTCCGATGGTCACGAACTGGGTCTTGGCCTCAGCCCCGGTCGGGGCCATGCCACACAGGAGCGCCACACCGAACACGACCGCCAAACTGAATACAAACCACTTTTTCATGCCAAAGCCTCCTCTTTTTTGTTGGGGTTCAAAACACGGGACGCTCCTTTTCCCCGTCCCACCGAGAGGCCGGAGCAGGGGAGAGCGAATGGACCGGATGGCAAAGATGGCGTATGACCGAAAAAAACAGGTTCTCTTTCAGCTGGGAAAAAGCCCTGCTCACCGGGCTGTCAGGATGCTTCACATTCTAGTTTGAGGTCGGTTTTTGTCAAGTCAAAAAGGTCTGGGAGTGCCCCGAACTTTATAGAATCATGTTCAAAATGCCTCGTTCACGCATCCCATTCCCGAGTCGCCCCCCGAGTGCTCGGAGAGGGGGGCATCTCAGGCCTACCGGAAGAGAGTGCAGTCGGGTTTCGAGCCCCCAGGGGCATGTGGACCCTGACACCGCCCGCCTGCCGCGGGATGACGGGGCTGCAGAGGAAAAAAAGATTTGACAGTGAGCACGTGGATGACCTATTGTCTCAATCGAGATAAATCAGGGAGTTATGTCCAGTCTTGCCTTTTGGGGCCGGTACCGGAGTTCTGAAGACAGCAGGATTTTCCTTCGGTACGGGGTCCCGACACATGGAAGGGAGTGCTCCTCACAATGCCCGAAACGGCTACGGAGCGCAAACCGAAACGCTCATCACCCTCACCGCGTGGAAACCATTTTGCCGTCAGATGAAGGACTGTGTGCTTGTCCTTTCCCCACTCGATGACGCTTCGATCGGGGAAGGCGGCGATGCGGGGAAATGTCTTCACGGTGGGGGAAGGTGTATGGAGGAGGTCTGGGAATGCCGCACCGGAAAGACCTGGAGACACTGAGGAAGGAAAAGGATCGATGGGCGGAGGGGGTGGAAACGTCTCTCGAGAAACGGCCGGAGCGGAAGGAGTCTTTCACGAATACCTCCGGCATTCCCGTAAACCGGCTGTACACGCCTCTCGACGTGGAGGATGTGGACTATATGGAGCGGCTCGGGATGCCCGGAGAGTACCCGTTTACTCGAGGGGTCCAGCCGACCATGTATCGGGGGCGATACTGGACCATGCGCCAGTACGCGGGTTTTGCCACGGCCGAGGAGTCGAACCGAAGGTACAAGTTCCTCTTGGAGCAGGGGCAGACCGGGCTGTCCGTCGCGTTTGACCTTCCCACCCAGATCGGCTACGACTCGGACCACGAAATGGCCAGAGGCGAGGTGGGCAAGGTCGGGGTGTCCATCGACTCGCTTCAGGATATGGAGATCCTGTTCGACGGCATCCCTTTGGACAAGGTGAGCACCTCCATGACCATCAATGCTCCGGCGGCCGTTCTTCTGGCCATGTACATCGCGGTGGCCGGGAAGCAGGGGGTGGCTCCGGAAGGCCTTCGCGGCACGATCCAGAACGATATCCTCAAGGAGTACTCCTCGAGGGGGACCTATATCTTTCCCCCCAGGCCTTCCATGGGCATTATCACGGACATCTTTGCGTTTTGCGCGGAGCGGGTGCCCCAGTGGAACACCATCAGCATCAGCGGGTATCACATTCGGGAGGCCGGTGCGACGGCCGTGCAGGAGGTCGCCTTCACGCTGGCTAACGGTATCGCCTACGTCAAGGCGGCTCTGGATGCGGGGCTGGAAGTGGATCAGTTCGGTCCCCGCCTTTCTTTCTTCTTCAACGCCCACCTGGATTTTCTGGAGGAGGTGGCCAAGTTCCGCGCCGCAAGGAGCCTCTGGGCTCGAATCATGAAGGATCGATTCGGGGCCGAAAACCCTCGTTCCCAGATGATGCGTTTCCACACACAGACGGCCGGGTGCACGCTCATGGCCCAGCAGCCCAAGAACAACATCGTCCGCGTCGCCTTTCAGGCTATGTCGGCGGTCCTGGGCGGGACCCAGTCGCTTCACACGAACTCCATGGACGAGGCCCTCAGCCTTCCGTCGGAGGAGGCGGTCCGGATCGCCCTGCGGACGCAGCAGATGATCGCCCATGAGACAGGGGTGACGGATACGGTGGATCCGCTGGCGGGCTCCTATTACGTGGAGGCCCTGACCCGTGACATCGAGGAAAAGGCCGAGGATTACATTCGCCGAATCGACGAGATGGGGGGGGCGCCTTCGGCCATTGAGCAAGGTTTTGTCCAGAAGGAGATCCAGGACAGTGCCTACGCCTATCAGCGCCAGATCGAGTCCGAGGAGCGCGTTGTGGTGGGGCTCAACCGTTTTCAGACGGAGGAGGATCGCCCCAGCGGGCTCCTGCGTGTCGATCCGTCCGTCCGGGAGGCCCAGATCGGCAAGCTCGAGGCCCTGCGGTCGAACCGGGACGGGGATGCGGTTCAGCGGGAGCTTGCGGCGCTGAAACAGGCGGCTGAAGAGAGGCGCGCGATGATGCCCACCATGATCGAGGCCGTGAAGGCCTATGCGACGCTCGGCGAGATCTGCGACGTCCTCCGGGGTGTCTATGGGGAGTACCGGCAGAACGCGGTCCTGTGACCGTTGCGTTGCGACTCAACCCGGCGTGAGGACGGCCCTTTTCAGGAATGGGAGAAGCCATGCAAGGGAAGAAGAGAATTCGCGTGTTGGCGGCCAAGCCCGGTCTGGACGGGCATGATCGAGGGGTCAAGGTCGTGGCGAGCGCTTTGATGGATGCCGGCATGGAGGTGGTCTACACCGGGCTTCGGCAGACGCCGGAGCAGATCGTGGAGGCCGCTGTGCAGGAGGATGTGGATGTCATTGCCATGAGCATTCTTTCCGGCGCTCACGACTATCTCTTTCCGAGGGTGATGGAGCTTCTGAAGGAGCGGGCCGTGGAGGATGTGCTCGTGCTGGGGGGCGGCATCATTCCGGAGGAGGACATCCCTTCCCTGAAGTCCTGCGGCATCGCCGAGATCTTCGGGCCCGGGACCACGACGGGAGACATTGTCCGGTATATCGAGGAGCATGTGAAACGATAAGCGGGAAGAAATTCATGCTTGATATTCACGAAATGACGGTTCTCATCGTCGATGATTCGATGAACATGTGCCAGTCCATCAGTGGCATGCTGAAGGTGATCGGATACGGCAAGAGGTTCCTCTTCGGCCACAACGGAAAAGAGGCCCTCGAGCTTCTGGACAAGGAGCCCGTGGATCTCATGCTGCTGGACTACAACATGCCCATTATGACCGGGGCGGAGGTGCTCAGCCAGGTGCGGTCCGACCGGAATCTTCGCGACCTGCCGGTGATCATGGTGACGGCCGAGGCTTATCAGGACTACGTGGCCGAGATCGGGGAGTCGACGATCGATGCCTACATCCTCAAGCCCCTGACGGTGAAGGTGCTCCAGGACAAGATCGCACAGGTGGTGGACAAGGTAAACCACCCGCCGCCCATGGTTCTGCACCTGAAGAGGGCGAAGGACTGCGAGGACCGGGGAGACCTGGAGGGGGCGGTTCGTGAGGCCGGCTTGGCGGTTCGGGAGAACCCGAAGGCCACGCGACCGGTGCGGGAGCTGGGTCACTACTACCTGAAGCAGGGGCGATTGGACGCGGCGGAGAAGTTCCTGATCGAGGCCACGAATCGCAACTCGATGGATGTCTTCGCTTTCCACCGGCTGGGTGAGCTTTACCTTCAGAAGGGGGACATCGACAAGGCGTCTCAATTCCTGGATAAGGCCATGAAGATCAGCCCTCGCCAGCTGGGGCGCGGGTTGAGCTTCGGAAAGGTCCTGATCCGCCGTAAGATGTTCAAAAAGGCCGCGGACGTGTTCGATAAGGTGTTCGCTCTCCCTGCGGCCACTCCGGAGCTGCGCGAGGAGATCGTCGACTTCTGTCTGGAGCACGGGGCCCGGGCGTACGCCTTGAAACTGCTCGAGAGTCTGGTGGAGGACCACCCGAAACGGGGGGACCTGCTTTTCAAGATGGGCAGGGTGTTGCAGTCCAAGGGAGAGAATATTCGAGCCGTAACCTACCTCTCCCAGGCGGCGCAGCTCGACGAGATGAACGTGGATGTGCGGCTCGAGCTTGCGCGCGTGTACCTTTCCATGAAGAAACCGCTTCTGGCGGAGAAACCCCTGATCCAGATCCTGGAGATGGATCGAGGGCACGAGGAAGCCCGGGAACTTCTCAGGGAGTGCAGCTGACAGGGGAAGGGAAATGGAACCAAGCCAAAAGCTCATCAGGGTTCTTCTGGCGATCAACGACATCTCGATCGACCCGGGTTTGGATTTCCAGCACAAACTCCACCGGGTGATCCTGGGGATCACCGAAGGACTTGGAGCGAAGAGCGGGTCCCTCATGCTGAAAAAGGGGCGCAAGAGCCTGGAGGTGGTGGCCTCGACCAACCCGGACATCGTGGGGGTGAGGCAGCCGATCGACCGGGACAGTCCCTCCGCATGGGTGGCGCGAACGGGTGAGCGCCTCTACGTGGACGACAGGAACAGCACCAATCGGTTTCAGAAGCGCTACGATCATTATAGGAAAAGTGCTTTCCTGCTCGTGCCGGTGATCAGCCAGGGCCAGGTGATCGGTGTGCTGAGTGTCACGGAGAAGATCGACAAGGACCGGTTCACCGAGGAGGAGCAGGAGATCCTTCTCAAGGTCGCGGGACAGGTCATCGGGGCGCTGGAGGCCCAGCGTCTTGCCGATGACCTTGGAAAAAAACGAAAGACGCTTCAAAAGCGGAACCGGCAGCTTCGAAAGCTCGAGCAGCTCAAGACAGACCTCTTTCGCATGCTCATTCACGACCTGAAAGGGCCGATCTCCGAGCTCATGGCCAATCTGGACATCCTGTCCTACACGGCCAACGAGGAGAATCGGAGTTTTGTGGAGACGGCGAAGAACAGCTGCGACACCCTGTACAGCATGGTGAGCAACCTGCTCGATATCGCTCGGCTCGAGGAGGGAAAGCTCGATCTGGTCTACGAGCAGATTGTCCCTGAAGACCTCCTGCAGGAGGCCATGGCGAGGGTGCACTGGTCGACGGCGCTCAAAGGGCTTTCCCTGGACGAGCAAAAGATGCCTTTCCCCGACGACCAGGATCCCTTCTGGGGAGATCGGGGGATTCTGCTCCGTGTGCTTCAGAACCTGCTCATGAACGGGGCGGCCTACTCGCCGGAAGGAGAGTCCGTGATCGTGGGCGTTGAGTACCCGGTTCCCGGAGCGGTCCGCTTTTTCGTGGAAGATCAGGGACCGGGAGTTCCCTTCGAGCACCAGGAAGCGGTTTTCGACAAGTTCGCTCAGCTCGAAAAGAAGGGGGACGGCCGCATCTACACGACCGGCCTCGGGTTGACCTTCTGTAAGATGGCCGTGGAGGCCCATCGGGGCCGTATCTACATCCAAAGCGACGGGGAGCACGGGAGCCGTTTCGTTTTTGAACTTCCTGTGGCCAAGGGGAAGCCGTTGCCGAAGATGCCCTGACCACCGGGCCGAGACGAACAACGCGAGCCGCACCGGAGTGCGGCTCGCGTTGTTCGTTTCGGGAGAAGGCCTCCTCCGGTCTTCCGGTCTAGAAGTCCTGGAAATCGTCGTCCAGCGGAATGACCTGCTCCGGATGAACCTCTGCGTCCGTTTTGCGGCGCACCGGCTCCGCACGGCCCGGTTTCGTCTCGGCCGGAGACGAGGCAGCGGCCATGGGAGCGGGTGGAATCGTATCGATCCCGGGTATGCGGGTATGCGGCTTGCGGTCCTCGGGATTCGTCGACTCCCTGCCGTTTTCAAACCTGCCGCCGGTTAGAGCCAGCAGGTCGTTGACGACATGGGACATTTCTTTGGCCTGAGCGGTCATCTCTTCCGAGGCGCTGGCGGATTCCTCGGCGTTTGCCGCATTTTGCTGCGTCACTTTGTCCATCTCCGCAACGGCCTTGCTGATCTGGTCGATGCCCCGGGACTGCTCTTCGGACGCGGCGGCCACTTCGCCGATCAGCTTTCCCACCTTTTCTGCGATCGAGCTGTTCTGCTCCAGGGCCGTGACGACCTGAGCGTTGAGGTCCGCTGCTTCCTTGATCTGGCCGTTCGAGGTGTGGATCAGATCCGAGGTGTTTTTCGCCGCCTCCGCAGCGCGCATGGCCAGGTTTCTCACCTCGTCCGCGACCACGGCAAAGCCCGCTCCCGCCTCTCCGGCCCGTGCCGCCTCCACCGCGGCGTTCAAGGCAAGCAGGTTCGTCTGAAAGGCGATCTCGTCGATGGTCTTGATGATCTTGGCCGTCTCATCGCTGTTGGACACGGTTTTCTCGATGGCCTCCTTCATCTTCTCCATTCGGTCGGTGATCACCTGAAAGTTCGGAGCCGCCTCCTCTGACATCACCCGGTTCGTCTCCCTCGTGTTCTCAGCGTTCTGCCGGGTCATGGAGGAGATTTCCTCGAGTGAGGAGGATGTCTCTTCTATGGAAGCCGCCTGCTCGGAGGCCCCCTCGGCCAGGGACTGACCGGACGCGGCGACCTGTTCCGAAGCCGAGGTGATCTGCCGGGAGGCCTCGGAGAGGTGCCGTATGATGCGATCCAGGGCCCCGGAGATCGATTTCGCCAGGAGGAGGCTCAGTCCGATACCCAGAAGGGAAGTGACAATGAGGGCGATGACGATGATCCGGAAATAGCCTTTGACCCTGGAGATAAAGGCCCGGTTGGCGCTCTGGTCCGCTTTCTGAATGTGGGCCATGGCCTTCTCCAGTCCCTGGAAGACTTCCTCCTGAAGGGTGTCGGACTGTTGGACGTTCTCGATGAAGGCCAGAGTCATCTCTTTTACGGCGAGATTGGCCTTTTTGGCCTCATGGGCCATTCCTTCGAACGGAGTCCCGGTGAGACGCTTGATGTCGTTCTCCACATTGCCAAGCAGTTTGTCGATGAAGGCAAGCATCTCCTGCTTTGTGTTCAGGTCCTCCTTCATTCGGTTGAAGAGAAGGCGAAGATCATAGCTCGAGGAGGTATTGATATTGGCCCCGATGATCACGAGCCGTTCCAGGTCGCTCACCTCCGTGCGTGCAAAGGGATCGGCCAGTTTCTTGCTCACCTGCTCGATGTACCCGTTGGACTGGGCAATGGAATGGGCCATGGTCTTGGCGATGTCATCCTCAATGGCGGTGTTTTTCTGCCGAAGCGCCTGAATTTTCCCCAAAGCGCTCCAGATTTTTTGCACATCCGTGCTCGTTTTCTGCGCATTTGCCCGCAGGAGTGGCTGGAAGATGGTCTCCAGATCGGAAAACGCCGTGCGGCGGGCAAGGTAGTCCTTTGCCGCGAATGCTGCGGTTCGCGTCGCTGTGGTCAAGGCGCTCATCTCGTCCTGCTTGCTCGAGAGGTCGCGGATGAGCGAGGTATAGCTGAAAAAGAAAGAGACGACGATGCCGAGCAGGATCAGGTAAAACAGGTTCAGACCGTACAATCTGTGTTTGATGCCGGTTTGGTTGAAAATGGACATGGCTCCTCCCTTTGAAACCGTTTCTTCGGTTCATTCCCCATTCCGCCCCCTGGGGCGGAAAGAGGAAAGCTCCCACATAGATTCCGTGGTCAGGCGGCAACGCTTTCCCGCTGCGTGAAGATGCCGCCGGTGGCCTCGGCCGTCCTCCCATTCCGCAAAATCCATACCAAAAGAACGGGATTTGGTCCTCCTTCCTTCTCACCGGCGCCATTACCCGCTGTGAGGTCGGCCACGGGCTTGTCAGGCGCTGCTTGTTGGGGGAGGCACAACCGCGGATCCCTTGCGCGGAACGGCGAGACGGATCGGGATCGGTCGAGCGAAGAGGCTGGAGGCGGAACGCGATGCGTCGAAAAGTCGACGCATTGAGGAGCTGAATGTTTGACGCATCCCCCGCCCCCTCCGGGCGGAGCGGAGTGCGCGTTTCAGGGTAAGACGAATGCAAAGGGGCTGCAGGGCCGAAGGAGATCGGTCTTCAGAAATGAGAAACGGGAAGAAACCCGTGAGGGTTTCTCCCCGAAAAGAGGGTATCAGGGGCGGAAAGGGCCCTTCCGTCCTACCGGTTTTTCCACTCGGCCTTGCGTTTTTCCAGAAAGGCCTTGAGTCCTTCCTGGGCATCTTCGGTGACCATGAGCTCCTTGAGGTAGATGTCCTCGATGAGCTTCAGGGAGGTCTCGAAGTCGTCCCGAAGACCGGCGAGCAGGGCCTTCTTGGTCTTTCTCAGGACCATGGCGCTCATTTTTTGATATGGCTTGACAAACCCGGCGGTCTCCTCTTCCAGTGCGTCACGGGTCACGACCCGGTTCACGAGTCCCAGTCGAAGCGCCTCGTCTGCACCGATGGTTTTTCCGCTCAGAATGAGCTCCATGGCGGCCTTCCGCCCCATGATCCTCGGCATGATCTGGGCGGCAATGGGCGGAAACACGCCCACCTGAACCTCGGGCTGTCCGAGCTTCATATCATCGGCCGCGATCACCATGTCGCAAAACACGGCGAGCTCGCATCCCCCCCCCAGACAGGAGCTGTAGACCGAGGCTACCGTGGGGATCTCGAACCCGTTCATGAGCCGGAACATGCCGTGAAAGGCCCCGATCATTTTCGGGGCGAGGTCTCCCATGTGCTCTCCCACGTCCACTCCGGCGGAGAAGCACTTGCCCTTGGCGTCGAAGAGGAGGGCCTTGAGATCCGGATTCCCCTGCCATTCTTTCAGCACCGCGTTGATCTCTTCCATCATGGCGATGTTGAGGATGTTGACCGGGGGCCTGTTCAGGGTGATCGTCGCCACCCCGTCCCGAATATCCGCCTCGATGTACTCATATGCCATGCTGCGTTCCTCCTTTGATCCTCTGCACCCGCCTTCACGAACCGGGGGCGGGCGGCGCCCGGCAGGCGGCCCCAGGGTGCGGGTCCCGCCTGCCGGGCGCGAAATGGGCTTCGGACCGCCGCTTACTTCTGGGGCTTTCCCATGACCTCTGCGAACATCTCCATGTCCCAGTCCTTGCATTCGGCGATGTTCTGGCGGAACTTGATGAAGTCGATGGTTCCCTGGCCTGTGATCTTCTTCGTGTTGAAGGCCCCGAATCCGAGGAAGGCCTCTCCGGACATGTTGGCGGCGAGCCAGTGCTTGTTGGGGTTCTTCATGAGATCCCAGAAGAACTTCTTCTTCTGGCGGATGCTGTCGATGGACTTGATCAGGCACCCTGGAAAGAGATTGGCAAAGGTCCAGATGATCTTGTCCACTTCCTTGTCCATGAGTTCGAAGTCGGCATTGGGCTGGTGCTCCTTGAGAAACGCCCGGGCTTCTTTTGCCTCGCTGCCCGTCTTGAACTCACCGTAAACGATTTCCCCGTCCTCGATGAACTTGTCCGTGACGATCAGGGGATTACGAACCCACTTGCCGTCCACCTTGAGGACCGGTACGACCTTGCTGACCAGGTTCTTCATCTTCATTTTGTAGGCGGACCACATCTCGCAGGAGACGCAGTTCCACATGGCGTCCTCGATGCTGAGGTACCAGGGCAGGAAGTCGGACGACCCCCCGTCCGGTGCGGAGCCGTGCCGGGGACCGGCCTGGCCGAAGATGGCCAGATCGGAGGTGACGGCGAGGTCGCAGGCCATGCCGATCTCCTGGCCGCCGGCCACTCGCATGCCGTTCACACGGCAGATCACCGGTTTCTTGCACATGAGAATGGAGTCGACCATGTGATTGAAGAGCTCCATGTACTGGCCGTACTCATCGCAGCGGCGGCTGTAGAACTCACTGTATTCCTTCGTGTTCCCGCCGGTGCAGAAGGCATAGGGCCCCACGGCGGTGAAGACCGCGGCCACAACGCTTCGATCGTTGGACGAATTTTCGAATCCGGCGATGACTCCTTTGACCATCTCCGTGGTGTACGAGTTGTACTGCTTGGGGTTGTTCATGGTGATCCAGGCCACGTAGAGACCATCGATGACGTTGCCGTCGGGGTCTTTCAGGGGCCGCTTCTCATAGATCACGGACGGGGCCTCGGTTCCCCAGTGTACGTCCGTGTGAAGGGCGTGGTTCTTGGGTTCGTTTTCTCTGGGTATCCATTCTAACGCCATAACCTTCTCCTCCTGTCATGAAATAGGGTTTGGACCGCGTGAGGCGCGTGGTTTTCCTTCCACCCGCATCCTCATCGCATGCAGGCTGCCCCGGCAGTCCCCCGCGGTGTTGCGCATGTTATCTCATCGCGTTGCAGCAGGCAATGCCCCCGGCCTGTTGCCCGGAACCCGCCCGTGCTTCCCTCACCCGCACGGGTGGGGCA
>Ga0272444_10003425_pt1 | contig 14238 bp, 16 predicted proteins | sample SSMForm13_FD_201033 | JGI IMG/M metagenome (GOLD analysis project Ga0272444, IMG submission 201033) | Marine sediment archaeal communities from Little Sippewissett salt marsh, Falmouth, MA, United States - SSM-Form-13 | ecosystem: Environmental > Aquatic > Marine > Wetlands > Sediment ...
GACACTCGTGGTCTTCAGGTTTTCCTGCCATTCGAACCAGAGACCGCGCATCGACTTTCCAAAGATCCTGCGGGCGGTTCCGTCAAGGGCTTCCGCGGGAAAAGCGGAAATAAACAGGACAGTATCGAAGAGCTGTATCGAGTGAAGAAACCAGTGACTGTAGCTTTTCCGTATCTAATCACCAGGAATTCAATAAACTGCCCTCCGAAGGTGAGGAGCGGAACAGCAAGAGGCGGCGGTTGGCCGCACCGGTAAAATTTCCTCAGCCTCCCGCTCCATCCCCTTGGGGTAAAATACATTAAAGGCATCGGTTTTGATGGTTTTCCACAGGCTATAGGCCGGCAGGGAGGCGGGCAACAGCAAGAGGAGCAGCGCCACTGACCGACGACCGGACATGATGAAATACTCTTCCGCAAATTCCGTTCCGGAACAATGATAGGCGATTTGAAACACAACTGCAAATTGTTCAGAAAAACTGTGTCTCGGAGAGGAGAAAACCGCGAAAAGCGCCCGGTTCACTCAAGCAACCCGCCTATTCGCCTTAAGTTGCACTTTTCGGGCGATTCGGGTGACTATTGGCGAAGCTGAACCTACGGCACTAATAAAAGTCTTCCGAACCGGAGAGTTGATATCAACAAGACTCGCGGATCACCATCTTGGGATCGAGAACTCTACTCTGACACTCATCCGGAGATCCGGATTCCTTTTGCGTGAGAAGCTCCAGAAGAAGCTTGGTGCCGTTTCGGCCCATCTGCACCCTCGGTTGGTGAATCGTGGACAGCCGAGGTTCCGTGTAGCTGGCCAAGGGTAGATCATCGAATCCGAGCACGGCAACATCCTGGGGAATTCGAAGATGGCGATCTTTTGCCGCCCTGATAATCCCCAGAGCGGTGAAATCATTGACTCCAAAGATCGACGCAGGGAGCTCCAAATCCTTCAACACCTTCTCTGCAGCCTCATAACCGTGCTCTTCACCGGGGCCTTGATCGAGAATGACAGATCGATCCTGAAAACCATAAGTTTTTATCGCTTGCCGGACACCCTCCAGACGGTCTTTCATGTCGATTGTTTTTTCTCGTCCGGCGATATAGACCAGGGCGCGGCAACCTCTCTTGATCAGATACTCGGCGCCGATGTAGCCGCCGGTGATGTTGTCAACGGTAATGGAGCATACATCTTCATTTTCGGCTCGTGTTCCGATCAATACTACAGTGCGTGTATCGATGCCCAGCTTTTTGAGCTGCTCCTTGCCGTAACTCATAGCACCGCCCACGATAAGGATCCCGTCTGTGCGGAAACTCCTCAGTTTCTCCAGACAGACCAGCTCCCGTTCCTTATTCGCCTCCGGGGTGGTGAGCAGGAGGTTGTATCCGGATTCGTCCACTACCTGCTCGATCCCGCGTAGAATCTCGCTGAAATAGTGATCGGTCAGGTCCCACAGGACGACACCTATCGTATTGGTTTTCTTTGTACGCAGGGATCTGGCCATCAGATTCGGCAAGTACCCCAACTCCTTGGCGATCGACAACACCTTATCCCTGGTTTTTGGACTGATGGGAATGGTAGACGATTTTTTATTGAGCACTCTGGAGACCGTGGCTGAGGACACACCGGCCTTTTTGGCAATGTCATGCATTGTGGTCATACTATACTTGCCTCTTGAAAACGCTTCATCAATTCTCTAGTCTATGCAATGCAATATACTCCCAAATGAGGAAACATTGCACCGGTCAAGCGCCTCATCAATGCCCACCTTCGGGGCCAGCCAAACGTACCAGATCCATACGGATAGACGATTCTTTAACAGCGTCGATCAATCGCATAGCCTCCAGCACCTCTCGGCGCTGCACGGGTAGCGGCTTGTTCGCAGAGAGGGCTTCCTGGAATGCCGAATAGAATCCCTGACTAAACTCGGGCTGGCTCGTGTCGATTGTTGTTTCTTCGGCAAAGCCGTTGGAGCTTTTGCGCATCCTGGCGGTCGACCACCTCTCCGGCTCGCCCCCCTCAACCATCAATGTACCCTCTGTTCCGATTATCACCCAGCGGGGCAGCGGGATGCGGTGATTGTTCGAGGCTTCAATCCTGACCATCGTGCCGTCATCCAAAAACAGCTCCGCCCAGAAATGATCCTCCACCTCCCGGCTCCAGACCCTGCTTTCAGTTTTGCCAAGTACGCCCGAAACCCCCGCTGAGCTGAGCAGGACCAGCTGATCGAACAGGTGGGATCCCCAGTCGGTAAGAATTCCTCCTCCGTATTCAGCCTTGAGGCGCCATTGGTTTTGCTCTCCGCCGGCACCTCCCGAAGTCCAGCTGTCTGAATGGTAACAGCACCTGGATTCGATACGATACACCTGCCCGAGGGATCCTTGGTTTAAAACCTTCCGGACAAGGGCAAAATCTCGGTCCCAGCGTCGGTTCTGATGTACCGTAACTCGGACGGCGCGGCTGTCTGCTTGTTTGAAAATCTTCTCCGCCTCTGCATAGTTCAACGTGATGGGCTTCTCGATGATGAGATTCTTACCTCGAGAGATAGCCTGCCGCGCCCAAACCGCATGTTCATGGGTGTAGGTTGCGATCACGATCCACGGGGCGGTGGTCTTTTCGATCAACTCTTCATGAGAGCAGAACATCGTGGCGGAGTACAGTTCCGCTGCCCGACGCCGGGCCTCTGCGGATCTGCTGCTCGCCGACACGAGCTTCAGCCCGGGTGTTTGCCTAATCTGCCGGCAGTGCTCCAGGCCCATGCGGCCGAGCCCCAAGACGGCAATCTCCGTGTCCACCGGCATGTTTCCGCCTCCAACCTCCAGAATCTATCCCCTTCAGGAGATTTCGCTCAGCTTGACCAGTCTGCCCTGCTCATACGACTGCCGGGCGGCTTTGCCCATAACCACGGGAATCCGGCCGTCTATTCCAGTGACCGGCGGCTTCTCGTCCTTTAGAACACAATCTACGAAAACCTCCATCTCCCGGATATACGCCTCGTTATAGCGCTCCAGGAAGAAGTGAAGGGGAAGGTCGCCCTTCGTGCTCTCCGCATCGATCAATCGCACCCTTGTCGGAGTGTTGTTGTCGGCCATCACCACGCCGTCTGAACCGAACACCTCGATTCGCTGATCGTAGCCGTACACCGCCTGCCGGCTGTTGTCTATGGTCCCGATCGCTCCGTTTTCGTAGATCAGCGTGACCGCGGCGGTGTCCAGATCGCCGACCTTTTCCACCTCCGGATCGATCATCACACCGCCGGCGGCGAAAACGGCCTCCACTTCACTGCCGAGAAGAAAGCGGGCCATGTCGAAGTCATGAATCATCATATCGAGGAATATACCGCCGGAACCCTTTACATATTCGATGGGCGGGGGCTGTGGATCACGGCTTGTGATGCGTACAATATGGGGTTTTCCGATTTTGCCTTGCCGGATGGAATCGTGTATCCTGCGAAAGTCCGGATCGAAGCGCCTGTTGAATCCGACCTGAAGTTTGACCCCGTTTTTTTCCACCTTCTCCAATGACCGGTCGATCTTTGCCAGGTCGAAATCAATGGGTTTTTCGCAGAAAATGTGCTTTCCCGCTTCCGCGGCCTCCTCTATCAACTTGGAGTGAGTATTCGTGCTCGAACAGATAACCACGGCGTGTATATCAGGATCATCCATGATTCACCGGTGATCCGTGGTCGCTGTATTGATACCGTGTGCTGCCGCACAGGCTTGCGCCGCCTCGGCCACAACATCAGCCACGGCCGCTACCCGGGCCGCTTTGATCCGGGAAGATAGATTCTCGGCATGCAAACGCCCGATTCGGCCGGCTCCAATGATACCGATGTTTACTGTATCTGTCATGAGTGTCCTCCAGACGATGATTTCTCCAATTGCAGATAAGAGGCCATCCGTTCGCGCATCTCTATCGCGATCTCCAGATGATCCATTTCCCACAACCGATGTCCGAGGATCTCGCCGGACCAGACCCCGTCATAGCCCGTAGCCTGAACCGCGGAAACCCACTCTCGGATGGGCAGCTGCCCATCTCCGGGCATACAGTCCCGCAGCAGCGTTTCCTCCGGCCAAGATTCGCCCTCGGGGGGACGCAAACCGTCGCAGAGGTGCACCCCATAGATCAGGGAATGATCCAGGCGTGCCACCTCCTCGGGGCTGGTTTCTCGAGTCGCCCAAAGGTGCCAGAAATCGATCACCAGACCCACATTCTCCCGCTCCGTCATTTCGATCAGGTTCAGGCATTGGCTCAGAGAGTGAATCGGCGTCCAGGCCGCCCCCTCGATCTGAAACCGTATACCATACTCCGCGCCGATGTCGGCGATCTCCGCGATGTTTCCTGCGGTCAGCCGAAGGATCTCCGACTCCGGCCGTCCTTGAAGCCCACTGAAGGCGTTGAGCTGAACGGTTGGACAGCCCAGGGTTCGGGCCGTGGAGCATAACCTCTGCGCTTCGCTTAAGAGACATTTTCGTCCTTCCGGATCGATGCGTTCCACATCACCCAAAATATCAATGCAGACCGGCTGTACCCTAAACTTGCGAAACAGCTGCTTCAACTCCTCCGGTTTCACACCGGCGTCCAAACAGCGCAGGAGCTTCGGGGTGGCCACTTCCAGCCCCGGAAATCCAGCTTGCTCGGCTACCCGAATGTCCGAAGCCAGGTTGCTGTACAGAGTCGTTTGCCCATGAAGCGCCAGGACCATGTCCAACCGTCCTTTCAACTCAAAACCGTAATCTATCGATACAGGAACGGAAGATATCCGCCTGATCGACTACCCGATCAACCCTTGTGAAATACCCCGATGTGCGGAAGCTCGTATACGGACTTCCAGCCTTCGCTCAACGGTTCCCTCAAGTAAGGCTCCATCTCCGCCTCTGTACGCAGTGTGACCTTCTCCACCGGTGGAACCGTGCCGGGAGGAAAGGTTGCCAGTATATGGTCTATGGTGAGAGTCAGATATTTAAGAATGGCGGCAATAGGCCGCTTCGCTTTACGGGCCGTGGCCTTGGTGGGCGTCCCGATGACCCCTTCGGGAACAGAGGTCCTCTCGATGGCGAAGTGCCCCTCCCCCTCCGACCAGCGGTGGGGTCGGCCCCAGGGATCCACCGAAACATCGAAATGGCCCTCCGGCAGGTAGGATTCGCCCCAGGCATCCACGGCATGATCCATGTCGATCATTCCGTTGAACATGAGCAGACCGACCGCGGTTTCGCTCTCATCGGCGTGGATGAACGTGGTCTCCAGGCTGTCTTCACGGTCGATGGGGATGAAAAACTCCCGAACGGCTCGATGCCAATCCATGACCTGGAAGACTCCCGGCAGTTGAAAGCGTTTCTGCAATTCGTGGATCGACGATTCAAGCATCCACAGCTGGCCGTGGTTGTTGATGATGATCATCTTCCGGTACCCGTCATTCCAGAGGCCCAGCATCGTGTAGATCAGGGTTTCCTCCACCACCTCTCGGGGCATAATAATGGTGCCCGGCATGCCTACGTGGTGGTAGGGATGTCCCCCGTAGTTCAACGGTGGGAAGGCCAGACTGACCTCTCTGCCCTGCTTGGCGGTATAGCGTCGAACAGCTTCGCAGATCTGAGAAGCCATGAAGGTATCCAGACCCGAATTGGCGTGCATCCCGTGATTCTCGGTACATCCGACCGGAATCAGCACAACATCGTTTTTTTTCCGCTTCTCGATGCATTTGGCCCTTGCTGTGTTCTGGATGTAGCACCCCGGTGTTCCCAGTTCCGAGGGCGACGGCACCTCATACTCCTCCAAGATCTTGTCGATCTCGGCCTCCGAGGCGTCAAACACCTCTTTTTTTAGACGCCCAACTTCATTGTCTTCAAAAACAATTTTGGGGTGGCTTGTGGTAAACCATTTGTCAGCCATCTTTTCTTCTCCTTCAAAAATTTATTTGTTCTTGATCATCTGCTTCGCTGTAGAAATGATGTTTTCTACAGTCAAGCCGAAATATTCCAGTTGAAAACCCAAATTTGCCGTCAGGCCGAACGTGTCGTTGAGACCCAACCTGCGAACTAAAACCGGGTATTCGGAGGTCACAATCTCAGCGACCAGGCCGCCGAGTCCGCCGTGAATCGAATGATCCTCGATCGTAATAATGGCCCCGGTGTTCTTGGCGCTGTTTACGATGATTTCTCTGTCTACCGGTTTCAATGTGGGCAGGTGAACGAGACGGGCATCAATGTTTTCCCTGGCCAGCTCCGGCAACGCCTCCAAAGCGATGGAGGTGGCCAGCCCGGTGGATACCAGCGTCAGGTCTTTGCCTTTTCCGATTTCGTGCTCTTTGCCGATTTCGAACTGATAGTCCTTTTCAAAGATGCTCTCCGGCAGAAGTTTCGCCATCCTCAGGTAGGTGGGGGCTACATCCTGAGATACGGCCATAACCGCCTGAGCGAATTCCACACAGTCAGCCGGTGCGACAACCTTCATGTTGGGCAGGGCCCGCATCACAGCCAGATCTATGATAGATACGTGGGTTCCGCCGTTCTTCTCCTGGGTCAAGCCAGCGTAACAGCCCACCAATTTGACGTTGAATTTATTGTAGGCCACGCTCATAGCCACCTGGTCACACGCTCGTTTGGCCATGAAATTGGCCATCGTGCAGGCAAATGGAATCCGACCCGTTGCGGCGATGCCCGCGGCCACACCCACCAGGTTCTGCTCGGCCACACCGACGTTGATATGCCGATCCGGGAACTTTTCCTTGAACGGAGCGCTACCGGAGGCCTTCATCAGGTCCGCTTCGACAACAAAAATATCCTTGTTGCGATCCCCCGCCTCCACCAGGGTTTTCCCGTAGACCTCCTTTACCTGAGCCAGCTCGGACTTCATCCCTTTTCCTCCAAATCCGCCAGCGCTATTTTGTACTGCTCTGGGGAGATCTTTCCACTGTGCCACTCATAGCGGTTTTCCATGAAGGACACTCCATATCCTTTTACCGTCGCTGCAACAATTACCGAAGGCTTGCCCTTGGTCCGTTTAGCGGTATCCAGGGCCGTCAGCAGCGAGGTTGTGTCGTGCCCGTTCGCCTGCAGCACGTTCCAGCCGAAGGATGAAAATTTTTCCGCAAGAGGCGCGGTCGGCATCACCTCATCACAGTTTCCATCTATCTGGCAGTTGTTCCGGTCAATGATCGCGATTATGTTGTCGAGGTTGTACTTGGCCGCGGTCATGGCGGCCTCCCACACCTGCCCGCTGTCACACTCCCCGTCGCCCAGAAGAATGTATACATAGTTGTCTCTGCTCAGCTGCTTGAGGGATATGGCCATGCCGCAAGCGATCGACAGGCCCTGTCCCAGGGGGCCGGTTGATGCCTCTATGCCCTTGAGCTTGAGCCGATCGATATGCTTCGGGAATCTGGTGAGAGGTTTATCCAGATCTTTCAGCTCGGAAACCGGAAAGTAGCCCCGAAGCGCCATCGCGGTATACAGAGCCGGCCCGCCGTGTCCCTTGGACAGGATGAAATGATCCCTGTTTTCATCTTCCGGTTTGTCGGGATCAATCCTCATCACCTTGAAGTACAGGACAGACAGTATCTCGGCTATCGAAAGGCTGCCCCCGAAGTGGCCTCCCCCGGCTTCAGAGATTGCCGTGAACGTGGTTATACGGATCTTCTTCGCTATTTTCTGCAGTTCTTCAGGCATACGACCACCTCCCGGGCTATCAATCACTTCGCAGTGCTTAAATCGATGGGGGGATTAAATACGAACACAAACTTCAATATGTTTCGCCCTTTGTTCACCACCTGATGTTTTACACCGATGGGAAATTTCACAGCCGTGTAGGGTTCCAGTATTTCAATCGATCCTCCAACATCCGCTTCGCCGTATCCTTCAATGACAAAGATAATTTCTTCCTTGTCTTCATGGACATGCGGATCCATCGCGGTTTTCGGATGGACCTCTGTCAAGCCAACCGTCATACGGTCACTGGACAATTTTTCGTTTCCCACAAAAACATTGACGATTCGCGCGGGCAGATCCAGAACCGTAGCCTCTGATTTATGCAGTGAGTACATGCTAACCCTCCTGAGTTATTTTGCTCCGAGATGAGACTTTACTTCTTCAACGATACATGGCGCCTTGAGCCTGTATTTGATCATCAGCTCTTCCGGTGTCCCTGATTCGGCAAATATATCCTGAAGTCCCAGCTTCTTGATGTTGAACACGCCCTTTCCCGCCAGCAGTTCGGCTGTGACGGTTCCCAGACCTCCAATCACATTATGATCTTCAACGGTGATAATATTTCCCGTCTTGATCGCTGCATCAACAACGAGCTGGGGATTCAAGATCGGCTTCAACGTGTGAACCTCGATTACCTCTGCACCGATACCTTGCCCTTGAAGAAGCTCCGCCGCTTCCAGAACTTCCGCTAAGACAAGACCGGTAGCCAGCAGCGTAACGTCACTTCCCTGCCGACAGGTTACGGCCTTTCCGATTTCAAACTGATAGCTGTCGTCGAACAGCACCGGGGAAGGATCCCTTCCCACACGGATGTACACGGGTCCCTTATGAACGGCGGCGGCCTTTACGGCCTTCTTTGTGGCTATGGCATCGGATGGAGCCAAAACAGAGGTGTTGGCGATACAACGTACTATTCCCAGATCTTCCGTGGCCACATGGGTCACCCCTTCAATCCCGGCCGAAAAACCGCCTATACCGGCGATAACCTTCACATCCAAGTTGGGATAGGCGATGAATGTTCTGAGCTGCTCACAGCATCTCATGGAGGTAAAAACGGAGTAGGAAGCAGCGAAGGATATCTTTCCGGTCGCCGCCAATCCGGCCGCCATCATCATCATGTTCTGCTCGGCGATTCCGGCTTCTATAAAGCGTTCCGGAAACTCTTCGCGCAGAAGGGTCGTGAACATGGATTTCGACGTGTCGGCGCTGACCGCAACGACGTCCAAGCCCTCCCGCGCAAGCTCCAGTATCGCTTCGCCCGCTGCTTTCCTGGTGGAGGCGACTGTGTCATACATCTGTTTTTTCCCTCCCTCGAAGCTCCGCCATAGCCTGCTCGAACTGCTTAGCGTCGGGAGCTTTTTGATGCCAGGCGTTGTCGTCTTCCATGAAGGAGACGCCTTTACCTTTTACGGTATGGGCAATAATCACCGTGGGCTTGTTCTTGTGATTGACCGCCAGTTCCAGAGCGGCTACCACTTCCTGCATATTGTGCCCGTCGATTTCGAGGACATTCCATCCGAAGGCCAGCCATTTCGCGGCAAAGGGTTCCAGCGGAATAGTGGCGTCTACCCAGTCGCAGCTCTGCAGCCTGTTGAAATCAACAATCGCGGTCAGGTTGTCCAGCCCGTACTGGGGCGCCGACAGAGCCGCTTCCCAAAGGAGTCCCTCCTGGCATTCCCCGTCTCCCACCAGGACAAAGACTCTGTAATTCCGCTTGTCGATTCTGGCTGCAAGGGCCATCCCGATACCCGCCGACAGCCCATGCCCCAGGGAACCTGTGGTCATATCGACTCCGGGTGTATTCTTCATGTCCGGATGGCCCTGCAGCATTCCGTCCACTTTGCGAAAGGATTGGTAGCTCTCTTCTGTGAAATAGCCCCTGTTGGCAAGCGCTGCATACAGCACCGGACAGGCATGACCCTTGGACAGAATGAACCGATCCCGATCCCGCCAATCGGGATCCGATGGATTTATCCTCATAATGTCGAAAAAAAGGGCCGCCACGATATCGGTCGCCGAAAGAGCTCCTCCGGGATGCCCCTTGCGGGCGGACCCGGCTAAATGAGTCATTTTTACGATATCGATCCTGAGCCGTCTGGCTATTTCCTCAAGCCGATCCAGCCTCCGGCGGGTATCTGTTTTTCCAGGCACCCCGGAAACTTCCAATATCGATTCCGACGTATTCCCCATATCCAATACACACCTTTCGACAGCTGCACGCAGCCCGGCAGCCTCTCAACCTTCACCCCACCGATCCTGCCGCCGGGCTGTTCGTACAGCTTCTTGCGATTACATCAGGCAGGTTACCTTGCACTCACTCTTGTCGGTCTGCAGGTTGATGATGTTCTCCGGAACCTGTTCCAGACTGATGGTCTTGGTGATCAGGGGCAGCATGTTCATACCACTGGCCATCGCTTCGATGACCCGCGGAAATGTACCATGGCCGGAGTGACCCTGAGAGCCGACGATCCGCGCCCGGCGGACCTGAAGCACCTCGCCGGTTACCGGGATCTTCGCATCCGCCCTGGCTACGACCACGATGGTCGAGTTCAGGGTTCTGCCCTCCCAGATAACCTGCTCGATATCCGGGTACACCACAGTGGGCAGTCCCGTGGCCTCCAGGAACAGGGCGGCACCCATGCCGTTTGTGAGATCCAGTACCTTCTCTACAAAGGATTCCTTGATGGGATTGATCACATGATCCGCTCCCATCTTTCGTCCCAACTCCGCGCGATCTTCCGCCGGTTCCGATAGGATAACCCGGGCCGCTCCCTGGCGCTTGAGGATGGCGCACGCGGCCAAACCCACCGGACCGCCGCCTAAAATGACCACGTTGTCTCCCGGCCGGATTCCTCCGCCTCGCTCGATAACGGCGGTGTATGCCACGGAGGTCGGCTCCACGAATGCGCCCAGCTTGAAAATATCCTTTTCATCGTAGGCGCCGCGCAGCGGGTCCAGGCTCCACAGAACACGGTCCGGCACTGTCAGGTATTTGGCAAAACCACCGTCGATGTTGATGCCGATCTCGTCGAGACGTTCACAGTGATTCGGGTAGCCGTCGGCGCAGGGTTTGCACGCCCCGCACCATATCATCTCTTCGGCGCAGACCCACTCGCCTCCCTTGAACGCTTTATTGGTTCTCTTGTCTTTGGCCTCAGGGCCCGCTTCAACCACGACCCCCGATAACTCGTGTCCCAGGGTGGCGGGAAATCCGGTAAGCCCCGGATACAGCATGTACCCTTCCTCGTCGACCTGGGCCATGTGAACGTCCGTACCGCAGATACCGCAGGCTTGGACCTGTATGAGGACCTCGTTGCCTTTGGGCTTTGGAACCTCGACTCCCTCTTGTTTCAAAGTCGGATTGTGCCAAACCCGGCTTCCGAGGTAGGTCTGTCTTCCCTCGATGTCTTTGGGGCCCAATTTGAAGCCGGGCCTGGGCTTCCATTCGGCGTACATACGTACGGCTTGCATCGTGTCACCCATATTATAACCTCCCTAACGCAGTAATGTATTTATCTTGACAGCAGCAGGCTATGGATTAGCTCTGCAATCTGCTGCGCTTTCGCTTAGCTATCCACCGCCACCGGCACTCCTCGCCGCGCCGATTCCCCGGCGGCAACGGCGATCCTGAACGCCTTGAGCGCATCATTCTCACTAATGGGAGCCGGGCGGTCATTGAGCACACAATCGACGAACGCCTGCATCTCCAACGCGTAGGCTTCGGTGAAGCGCACCATGAAATGCGGCAACTTGCCCTGGCTCTGAAAGGTGAGGGGCTTGCTGATCCCGCCTTCCTTGGTGCAGCGGGTTACGGCGCTTCGATGCAGATCCCCTATCATGATATTTCCGTCCGAACCGAAGACCTCGGTCCGGATGTCGTAGCCGTAACCTGCATGCATGCTGGCATGATAGTTGGCCAGCGATCCTCCTTCAAAGCGGAGCGTGACAGCCGCATTGTCGGCAAACCCCTCGATCCCTTCACTGTCCACGACCAGGTTGCTGTCGGTGGCAAAGACCGTCTGAACTTCGTCATTCATGAGGAAACGGGCCATATCGAAATCGTGCAGGAGGAAATCGATGTACAACCCCCCGCCCTTTGATGGATCGCAAGCCCAGGGCGGCGGCGGAAATGGATCCCGGGAGAATCCGTTGATGTACACCGGCTTACCGATGCCGCCCTCCCGAATCAAACGCTGGGCTTCAGCATGAGCCGGATCGAAGCGCCGTTGGAAACCGATCTGACACTTGATGCCTGATTGCTTGATGAGCTCAGCCAGCCTGAGGTTGTCTGCCATGGAACTGGCCAGTGGCTTTTCGCAAAACAACGGTTTTTTTGCCTGAACCACAGCCGTTACCGGTTCTACGTGATGTGCTGTCGGCGTGACCACGCAGACAGCCTGGATATCTTTGTTCTCGAGCATCTTCCGCAGATCGGTGTACCAGGCACAATTCATCTCCTCCGCGACCTGCTGCGCAAGCTCCCCCTGCTGGTCACACACCGCAATCAACTTGACCTGGGGTATTTTCTTTATATTGTAAGCGTGGGTGTAGCCGAGGCGCCCCAAGCCGACAACTCCGATTCCCAGATCTTGCATACATAACCTCCACTTTCCCGGAAGTAACTATTGGTGTACTGTATATCGAATAACGTTATTCGATTGCATATTACATATTCTGGCGGATAATTTCAAGAGTAATAGATAAAAAAACGAAAATAGTGGTCAGACTGAGTTCACCATCCCAAATGCTCACTATAGCCCGGAGGAGCAGGAAGTCAATTGGCGGTGTTGGTCACTACCGATTGTATGTCAGACTTCGCCGCGGCAGCGACAAGCCGGAAAGCCCGAACTTCCGGTATATCTCCAAATGCTGTGTCTCCAACCTCGAGTTCACCCACACCTACTTCTGCATGATACTGTAAATGGCAAGGGTATTTCCCCACACGGGCATGCGGACATTTTCTTGGACTAAATTATGCTGCCTTTTCTAGGGATAGACGGTACTCGGCCGGACTCAGACCGTCAAGCATCACGTCTATTCCGTAGGAGGAAACCCGGGCACAGCCAAAGCGGTGGGTATCAATGTGAACCGAGTGAAGGTCATCAACTTCGTGATTTGTTCGGTAATGGCGGGTCTGGCCGGATTCACCATGTTCGGCCGTTTCTACAGCATCGATCCCACTGCCGGCCAGCTCCACGAACTGGAGGCGATCGCTTCTTCGGTTATCGGAGGCGCCCTGCTGACCGGAGGCTACGGCAGTATATTGGGGGCTTTCCTAGGCGCCTTTCTCATCGGCGTGATGCGCAGCGGATTGATCCTGGCGGGCGCCCCGGCATATTGGTATCAGGCCTTTATCGGCGTGGTTCTAGTAATTTCGGTGATCATGAATACACGAATTAGAAAGGCGGTGGTAGGCGAATGAACGAAGCTATCAGTACTGAACAGAAACAGCGGCTGATCCAGGACCATCTGGTGTTCATGGACGGTATTACGGTAAAGTTCGGAAAGGTTGTCGCGCTCGATGACGTCAGCTTCCGCGTGAAGGAAAACGAAGTGATCGGTCTGCTGGGGGACAACGGCGCGGGAAAGTCAACCCTAATCAAGGCTTTAAACGGATACCACCAAATCAACTCGGGAGTGACCTACTACAATGGAAAGCCTGCTGAGTTCCGATCGCCCCAGGATGCTCGGAACGCAGGAATCGAAACAGCCTACCAGGACCTTGCATTGGTAAACCTGATGAGCATCTCACGCAACTTCTTCATGGGCAGAGAGATTCAACGGCGCATTGGGCCGCTGCGGTTCCTTAATCAGAATGAAATGGATGAGATCTCCGCTCGATCTCTGGCCGATGTGGGCCTCGAAAATATCAGAGAGATGCACGAGGCGGTCAACTTTCTCTCAGGCGGGGAGAGGCAGGCAATCGCTATCGGCAGGGCCACGCACTTCGGTGCCAAGCTTCTGATCCTTGATGAACCCACCGCGGCACTGTCGGTGAAGGAAACGGAATGGGTGCTGAGACTGGTATCTGAGGCGAAGAACAACGGATTGGCGGTCATTTTCATCTCCCACAATGCATACGAGGTTTACGAAGTGGCTGACCGCTTTGTGATACTGCAGCACGGAAAAAACTACGCCGAATTGGCCAGCGACGAGACCAATCCCAAGGATCTCATAGAGGTGATTGCCGGAAGGAAATAAAATGGTGCATGCCCCAGCGCGGCACGCACATCTGTACTCCGTCCAACCGAGCCGAGAGAGCTCAAGAGCATCCTATCGCTTATAGGAAAGCTTGGCCTTTCATCGCCGGGCCTATTCGCCCTCCTTGCCATGGCTCAGGTCCGAGCCGTATTTACGCCTGAAGCGGGTGGAGGAGAACTTCTCCAGCTTCCACTGGGGGATCCCGCACTTCTGGCACACCTGGTGGTACATCTTGTTGCGCAGCCAGCGGGCGGCCCGGCTGTTGCGGGAGTTGAAGATCCTGAAGTGCTTGCCGCAGTGGGTGGTGATCTCCGCGGTGTTACCGCTCTTCACCACGGACTTGATG
>Ga0272444_10003426_pt1 | contig 14238 bp, 14 predicted proteins | sample SSMForm13_FD_201033 | JGI IMG/M metagenome (GOLD analysis project Ga0272444, IMG submission 201033) | Marine sediment archaeal communities from Little Sippewissett salt marsh, Falmouth, MA, United States - SSM-Form-13 | ecosystem: Environmental > Aquatic > Marine > Wetlands > Sediment ...
ATTTATCCAGATCATCGGGCCGGCAGGAATAGGCATAACCGATCCAGGCTCCGCCGCTGTCGAGATCGACCAGGCTGAGCTGGCGGGTCGGCAAACCATGGGTGCGAATATGCGAGCCGATGACAGGCAGTTGATCCAGTTTTAAAACACCCAGGGCCAGGGAATTTTTAAGGTTGCCGTTTATCCGCGGCGCGGCCGGTTCGGGGGTGATCGGTTCATGACCCCGGATGGCCGGTCCGGAAAATGTGGAGCGCCGGCGATGGTAAAGTTCTAACTGACGTCTGTCGATCAATTCGGTCTGGCGATCCGGTGAAATCGGTTCCTGCCGGCGGCGGCGAACCACCAGGCGACGGCTGACGGTCTTAGGTGCGGGGGGAGCGATATCCGAACGGTGTTCTTTTCGGCCGCGGTTGGCTAAACCGTCCTGGCCATTCCGGCGATAGCGGTTGAGCCACAGACGAACGGTTTTACGTGTCGTTCCGTATTTTCGGGCCGCCTCTGAAATGCCGGCGCGGTCGGCATAAAGCACCATTTCGAGCCGTCGCTGCCGTTTCCGTTCCTGGCGGTCGGTGGTCTGAGCGGTTTCCCCGCCGACTGCGGCCGACTCGACCGGCCCGCTTCCCGATCCGGGCGCGGTGGCGGCGGCTAAAGCCCGGTCGGTTTTCATATGCAACCGACTCTCACTGGTTTTTGAATATCCCATATTCATCTTTTCCATCCTTTCAGGCCTTGACATCGAGGTGTTCGCCGGTCGGCCTGTCGTCGTCCGAATCGTTGTCCGGATCTTCGTCCTTTTTTCGGCGCTCTCTTTTCTTGCTTTCCTGCTCCTGTTTATCCTTGGTAATAATCAGCAAATCGCTTTTACCCGATTCCTGGGTGCGGCCGGCCTCGGCGGAGGTTTTCTCCTTGAGGCTGGAGGTGGCTTGCCGCTGATCCATCTCGGCACTGGCCTTTTTAATCTGGTTGAGCTTGCTGGCCAGCTCCGCTTTCGATAGTGAGTCGGCTATTTCCACCGGCCGTATCATACTCCGGACCTCCTATCCGCTAAACGCGAATCTCTCCTTTATCATGCCGCGCAGCTTGATCACCGCCTTGGTATGAATCTGCGATACCCGCGATTCCGAGATCGACATCACCTCGCCGATTTCTTTCAGCGTCAATTCCTCGAAATAGTAAAGGGCGATAACCAGTTTTTCCTGGTCGGTCAGGCGGTCGATGGCGGTCACCAGGAAAGCCCGCAATTCGGTTTTTTCCAGATCCCCCAGGGCCGACGGACGCGACTTATCTCTAACGGTTTCGATACGCGGGACCTGATGGTTGTCGTCCTCGCGATAAACGGTTTCATCCAGTGACAACAGGGTCGTGCCGCAGGCATCGCCCATGGCTGCCAGAAGATCATCCACGGTACAGTTGAGCCTCCCGGCCAGTTCGTCTCCGGTCGGGCGTCGGCCCAGGTCGTTTTCCAGGGACAGATTGGCTCGTTCGATTTCCCGCGAACGGGCCCGGGTAGAACGCGGCACCCAGTCGAGCGCCCGCAATTCGTCGAGGATGGCTCCCCGGATCCTCGGCACGGCGTAGGTTTCGAATTTGACACCACGGGCCGGGTCGAAATTGCTGAAGGCCTCCACCAGACCGATCACCCCGGTGTTGATCAGGTCCTGAAGCTCAACCGACCGGGGAAAGCCGATAGCCATCCGCCCGGCCACATTGCGTACCAGCGGAAGGTACTGCTTGAGCAGCTTGGCCCGCATCTCCGGCTCGCCGTAACGATGATAACGTTTCCAGTCCACCGTCGCGACCGCCGGTCGGCGGTTGTACCTGGCGGTAGTCTTGGCTTTGAACACCGAGATCCGTTCGGTGCCGCCCTGCTTGTTGACTCCGCGTTTTGTCTGAACTTTTTGTGAACTAACCATTTAAATCTTATCCCTCTATATATCGGCTAATACTGTTTCGGATTTTAGGTTGACCGATCGCGATGAAGGTTCGGATTTGGCCCCCGTTTTCCATTCGCCTGTTAAAAATTCGCACAATGTCGAAATCTGCACAGCGGCCGGGGCTTTCCGGTTGAGCCTTACCAGCGGTTTCTGCTCGGCCACCGATTGGGAAACCAATTCGTGTTCAAGCAGATAACCGGCGTAATGAGGAATGCTCCGTAAAAACCTCTCGGCCAGGACGGCAAACTTCTGGTATATGTATTCAGAATCCGTGCCGGATTGAGCCCGGTTGACCAGAACACCGGTATTGATATTTCCGGAAGTACGGACAACGTATTTCAGTAAACCGTAGCCATTGGAAATGGATGTCAACTCCGGGTTAATAACGATCAGGCTCAAATCCGCACAGGCTGTTGCCCGGTTGATGATATCCAGGCGACCGCTGGAGGTGTCAAGCAGGATCAGATCGTAGTCGGCCGCCGCCGCCGGCAACAGCTGTACCAGGCGGTGAATATCCTGCGGGCGCGGTTCGCCACCGGCTCCGATCGCCGCCGGCGAGGCCAGCAGATCCAAATTTTCGGCGATATGCTGAACCGCCGAGGCCAGTTCGAGGCCGCCCACGAATTCGGAAAGTCCGGCTGTCGGCATGGCATTGCCCAGAATATGCAGGTTACCGAATGTCCAGTCACCGTCCACCAGCAACGTCCGGTGCCCACGGGCGGCCATTTCGGCGGCGATATTAAAGCTTATTATCGATTTACCCACCCCGCCTTTGCCCGACAGAAAGGCCACAATGTAAGGAACGGAGGCGGTGCGGTTGACAGGTTCCTCGGGAACCTTCGGGCTGCTGTTATTCATCTTCAGCCTCCTCAAGTTTCAGGATATGTCCGGCGATTTTGCCGGTTTCGACCGGCCGTAACGGTCCGGCGCCACCCGGGCTGTCGACCAGATAGGCCAGCGGGATATCGAGAAAACCACTCATAGCCAGAAGACCGCCCCAGCGTTCGCTTTCATCGAGATGTCCGCCGATCAGATGGGTGGGTTTCAGGGTTTCGAAATAGTGCAAAGATTCCAGCAGGTCCCGGCTGCGGGCACAGACCGAGAAGACAAGAAAGACCAGGTCGGGACTAATCTTTTTAATTTTTCCGGCCAGGGCGGCTCGCTCGCCGGCCCGGTTCGGGATCGACGGAGTATCGATCAGGGTCACGGCATCGGTATGATTCCGTTCGGCCAGCTCGTCGAAACGCGCCAGGGGCAGATTGAGGATATCGGCGTAACTTCCGATTTCTTCGCGGGCCGCCACCCGGATATCATCCAGCGATGACAGCGTCACTTTCAGCCGGTCCCGGACGATGATCTCGGTGGCCAGACGAGCCAGGGCCGATGTTTTCCCGGCGCCGCTGAACCCGACCAGGACCACCCGCATCCCTGTCCGGAAGGGTATTCGGCGGACCGAGGTCCGTTCGATTTCAGCCGTCAGGATATCGTGAGCGGCCAGATACGGATCGCGGCTGTTCTTTTTCAGGTCCGCCACGGTTCGGTCGGTAATCTGGCGGGCGATCTCCACCGGGATATCGGCGTCGAGCAGGTCCAGGTAAACCGGACGCACAATACGGTCGATATCGGCCAGGGGCTCGGTGTTGCGGTGGCCCGTGATGACCGAGTCCAGCTTCCTATCCAGCCGTGACGGCGAGTCCGCCCGGGCGCAGTCGCATGACATGATTTCATCGGTCAGGCGTTGCGCCAGGTTATCGGTTAACTGCTGCGGATCGCCGCCCTGCCGCCGGACCAGATCATCTATTTTTCCCGGGGCGACAATGGCCTCGTCGATACAAGCCGTAACTTCGACCTTCCGGCCGGCGCCGTTGCCGTGGCCGGCCATTCGGGTTTTCAGGATAACGGCCTGCCCGCCCATGGTTTCTCTGACCTCTTTGAGGGCGGCGGCGACCGTCGGGGCGGTGAACGATTTAATGATCATAATCGAATCTCACTGTTCCGGTGGAAACCACTTCCACCCTGTTGGTGATTTCGTTGTATGACAGTATGACCAGCATCGGATAGGCCGCCTCGGTCAGTCTCTTGAGTCCCAGCCGTACGTTCGGCGAGCAGAGACAGATCGGCGTCTGTCCGGCGGTCGACATTTTTTCTACCTGCACTCCGATGGCTTTAATCAGCCGCTCGGAATCGGCCGGCGACAGGATGAGCATCAGTCCCTGCTTGGTATTCTGCACGGCATCGTTGAGCATCTGCTCAATGGCCGGGTCGAGGGTAAAGATGCTTATTCGATTGTCGGCGTCGCGGTACATCTCGGTGATCTGGCGCTTGAGCGCCATCCGGACATACTCGGCCAGGACATCGGTTTCTTTGGTGGCCGGATAGTAATCGGTGACCGTTTCCATGATCGTGGCCAGGTCGCGAATCGATATCCGTTCGCTCAAAAGCGCCTGGAGTACTTTCTGGATGGTCGAATACGGAACCACGCCCGGAACCACCTCATTGACCAGCGAGGGGTGGTCTTCCTTGAGGGTTTCGACCAGATGGGCCACATCCTGGCGGGTCATAAGGTCGGCGGCGTAAGATTTTATCATTTCGGTCAGGTGGGTGGCCAGGACCGCCGATGGATTCACGGCGGTGTAGCCTTTATTCTCGGCCATTTCCTTGAGATTTTCGACCACCCAGACGGCCGGCAGGTCAAAGGCGGGTTCGCGGGTCTTGAAGCCGTCGATATCGTCCTTGATATAGCCGGGATTGATGGCCATAACATGATCGACCATCAGTTCGTACGAGGCAACGTCGATTCCCTTGACCTTGATGCGGTACTGGTTCGGTTTTAACTGCACATTATCGCGGATTCTGATGGGCGGCACGACCACCCCCATCTCCAGCGCCAGCTGGCGACGGATGGTCGAAACCCGCTCGAGCAGGTCACCGCCCTGATTGGTATCGACCAGAGGGATGAGGCCGTATCCGATTTCTACCTCCAGGGAGTCGACCTTGAGCAGGTCTTCGGTCCGTCCATCCGACGGGGTCTGCTGAGCTTCGGCTTCGGCCATCTTCTCTTCGCGCTCTTTTTTCTTCATGCTTTGATTGGTGAGATAGCCGACGGCCCCGATAGCCCCGCCGAGAATGAAAAACGGCAGGGTCGGCATCCCGGGGACAATCCCGAACAGGATCAGCATCGAGGCGGCGATCATAATCGCCCGCGGCTGTTTCATCAGCTGCCGGGTCAGGTCGTGGCCCATGTTGTCCTGCGAGGCGGCGCGGGTGACGATAATACCGGCGGCGGTGGAAACCACCAGGGCCGGGATCTGGGTCACCAGACCGTCACCGACCGACAGCAGAGTGTAGGTACGCAGCGCCTCCGAGGCCGGCATATCCTGCATCAGCATTCCGATGACAAAGCCGCCGATAATGTTGATGAGGGTAATCAGAATTCCGGCGATGGCATCGCCGCGGACAAACTTGGAGGCACCGTCCATGGCCCCGTAAAAATCGGCCTCGGATGAAATCGCTTCGCGGCGCCGGCGGGCTTCGCCCTCATCTATCAAACCGGCGTTGAGATCGGCGTCGATGGCCATCTGCTTGCCGGGCATGGCGTCGAGAGTGAACCGGGCGGCTACTTCCGAGATGCGCCCGGCGCCCTTGGTAATGACAACAAACTGAATGATGACCAGGATCATGAAAACGATAAAGCCGACCACATAGTTGCCCTGCACCACGAAATTGCCGAAGGAGTTGATCACTTCGCCGGCATAACCCTGCCCGAGAATCAGGCGGGTCGAGGCAACATTGAGAGCCAGGCGCAGCAGGGTTACGATCAGCAGCATCCCCGGAAAAACCGACAGGTCGAGCGGCCGCCGGATATAGAGGGTCGAGAGCAGAATGACCAGGGCAAAGGTGATATTGAAGGCCAGCGCGAAATCGAGAAATCCGGCCGGCAGCGGGATAATCAGAACACTGACAATGCCCACCACGGCCACGGCCAGGACGATATCGGAGCGCTTAACCAGCTGCGCCATGAAATTGTTGCCGGTGTTGGCCATCTCAGTTTACCTCCACGCCTTTAAGGCGATAGACATAGGCCAAAACTTCGGCCACGGCCCGGTACAGCTTGGCCGGGACATAGGCGCCGACCTCGCACATCTTGTTTAAAGCCCGGGCCAGCGGTTTGTTTTCCACCACCGGGACACCGGCTTCGGCGGCGATTTTCTTGATCTTCTCGGCCAGCAGGCGCTCACCCTTGGCCACCACCATCGGTGCATCCATCTGGTCCGAATCGTACTTGAGGGCCACGGCGATATGGGTCGGGTTGGTCACGACCACGTCGGCGGTCGGAATTTCCTGCATCATCCGCCGGCGCGACATGTCGCGCTGGATCTGCCGGATCCGCGACTTGATCTGCGGCGAGCCTTCGGTATCCTTCATTTCATCCCGGATTTCCTGCTTGCTCATCCGAATATTTTTCGAGAAATCGTAGCGCTGGTAGGCGTAATCGAGCAGGGCCAGGATCATCATGGCGGCCCCGATCTTGAGCACCGTCATCAGGGCCAGACCGCCCATGGCGCCGGCGAAATGAGCAACGGTGTTATCGGCCAGAAGGAAATAGGTGTCCAGGTTCATGGAGATCGCTTTATAACCGACAAAGCCGATCAGCGATATCTTGGTTACATCGCGAAACAGCTCGAAGAGTGACCGAATCGATATCACCCGCTTGAAGCCGTTGATAATATTGAGCTTGTCCAGTTTCGGCTCCAGCGGCTTCGAGGTGAACAGAAAACCGACCTGGAGGATATTGATACCGTAGGCAATGGCGATCAGGATCGCGAAGACCGGGGTCAGGATCAAAAAGAAGGTGAGTATTCGCTGCGAAAAGAAGGCCACCAGGGTATTGACATTGATATCCATATTGGGGGCTTCGGTGAAGATATAGCTCATCATCTGCTCGATCTGTTCGGCCAGAAGCGGTCCCGTGAAATAGAGGGTGGCTGCTCCCAGAAGCAGGATGGCCGCCGAATTGAGTTCCTGTGACCGGGCAACTTTGCCCTCCTCGCGCGCCTTCTGGCGGCGGCGTGGGGTTGCTTGTTCGGTGCGCTCCTGGAATTGCTCTTCGGCCATATCCTCTTAACCTCAGACCGTGCCGAGACCGTGCATGACGGCCAGCACTTCGCTGTCGAGATAGGTGATTGTTTTATCTACGATTATCTTGAATACCGGCAGCGCGGTCGCGAGGACCAGGAAGCCGATACCTATTTTCAAGGGGATTCCGACGATGAAAATGTTCATCTGCGGCACCGTGCGGGCCACCACGCCCATGGCCACCTCGGTCAGAAACAGAGTGATCATGACCGGGGCGGCGATTTTGATGGCGATGGTGAAGGCGTAGGCCGAATAGCGAATCAGCATCTGTCCGGCCGGGCCGCCGAAGCCGGTGAAGGCCACCGGCAAGATGCGGTAACTGTCGGCAAAGGCCGAAATGATAGCGTGATGGCCGTCTACGGCCAGAAAGATCAAAATCGCCAGGGCGTACCAGAATTCGCCGACGACCGAAGTCTGCGAACCGGCTTCCGGATCGAGAACATTGGTCAGCGCCAGGCCGACCTGATAGCCGACGATGCCGCCGGCCATTCGGGCCCCGATAAACAGAAGCGAAAAGAAAAAGCCGATAATCAGGCCCACCAGAAGCTCCTTGGACGCCAGCAGGGCCAGGGTCCAGATCGAGGCCACCTCCGGCACGCCGGCAGTTTCAATGGCCGGGATCATCAAAATGGCGATCAAAACCGCGAAGCCGGCCTTAATCGGTGCCGGAATAGCGCGATGCCCCAGAATCGGGGCTCCGATAAAAAGACCGCCGGCACGGAATGAAATCAGAAGCAGAGCTTGAAGTTTTTCGGCTGTGTATGTGACGAATTCCAGCAATGTCGTTCCTACTTATAGTACGGGTTACTCGTCAATACTTTAATCAAGCTTTATGCCAACCGGCAGGCTTGCGGAACGACTTTATAAGTGGTTGTAATCTAGATACTTAAGGTGTCAGCAAAAGCGGCGGCGGGATTGTCATCGCGAAAAACGGGAAAAGATTGCCGGGGAGGCGAGAAATATTTTCGTATTGAGGCTGTCATAATGTCGGTATTACCGCAAAAACTCTCTGGGTGAAATCAACGATGTAATTGACAATCCAGGGCAAAAAGACCAGAAGCGCCACCGCCACGGCGGCAATCTTGGGAATAAAGGTCAGGGTCATTTCGTGGACCTGAGTAATAGCCTGAAAAATAGAGACGATCAGGCCGATCAGAAGACCGGATATCAGCATCGGCGCGGCCACCATCAACAGGGTGATAATGGCGTCGCGACCCAGAGAAATAACGAATTCCGGTGTCATTTACGGTTTCCTCATCAGTAGAACGATTCCACCAGCGATTTGACCAGCAGATACCAGCCATCGACCAGCACGAATAGAAGTATCTTAAACGGCAGGGCGACAATAATGGGTGGCAGCATCATCATCCCCATCGACATCAGAACCGAGGCCACGACCATATCGATAATAAGAAACGGGACAAAGATCAGGAAGGCGATCTCAAAGCCGGTCCGCAATTCCGAAAGAACGAAACCGGGGACCAGGATATGCAGCGGAATGTCATCGGGTGTTTCCGGCGCCTCCACGCCAGACATATTGATAAAGAGGGCCAGATCCTTTTCATCGGCCTGGGCCAGCATGAATTCCCGGAACGGTTTTATCCCCCGTTCGTACGCCTCATCAATGGTAATTTCTTCATCGAGGTAAGGTTTCAGGCCGTCATTGTAGGCCGTATTGATTACCGGGCTGATAATAAAAAAGGTCAGGATCAGCGACAGCGATAGGATCAGCTGGTTGGGCGGCAACTGCTGGGTCCCGATCGCCTGACGGAGAAAGCCGAGCACCACCACCAGGCGGATAAACGAAGTCATCATCAGGATTATCGACGGTGCCAGGGTCAGCACAGTCAGCAGGATTACTATTTGCAGCGTGGTGGAAATATCGCCGGGCTGGGTGGCTTCGCCGACTTCCAGTGAAATTTTGGGGATTGCCTGGGCCTGGGCCGAACCGCCCAGCAGGCAGATTAAAAGAAAAATTCCGGAGATATATAAGAGTTTCTTTTTCATATCCTATGAAATCTCTAAATCCTATTTTCGCGGCGACTCCATGTCGCCGTGGCAGTTACAGTCAGGCTGTCTGGGCCGACTCTTTGTCTTTGACCGCCAGAGCGGTCCTGACGCTTTTCAGGCTGATGCCCCGCATTTTATCGCGGGCCTGTTCAAAGGCTCCCTTGAAACCGGTCTCGATCCGGGTCGGTGTCGTTCCGGCCAGCATTTGTTCGACTTCTTCCGGGTCTATTTCGGCCAGAGCCGTAATCGATCCATCGGCGATACCGATCAACACCGCCCGCTTTCCATAGCGGATCAGCGAGAGCGATTTTTTTGGCGCCAGATGGGTTGTCTCCACGATTTCGATCAGCTTGTTCTTGCGATTGCCCGAGAAGCGGGTTCCCATCATCCTTTTCAGAACAAACAGGAAGCCGTAAATACCGATCACAACGACTATCAGGGCCCCGATCAGTTTCAGCACCGGACCGGTCAGCGACGGTCCCCCGTCGCCGGAGGGAAACTGGCCGATCGCTTTTTCCCCGGTCGCCGGCTTATCCGCGGCCACCTCCACCTTATCCTCGATCGGGGGCGCCTCTGTCTGTGCCATCACCTGACCGAAACGGGCCAGGATAAAGGCGGCCGAAACCAGCAGGAGAATTATCAGTTTCAGCGTCAGGCTGTTTTTCTTCTTGGCATTCATTTCAGATTCTTAATTCGTTCCTCGGGTGATACCAGCTCGGTGATACGCAGTCCGAAGTTTTCCTCGACCACCACCACCTCGCCGCGGGCAACACATTTTTGATTGACCAGCAGGTCCACCGGTTCCCCGACCAGCTTTTCCAGTTCCACGACACTGCCCGGTCCCAGGGCAAGAATATCGGCGATATTCATCCGGGTCCGGCCCAGCTCGATGGCCACGGGAAGATCCACATCCATCAGCAGATCGATATTCCGCGGCTGTTTTTGCCGGCCGGATTCACTCAACTGCTGGAAATCGGCCTGCCGGACTTCCTCATCATCGGATGCCGCGGCGGAACCGGCTCCGGCCATGGCTCCTCCGGCCGTATCCAGGATACCGCCCGGAATGTCGTTGTCGCCGCCGGAATCGACCTCGCCCTGCAGAATGGCCTGATCGATATCCGCCTGGCTGAGCAGGCCGTCGCCATCGCCGACGCTATCATTATCGGGGATATCATCCATGCTCTCCAGCATGGCCCGTTCCTCGTCGGTCATGGCCGATTTATCGACTCCCTCGAGAGGATCGGCGTTGTTATCTTCCTCGCCCGGAGTTTCCGCAGGCGACTCGGCATCGACATCATCGGTCTCGGCAGGGGTATCCTCCCCGGCCGGCTCCTCGGCAACCTCGTCGGCCGATTCATCCGAGGCTTCCCCGGCCGGCTCTTCGGCAACCTCGTCGGCAGATTCTCCCGCGGCATCCCCCGCCGGTTCTTCGGCCGCCTCCGGAGAGGCTTCTTCGTCGACCTGAGGTTCCTCGACGGCCACGTCGGCACCGGCGTTATCCGGAGTTGCCGCCTCTTCCGCTGAGGAGACATCCGGAGCCGGATTTTCCTCCGGGACCTTTATATCTTTCTGATCATCCATTAACCGTTACTCCTTTCTGATAACGGATTCGATTCCGTAATCTGGCAGGCTCTTCTTTTGCCGAACAGCCCCGGCCGACATTGGAATTTTCTCCGGCCGCCGACGAGTAGCTCGGCGGGCTGGGAAATCTTGGAATCGGTGGCAATAACATCGCCTATTTTCAGCTTTAAAAACTCCCGCATTTTCAGGCGGGTTCGGGCCAGTATCAGTTCCACGGGAACATTGACATTACCCAGGTTATCCCGATTGGTGCCCCGACTTTCATCGACATTCCGTTTCTTGGTGGCATCAATCCAGTTCTGGGCCGAAAGTTTTCCCAGGATCGATTCCAGCGAGACATAGGGGTAGCAGATGGTCATCAGGCCGGTGGTGTTGAACAATTTCAATTGCAGCGAAACGACAATCACCGTTTCGCCGGCCGGAATAATTCGGATAAACTGCGGGTTGGTCTCGAACGATTTCTGTTCGATTTTAATCGGCACCATGTTATGCCACGACTTTTCCAGGTCGGAATATATCTTCTCGGCGATACGGGACATCACCGATTTCTCTATACCGGTCAGCTCCCGTTCGATTTCGAGGATTTTCTGCCCGCCGCCGAACATACGATCGATGAAAGCAAAGGTCAGGGTCGGATTGAAATCCATGATGCACAATCCTTCCAGGGGCGGCACCGCGATGGTAAACGAACACGACGGCGAGACCAGCGACATGATATATTCCGAGTAATTGATCTGGTCGACCGAAATCAGGTCGACATCGACCATGGTTCGCAGGGCCGCCGACAGCGTCGAACCCATCTGGGCCGCGAAGTTATCGTGCATATTTTCCAGCGTCCGAACCTGATCCTTGGAGACCCGGTTGGGATGCTTGAAATCGTAGGTGGCCACCGGCCTGGTTTCTTCGGTGTCGGCTACGGGAGCCGCTTCCAGGTCGGCATCGCTGGACGACACGGTCGTCAGCAGAGCGTCAATCTCATCCTGTGTTAATATCTTTGCCACTTAATCGTACCCCATTCGTTTATTGCAGCACAAAAGTGGTGAAATAAACGCCTTCCAGATTGTCGGTATTCAGGAGTTGTTCGACGCGCTTCTTGATCTGGTACCGGGTAATTTCTTTTTCTTTTGGATCCGAAAGCTGCTCCAGTGACTTTGCTCCCAGAATGGTAATCAGGGCATCCTTGATAATCGCTATTCGCTTTTCGAACATCTCGGCGGCTTCTTTCGAGGAAACCTCAAAACCGATCGATGTCGACAGAAACCGGGTTCCGCCGGTTCCGGACGGATTTACGATTATATCGTCAATGGTAACTATCTCGGCGTCGTGGTTGATGACTTCTTCGGGCGCCTCAGCCGCCTCTTCGCCCGCCACGGTTTTCTCCGCCGATCCCAGGAAGTGCGTGCCCGCGAAATAGCCAATCACGACCATCGCCACGGCGATGGACAGATAGATTAAAAGCGGCGACGATTTCTTGGCCGGCTTGTTTTCCGTTTCCGCGTCCGCAAGGGCCGTTTCATCCGGGTCCGGGGGAGGCGGATTCTTTCCCAGAGCCATATCAACTCTCCTTTTTTATGCTTTCCCGACGTTCCGGCAGTTTTTCGATTCCGAAGGCCATGCGTTTGAACATGGCCACCCGGCCAATGATATCGTCGGGCGATTCCTGTACCATGATCTTCTTACCGTCGGTCAGACTGATAATGGTATCGGGGCTCGACTCGACGAATTCGATCAGATCGGAGTTGATCACGATCGCGGTGCCGTTTAGTCTGGTTAGTTTTATCATTTCATTCTCTCATTATCTTTTCAGGTTCACCAGTTCTTCGAGCAGTGTATCCGAGGTGGTGATAATCCGGGCGTTGGCCTGGAAACCGCGTTGCGCCGTGATCATCGATGTGAACTCCTGCGAGATGTCGACCGACGATGATTCCAGCGCCCCCGATGAGATTGAGGCGGCGATGGTTTCTCCGGCCAAACCGACGACGGCTTCGCCCGAGTTGGACGACGACTGGAAGAGGGTGCTGCCCGCTTTGATCATACCGCCGGGGTTGTTGAAATCGGCCAGGACAATCTGGGCCAGGCTGCGATTGATACCGTTGGTGAAAATACCGTAGATGACACCGGAACTATCGATCGAGATCTTATCCAATACGCCCACGCCGTAGCCGTCCTGGGTCAGGATGGAGGCCGTATGCGGCGAGGCGAAACCGGTCAGACCGTCGTACATCCCGGCCGTTCCGGAATCGAACGTTATCGTCTGGGCTGCCGCCCCGTTATTGGGATTAAAGGTCAGGCCGTTGACGCCGCCGTTAAAGACAAACGACAGCAACGAACCGTCGGGATTAAACTGAACCGATCCGCTACCACCGCTGACAATCGTTTCCACGCCGTTAAACGACGCCGTCCAGGACCATTCGTTGGTATTGACCGATTTGAGGAATTCCAGCGACAGGGCATGGGTTCCGCCCTGGGAATCGTAGACCGTAATCGAGGTGGCGTGAATCGTATCCTCGGTCGTTACCACCGCCGTCCCGGCGGCCAGTCCGGCCTGGCAATTGACTTCCACGCCGCCGCGCCCGAGACCGGAAATACCGGTGGCCAGGCCGCTGTTGTCATCGACCACGACGGTCAGCGACAGGGGTGCCTGCGCCACTCCGCCGGTCGGCACAAAAACGTCCTCGACCGTAAAGGTATGGTCGGCGCCGTTGTTGGCGGTAAGAGTCGCCCCGTCGGCGATACCGAAGATAACGCCGGCAATATTACCGGCCGTGGCAAAGCCGCCGACCGGGTCGAGCGTTACCGAAGCCACGGACGAGGTTATATTATAGTCGATGCCGTTGCCGGCTCTGGTTCGGGTCAGGGTGATTTCTCCGCCGATCAGTTCCGCGCGCACATCGCCCAGGGAGTTGATGGCGGCGATAAGGTCATTGACGGTGGAATTGACGGTCAGGCCGGAGATGGTATCGACCTGGGCTCCGTTGTCGCGGGTCAGCTGAAAATCGGAGGCATCGGTTATACCCAGACTGCTCAGGGTCATATTGCCCGAAATGGTCGCCCCCGGATTGCCGGTCCCGTCATTGGCCACATTGGCCCCGGTAAAGCTCGAACTGACGGCCTGCGCTCCGGCAACGGTCAGCGTATGCACGCCGCCGGCGCCATCCACGGCGGTTCCGACCACGGCCGTGATGCCGGTGGTTCCGGAATTATTCAGCGTCGCCACCGAATCGGTTGCGACCGAGTCGAGATTATTGCCCATGGCCACCTCGGTGGTGGCCGAGGCCGGGTCCTGCTGGCCGAATGGTATCTGAATATTACCGACCGGCTGGGCGACATCGATCGTCCCGTCGGCGCGGGCCGCACGGCCCTGCACGAAGAGTCCGCTGGACGGGTCGACCAGGTTGCCGTTGGCGTCGAATCCGAAGGCTCCCGCCCTCGAATAAAAGACACCGGAATTATCCGAAAGGACAAAGAACCCGGAACCCTGAATGGCTAAATCCGAAACCTGCCCGGTGGTTTCCAGGCCGCCCTGCTGAAACAGGTTATCAATCGTCGACACCTGCATACCCAGTCCCAACTGGAC
>Ga0272444_10003427_pt1 | contig 14237 bp, 14 predicted proteins | sample SSMForm13_FD_201033 | JGI IMG/M metagenome (GOLD analysis project Ga0272444, IMG submission 201033) | Marine sediment archaeal communities from Little Sippewissett salt marsh, Falmouth, MA, United States - SSM-Form-13 | ecosystem: Environmental > Aquatic > Marine > Wetlands > Sediment ...
GATCATATCGCGATGCTCGGAATGCCTTAGTATAATCGATCGATTCTCCATCGACAATCGGTGAAATGGCATCGTAAAAATAAAGATAATCACTTCCCGTCAGCCGTGATACGCTCTGTGCCAAACTGTCGGATGTGAGTGGTCCTGTGGCGATGATAACAGTTTCATGCTCAGGAATTTCTGTACGTTCCGTACGAATGAGTTCTAACCCCGTGCATGACCGCAATGTATTTTCGATGTGTCGTGAAAAGAGGTCTCTATCCACGGCAAGGGCTTTTCCTGCAGGCACGGATGTCTCATCGGCCGCCTTCATGACGAGAGAGCCCAGACGACGCATTTCTTCTTTGAGAAGTCCCACCGCACTGTTTCTTAAGTTGGAGCGGAAAGAATTACTGCAGACAAGTTCAGCAAGATGTTCCGACTTATGGGCGGGAGAAAAGTTCCCCGGTTTCATTTCATAGAGGGAGACGCGGGTCCCCCTTTTCAGGAGTTGCCATGCGGCCTCACAACCAGCAAGACCACCACCGATAATAATGACATGTTTTGAATCATCCATGGTGAAACTATAAAATCGAATATATAAAAATATGTAATGACATTATTGAATGACAAATGACAAAGTCAAAAGATCAAATAAAATTCAAAGAGTCAAAAATGACAACAAGACTCGATGGGTTGTTTATTGAGATTTTGGATTTCATTTTTCATTTGAGCTTTGATATTTGTTATTGTCTACTCTTTGTACCCGCATTGCTTGTTGGGACATACCTTCACGGTTCCTTTTCCCCGGTAGTGTTTTTCAGTCAGAAAGGGGTGTCCACATTGGGGACATTCTTCCGGTATCGGTTTGTCCCACAGGGCGTACGTGCAGTTGGGGTAATTGGAACAGCCGAAAAATACCTTTCCCTTTTTCGTGCGCCGTTCGCAGAGATATCCATCGCAATCATCTTGTGGGCACTGAACCCCAATCGCGAGAGGCTTCGTGTTCTGACATTCGGGGTAACCGGAGCAACCGAGAAATCGTCCGAATTTGCCCTGTTTAATAACCATATTTCTGCCACAATCATCGCAGATCGTGTCTGTCACTTCAGCTTCGACCTGACTGATTTCACCGTTTTCATTCTGAACGAAATTTTTGGTATTCTTGCATTCGGGATAATTGGAACATGCGATAAATTTTCCGTTTTTTCCCCACTTTATAACCATCGAGCTTCCGCATTTATCACAGATCAGATCGGTGGGAATTTCTTCCCGCTTGACATTCCTCATCTCCTTTTTCGCTTTGTCGAGTTCTCCTTCAAACGGAGTATAAAACTCTTTCAGGGTGTCATATCTGGTCAGTTTTCCCTCTTCGATCAGATCCAGTTTTTCTTCCATCGATGCGGTAAACTCAACATCGACGATTCTGCCGAAATTATTTACCAGAAGCTCATTGACAAGGCATCCGAGTTCCGTCGGATGAAATCGACCCTTATCCATGCGGGCGTATTCCCGATCCTGAATCGTGCTTAAGATGTTTGCATAGGTGCTCGGTCTGCCGATACCATTTTCTTCCAGTTCTCTCACAAGCGTTGCTTCTGAAAATCGCGGTGGCGGTTGCGTGAAATGTTGCTCCGGATCGAGTGAGATGAGCGTAAGCGTTTCATCACGGGCAACTGCGGGAAGGATCTTTCCAATCTCTGCTTCCGTATCGCCATTCTCTTTGCTCTCAGTATACACAATAGTAAAGCCGGGAAATTTCATGACAGATCCCTGGGCTCGAAAGAGATACTGATTCGCTTGAACAGTAATCGTTGTCATGTCAAAGACGGCAGGATTCATCTGGCTTGCAATGAATCGATTCCATATGAGCTGATACAGGCGAAACTCGTCTTTTGAGAGATGCTGCTCAATATCCTTCGGCCGGTGCGCAGTGGCTGCGGGTCGAATTGCTTCATGAGCATCCTGAGACGATTTTGATGACTTAAATACCCTGGCTTTGGCCGGCAGTTGTTCTTTTCCGTATATCTTTCCTATAAAGTTTCTCGCTTCATCGAGAGCCTCGGCAGCGATCCTTACCGAATCGGTTCGCATGTAGGTGATGAGGCCCACCGGTCCTTCGTGACCCAGTTCGATGCCTTCATAGAGTCGCTGGGCGACGCTCATCGTCTTTTTTGCGGAAAAATGAAGCCTTCGCGACGCTTCCTGCTGGAGCTTACTCGTGGTGAACGGGGGCGGAGGCGTTCGTTTTGTCTCTTTTTTTTCAACACTATCAACAATAAACGAAGCACCTTCAAGATTTTTTAGGATGTCGTTGACCTGTTCTTGGTTGTGTATTTTTGCTTTTTCCCCGTCAATCCTGGCAATTCGTGCCTGAAATTGCGGAGGGCTTGCAGCCTCGAGAACGGCGAAGATATTCCAGTATTCTTCAGATACAAATTTTGAAATTTCATCTTCCCTGTCACAGATAATCCGCACCGCAACCGATTGAACACGACCGGCGCTCAGGCCCCGTTTTACTTTGTCCCACAGGATAGGACTGATCTGATATCCAACAAGTCTATCAAGAATCCTTCGAGTTTGCTGTGCCTCGTACTTGTTGCTTTCCAACCCGTGCGGATTTTTCAGAGCTTTCAGTATCGTATTTTTTGTCAGATCATTAAAAAGAACACGGTACATATTTTTTCCTGCCGTACCGATCTCTTCAGCGATATGCCATGCAATTGCTTCTCCTTCCCGGTCGGGGTCCGGGGCAAGATATATATTCTTAACCTTTTTTGCCGATTTCTTCAGTTCGGAAATGACTTTCTTCTTTTCGCTAATGATCTGATAAGAGGGCTGGAATTCATTTTCTATATCAATGCCCATCGTGCTTTTCGGTAGATCCTTCACGTGTCCCACAGATGCCTTTACATCGAAATTTGAACCGACGTATTTCTTTATGGTTTTCACTTTTGTCGGGGACTCTACAATGATGAGAGAATCAGGCATAATTACTCCTTGATTTTAAATCGTTTGCCTGGCAACTGTTCAATATACCCCTCGAGTTCGAGAGACAGGAGAATGTGCAGAACGTCTGATGGAGGAACAGCGCTCATCGCAATAATGCTATCTGCATAGATCGGTTCTTTCCCGATTATCTTGAGAATCATCTTTTCTTCCTCGCGTAACCGATCGGCATCACCATGGTGTGACATATGAATATTAACACCGCGCTGTTCTCTGTGCACATCTTTTTCTGGTTTTTTTACCCTTCGATTTATCGAAACTTGTGGCATAATTTCTTCTAAAATATCATAAACGCTTTCCACAAGCTTTGCTCCTTCTTTCAGAAGCTTATGAGTTCCTTTCGAGCCTGGTGAATCAATACTTCCCGGGACGGCAAATACTTCTTTGCCCTGTTCCAGGCCAAGTCGTGCCGTTATCAGAGATCCACTTCGTTCAGTTGCTTCCACAACGACGACTCCGAAAGAAAGACCGCTGATAATTCTGTTCCGTGCCGGAAAGTGAGGTCCCTTCGGCTGAGTATGAAAAGGAAATTCGCATATAACAGCACCGTTCTTCCATATTTTCTCATAAAGCTTTTTATTTTCGGGCGGATAAATAACATCGATTCCAGAACCCAGCACCGCAATCGTTCGGCCTTTCCCGGTCAATGAGCCTCTGTGTGCCGCTGAATCTATCCCACGGGCCATGCCACTCACAACGGTGATCCCGTTGAGTGCGAGCTCGCGACACAGCCGTTCCGTCATAAATTTCCCGTATGTGCTTGCCATCCGTGAACCGATCACAGCGACATTTATATCTTCTTCAAAGATGTCCCCTTTTACATAAAGAACAGGGGGAAAATCATATATATTCAACAATGTCTGCGGGTATGATGGGTCCTGTGCCGATATGACGGAAACATCAGCCGTTGCTGCCATTTCTAGTTCTCTTTCGACCTTCTCCCAGTTATCAAACTCTGTGATTCGACGGGCCAGTTTTTTCGAAATGCGCTGAACAGTTACAAGGTCGCTTTCCGGCGCAGTGAAGACAGCTTTCGGTGAACCGTAAGCATCGATCAGATTTTTAATGCCGACAGGGCCCAGTTCATCGACGAATTTTAAAGCAAGCCAGTATTGTATATTTTCTTTACCCATATCATTTATCCACGGCGACTGATTAATGATTTTTCTTTTTACCGATAGTGACAGGAAGGTCGGAGAGAATGTAGCGCAAAATATATCGGTTGATTAATTCGTGTCAAGTTTTTTCATAGCCGGGAGCCCTCTTTCTTGGAGATCGCTCTTCTTTTCTATAGACGATTGACCCGTTTTGCAGACGAAATAATAACAAATCTTGACATTGACATCATTGTTGGCTACTTGTATTATTTGCTGAGCGGTCTCATTGTGTATGGTGTTTCATTGTTTTTATATATCGCAAAAGGTTGTTATTAATGAAAAAGGCTGTTTCGCGAATTTACATAGTCATGGTCCTTCTGACCATATTTGTATTTCACCCGTTTCACGCTGCTGCACAAAACAGTGCAGCTCCGGCGAATCCTGTTCTTCGTCTTGGACCCCGGACCATAAATTTTGACATCATTCAGAGCAAAGAAACAAGCAGCAAGATATTCGTCATTCGAAATACCGGTGCAGCACGATTGGAATGGGTCGTTAACCACGTTGAAGGCTGGCTGAAGCTCGATCGGAATGCCGGGAGTGTCGGAAATGATCCCGAGATTGTTCAGGTAACGCTAAACCCTGTCGGCCTTTTACCCGGCAGGTACGAAACAAAAATAGTGGTTACGTCGACAGGTGGTACGGGCGTTATAACTGTTGCAGCCACCATTCGTAAGGAAACAGACAGGGCACAAGCGGCACAGCTGAAAAAAATTATTATTCAATCTGACAGGTCACGCCTGCATGTGGGTGAAAAACTATCCTTTAAGGCTATGGGAGAATACGCTAATGCTTCGAAAAAAGATGTGACGAAGGATGTGTCGTGGGTATCTGGAAAGGAAAAGGTAGGGCGGTTTATCGGCACGGGAATCATGATGGGGGAATCTGTAGGGAATACTGGTGTTTACGCGAGAATGGATACTGTTATAAGCTCGGTGCTGGTGATTGGTGTCGCACTGTCTGATGGTCCTGTTTTAAAGGTAAAACAACTGAAAATTGATTTGGGAAATCTGGAAAAAAACACAAGCACCGATTTTTCTCTATCGATCAAGAATATTGGGAAAAAAGTTATGGATTGGGAAATTGTAACGGATAGGCCATGGCTTGTCCCCAAACATGATGTTTCTCTTGAATCATACAATAAATGGCTGAAGACTATGGGTCATGAGACAATCTCATCATTTGAATCGGGGCATCTTGAGCTATCGCCGTCATCACGTAATTCATATGAGTTGTGGAAAACCGAACGGGAACGTATGCCGAGTTCCCTATCTCCGCGAGCAAGCCAAACCATCAACTTTACGGCATATACAACAGATCTCCTGGAAGGAGACTATGAGGGAACAATTATTATCAAGTCGAACGGGGGAGAAGAAAGCGTCAACGTTTCCATGAAGATAGTGTTACTTTCTTCCATATCAATCAGTCCGGTTGCCATAAAAATACGTGAGGGACAGAGACGAACATTCAGGGCGCTCGGTATATGGTCCGACGGAAGCAGGACAGACCTGTCTGAGCACAGTGATGGTCAATGGATTGTCTCCGATCCCTCAATCGGGTCTTTTTCACATAAATATCCTATATTTATGGCAAAAAAAACCGGTCACGTTGAGATTACAAAGGTCAGGGGTAATATTACAAGCAATACGGCCCTTATTGATGTTGAAGAGGTTATTTCACAACCTGTTTTATTTGTTTCGCCGCGGGAAATAGATCTCGGTGCTATCGGTCCCGGTGAAAGGTCTCGCGGTGCCTTTTCTTTAAGAAACGTCGGTTCACAAATTCTCGAATGGTCAAGTGAGGGTCTCCCCCAATGGATAATTACTCGTACGGGAGAACTGTCAGGGATTCTGGAAGCATCTCCCCGCAATATTGTCATAACTGTTCAGTCATTGAAGGGTGATGATGAGAAAACAAACGAACCCGGCATTAATGAACTCGAACCTTCACAACAGGCGTATCCAGCCACCGATGGATATCCCGTTGTCATGACAGTAGCGACGATGGGAGATTCTGTGGTATTTAAAAAGAGTTTACAACCAGGATCTTACAGGGAAATGTTAAAGTTGAACTCTAATGGTGGCGTGAGACACGTATTTGTCAAATTTGAGGTGACCGACGTAGGCGCCAAACCACGGCTCGCCATTGAACCCCGGGGGATTGATCTTGGTATCGTTGATACCGGCAAGAGATTGATGAAGAAGATCAGGGTCAGCAATGCAGGAAAAGATGTTCTGAAATGGAAAGCGACCCTTCAGAAAAAAAGAAAAAGATTTTTCGGTATAACCCTGAAGCGAGGACGATATGTTTCCCTGTTTAATAGATCTATCCAAAATAAGGATATCTATGTGGCACCGAAACACCTTGAGGATTCTGTTTTCATTTCGGGACAATGGGTGGAAGATAACGGCTACCCATCGAGTATCGGCAACAATAATAGTCTGAAAATGAGCTTTTTCGGAACGGGGATCGTTATCTTTGCATTTAAAGATATTGAGGGCGGAGTTATCAATGCATCAATTGACGATCACTTTGTAAGAACCTTTGTCTGCGAAAATCAAAATCGAGAGAGAGCCGAGTTTGTTGTTGCCGAGGACATTCAAGAAGGATCTCATATACTGAATCTCGAATGCAGTAAGGGAAATGTGGTTATTGAGGGAATGAGAATTTATGATGACAATTTGATGAAAGGCGAAGAGGGGTGGATACGGATATACCCCGGTCTCGGTAGAACATCACGAGAAATAGATTATGTCAATGTAACCATCAACACGGAAAATATGAAACCGGGACGCTATAGTGAAAACATTTTTTTCGCGTCAAACGGTGGAACTGAATATGCCGAAGTATCGCTTGAGGTATCTGATCGTAACTCATCAAACTATATCGATATATATAGTTATGCAAAAGGTCTTGATCTTTTATTTACATCACATCCCGAATCGGAAGATTCTTTTCTTTTGCAGGGTTATGAAAATAAAGGAATTGCCTTCAAACTTTTCAGAAAGGGTACACACGGAACCACGGAATTCTATCGGTGGTATAATTCTGAGAAGGGAGATCATTTTTACTCATACGACCGGCAGGGAGGTGGCGTTTCGCTCAGAGGATATCAATTTGAAGGTTCAATCGGAAACATTGCGACCTCCAGACTCAAAATGACAAAAGAATTATATCGATGGTTTAACCCTGCCACGGGAACACACTTTTATTCAAACGATCTGAAGTGGGGGGGGGAGACCAATGACAGGTATAAGTATGACGGTATTGCCGGATATGTCCGGTAAGCGAATACTGTATTCGATGATGCAGGGATTAAGAAAACAACCAATGCTCGATACTATATTGTAACAATATTGTACATTATGAAAAATAGGCTCGAAGAAGATCATAGACCGTGGGGATATTATCAGGTTCTTGCAAATGAACCCGACCATAAAGTCAAGAGGATCGTAATATATCCCGGCAAGCGTTTCAGTCTTCAGCGGCACCGCCACAGGGCTGAACACTGGCATGTTATCAGCGGCGAAGCCATTGTGACCCGCAATGAAGAGGAGTTAAAAATAGGAAAAGGACAGGCTGTCGATATTCCCCGGGGTGCGTTACACCGTATCATGAATCCCGGAACAGATATCCTGACCTTTATTGAGATCCAGACCGGTGATTATTTCGGTGAAGATGACATCGAGCGAATAGATGATGATTTCGGGCGGGCATAGCATTCAATGATTTTGTCTTGACAAATGCCGCCAAAGACGTTAGAAAGTTCGATCGTTTTCAGGAGGGGTAGAGTATGAATCCGCGCGGAAAGGTCGGGCCGTTTTTGATATTGAGACCACATCAAATCTGTTCCAGGATACAGCGGGTTCAGGAGTAGGTATTTTAATATCAGTGTGCGCCTGTAGCTCAGTTGGATAGAGCAACGGACTTCTAATCCGTAGGTCCTTGGTTCGAATCCAAGCAGGCGTGCCATGAATATACGGGGTTAATCAACGGTGATTAACCCCGTACTTTTTTCAGTTATTTTTGTCGGTATCGCATCTCAAGGGAACAGGGTATGATAGTAATTTTAGTAGTGCTGACGGCAGGTATCATCCTGGGCTTCCTGATGAGGAACCATGAGAGGATGATCCGCACAGCAGATCGTATCATGAACGGGACGATTTATCTCCTCTTGTTCCTCCTTGGTCTTTCTGTGGGTGCTAATGAGACAATTATCAGTAATATCCATACTATCGGTGTGAGGGCGCTGGTCCTGACCGTCGGTGCTATCGTGGGAAGTGTCATTGTATCATATATAGTGAGCCGCCTTTTTTTCAGAGATATGTAACAATGAAAAACAGCCTGATTATCCTTATGTTTTTTGTTATCGGCATCGTCAGCGGACTCTTTGTACCGATACCACGGTCTAATCTGGAAACAAATCTGAGTTTGTATGTGCTCTACGTATTGATGTTTCTCGTCGGTGTTACAATTGGCAGTGATACAGCTGCCTGGAAAATGATCAAGTCGGTCAGAGGAAAAATCTTCCTCGTTCCCCTTTCCATTATCATCGGGACGCTTACCGGTGTGGGGCTTGTCTCGATCGGTATTCACGGCATGTCATTGAAGGAATCGCTGGCTGTCGGCGCCGGCTTTGGCTATTACAGCCTTTCGAGTATTTTGATAACAGAAATCAGTGGAGAAACCCTCGGTATTATTGCATTACTGTCCAATATTTTCAGAGAGATTATAACACTTGTCGCATCACCCCTCTTCGCTGCATATTGTCACAAGCTGGCACCAATCGCATCGGGTGGTGCCACGTCAATGGATACAACACTGCCTATTATCGTCAAGACAATAGGAAAAAACTATGCCATCATATCGATAGTGAGTGGAACCATTTTAACTATTCTGGTACCGTTTATCGTTACATTTATACTGAAGGCATAGTCTTCTTCCTGTTCTGAAATGGTTAGACGAGGATGGTGCCGGTGATTTGGAAATATTTGCTCTTAAGATAAAATAACGGATTAAAAACGAGGTAGCAGAATGATGCGGATCGTCAGTATAGATAAAGTTGGAAATACCGTTTATGGCTGTATTGATGATGGGGCCTATTACCATATATTTACGGCCGATTCAGATAACCCCGTAACGTTTGAACAAAAGTTCGATAGGAATAATTACAGCGATTACGGGCAGTTTGTCATGTCATACCATGCCCTCGATCCATGCTGTATGGTTTTGGAAGACCAGGTAAAGATCGAGGCCACGACAATCGAAGAGCTGTCGTACGAATACCTGCTTTCTGTCTGGGGAAGGGTCTGGGGGTTGTCGGCTCATTCTGAAGCTTCGCCGGGGACATCTGTATGATTCTTTATCCATTATTTTCAAAACGATGTGTCCGGTCAGACATACCTGTTACTGAAAAAAATCGCATAAAGATTCTTGACTTCATAATATTCATCATATATATATACTGTTATATTCGCATCTTGTAATAATTACCTGGTCTGCAGGATGCCACAGAAGTTGGGTAAGAACATTTGAAGTGTAGGGAGTGACCGACGTGCTCTTCAGAGTCAGCGTTATTTTTCTTTCTGCCGTAATGTCGATCCGACTGGAAAAAAGAGAAAGGAGTATTCATTTAATGGCAGAAGGAACAGTAAAATGGTTCAATGAGCAAAAAGGCTTCGGGTTTATCGCACAGGATGAAGGGGGAGATCTCTTCGTACATTACAGCTCCATTCAATCTGAAGGTTTCAAGACATTATATGAGAATCAACGTGTGAGTTTTGACATAGAACAGGGTCAAAAGGGCCCGGCTGCTGTAAACGTCAAAGTTCTTTAATTTATGAAATGAGAAACGTGAATACACCGTCTGGTAAACGGGAATAAGACGTTTACCTGCCAAAGGCAGATATAATCTATTGATAGCAATTCCTTAAAATGCCCCGTCTTGTAGGTGGGGTGATTCACTTACTACATATCAATTTTGGGACAAAAAGGCACTCCAGAACACTTCATTTATTGGAGTGCCTTTTCTTTTAGAAACTATTATCAGCCAGGTTCTTTAAAACGAAAATGACCAAGAGTCCCATCATCTCACAATCCGGTATCACCTTCCAGAAATGTCTGAACGGGGAAACCCGTTTCAAAAAACGATGCAAGAAACTTGCAGGATAAAAGCGAAAGAACTCAACGCAACTACACAGTCTCTTTTTAGGATAATACTCCTCTGTGGTTGATATTGTACCAGGGTTGCAACCACTGCCGGACCACTGGGATTACAATAGTGACAATGTTAAAATTCCGACTCAGACGTGAAGAGAAAAAATATCATCTAAGATGCCGCAACGGCACCTCTTAAAAATAAGTCGATATAACGAAAGGATGCGCAGATATGCAAGGCAGTAAACTTTATATCGGAAATCTCCACTATGCCGTTACCGCAGAGGATTTGCTGACATTGTTTTCTGAGCATGGTACGGTAATCAATACGAATATCATAGAAGGTAAAGGGTTTGGGTTTATTGAGATGTCGAACCAGTCAGAGGCAGAGGGCGCCAAAAAGAACTTAGACGGAGCCTTATTGAAGGGTCGTGCCATACGAGTAAACGAAGCCCAAACACGCAAAAATCGACATGGGCATGGCAGACGGGGATCTCGAAGATAGCATGCGGAAGTTTCACGGTATATGAACGATCACGATACGTATCGGATTAGATAGAATTCTCCCTGGACAGAAAACCAATAATAGTTTTCAACGATGTTCCCGGATCGAACACCTCGGCAATTACTATTTCTTTCACCTTTTGCACGCCATGCGGTGGCACGGTACCACCAAAAGTGACCATGACAGTATAATATCTCTCTCCTCGAGGAAGTAGCATGACCTCCGGTACCAGAGCCATATGATTTCCCAATAGAGAACGTAAACCGATTATGTCAATATCCTCCCGGATGACCGTATTTACAATCCTTCCCGATATCTGATTATCGACGTAAATCACTTCCATGCCCGCATTGTGAAGGGTTTTGGAAACGATGATACTGTCTTTTCAGTGAGCATCCATGCCACGTCGTGCTATCAGAATTTTTTTCCTTTCCTTCATGATCTTTTTTTATCATGAGGACTGCCTCTTTGTTATGCAACAGTTAAAACAGCGGAGGATTCCACACACTGTAAAACCGTTTCAACACCGTTGATATTTTACCCTCCGTGACGGGGACGTTGACGACGTCCACGAAAATTTCCATCAGGTTTTCATCTTCCTCGCAACAGCGATACACTGTATCAAGCGCCTTCTGAGTTTTTCAGTCTGAATTTGGACCGTCTCAGGCGATTCAAAAAGCTTACCTTAATGCAATAGATGTAATCCACGACACCATGATATCATTCCTCTATTATATAACCCCGGTCTGAAATCTTGCCGCCTTTGATCCTTTATCTTTGTACCCTCGACAAGCAACGCATATGTCTTGCATTTTACGATTCACACGTTTATATATGATATCGAATTAAAAAACAGGGTGGCGGTTTTTCAATGAAGCCTCGATATTCAATTCATCACGTATGTCACTCATGCAATTCAACGAATCATGATTTCAATGCAACACTCAACAAAAGGAGGGAATCATGACGGATATAGCGCGTAACCAGAGAACGCCGGAAGTTGAAGTGGACAGCATGTTTTACGATCGCTGGTCTCCTCGGGCATTTCGTAATGATCCCATCCCGGACCATCAGTTGCAGAGTCTCTTCGAGGCGGCTCGCTGGTCCCCTTCCTGTTATAACGAACAACCATGGCTGTTCGTCTATGCAACCGGACGGGAAGAGAGGAAACGATTTGTTTCTGCCTTGATGGCACAAAATCAACTATGGGCGCAACACGCACCGATTCTCATATTTTGTTTCACCAGAAGAGTATTTAAGAAAACGGGAAAAGCAAATCGCCATGCACCGTTCGATGCTGGAGCTGCCTGGATGGCACTGGCCCTGCAGGCCCGAAAACTTGGTCTTTATGCCCATGCCATGGCGGGTTTCAGCCGGCAGAAAGCTTTTGAAGTAACCGGTGTTTTGCCTCAAGAATATGAAGCAATGGCAGCAATTGCCGTTGGACGTCGGGGAGATGTATCAATACTTCCGGAAGACTTGGCTGCTATGGAATCTCCGAATAAACGGAAGCCCCTTACAGAAGTGGCCTACGAGGGACGTTTTTCCTCCGGTGAATGAAAATACATTGGAAAGAGAGAAAGGAGATCGTATGACCCCAAAAGAGATGCAGGAAAAAGCAGAACAGATGTTTATGAGGCGTTTTCAATGAAGTCAGGCCGTTCTTGCGGTCGGGCAGGAAAAACTGAACAAGTCGGACGGGAACCTTATCAGGGCCATGGGAGCTTTCGGCGGCGGTCTGGGAGCCAATGGAGAGGTATGTGGTGCCGTGATTGGCGGCCTTGCTGTTCTCGGACTGAAATTCAGCCGGGCAGAAGATGACGAAAATGAAGATCTGCGGATGTGGTCCTTTACCCGGGAATTATTATGGCGTTTCGAGGATGAGATTGTAGGGGGGGGTATTCTTTGTCATGATATAGCGAAGGTGGACTGGACAAACATGAAACAGGTAAAAGCATTTTATAAGAGTGATGCTCTGATTAAATGTCAACGCATTACCGGGGAAACGGCCAGGCTTGTGGGTGAACTCCTGGATCGATCGGAGGAAGGAGAACCATTAGTTTTTACCGAAAATACGTGAATGAGACGATCATAGTATAACGTGTGGAGGAAATGAATGAGTGTTGAAAGTGTGAGGGCTTTCTTTGAAGAAAACGGTCTCACGTATGAAATCAGGGAATTCGATACGACAACGGAAAACGTTGAACGTGCAGCGCAGGCACTGGGTGTGAAGCCTGCGCTCATTGCAAAATCACTGGCTTTTAAAACGAAAGACCGAGGCATTCTCGTCGTTATGAAAGGCGATGCCAGGATTGATAATCGAAAATTCAAAGAACAGTTTCATGTGAAGGCGAAGATGATGCCTGCTGACGAGGTTCTGGAAACAACGGGACATCCCGTGGGAGGTGTCTGTCCCTTCGGACTCAGGAAAGAAATGGATGTCTATATTGATGAAAGTATCAGACAATTTGAAAAGGTATATCCCGCTGCCGGATCTCAGAGTTCATGTGTAGAAATAGCTCCCGGTGAACTCTCCCGAATCACCGGCGCCCGGTGGGTGGACGTCTGCAAATAGAAACTGACCACTGACAGCTATAAATTCTGAATGCTAAAATTACGGAAAATGATTGCCGTTTTATGAAAAATAGCTTAGATTTATTGTTCCGATTGCAGTAGCATTGGACATTAATACCGATTCGTCCTTCGAAAAAGAACTGGAATGAATAAAAAATATATAACTGTTGTTGTACTGATCGTGGTTGCCCTGGTTGGCTGGCAGATTTACAAGAGAGCTTTCCTTCCGACAAAACGGACTGATCTTAGTCGGAACCTTTCCGTGGCGGTTGAGGTAACACCAATTGTGAAGAGCACAATCAGGGAAATGGGAACTTTTACAGGCACCCTGCTTCCCGAATCCCAGTTCATTGTCGCCCCGAAGATTGCCGGAAAACTGGAAAAAATCCTGGTCAACATTGGAGATGAGGTCAAGCGGGGACAGTTGATTGTTATCCTTGATGATGATGAGGTTGTTCAGCAGGTCGATCAAGCGAAGGCCGAACTGGACGTTGCCCGGGCGAATATTGAAGAAAACCGCAGCGCATTGAACCTGGCAAAACGGGAATTCGAGCGTGCCAGGGCTCTGCGAGAAAAGAAAATTGTATCCGAATCAGAGCTGGATACAGCCGAAGCTCAATATAAGACCAACCTGGCAAAGCAAAAAGTAGCTGTTGCTCAAGTAGCTCAGAAGGAAGCAGAACTGAAAACCGCTCAGGTCCGTTTGGAGTACACTCGTATAAAAGCCTCATGGGAGAACGGCAGAGAATCCAGAGTTGTGGGTGAGCGTTTTGTCGACGAGGGAGCAATGCTGACGGCGAATGCCCCCATAGCCTCGATCATCGACATCCATACCCTCACAGCGGTTATTCATGTCA
>Ga0272444_10003428_pt1 | contig 14233 bp, 12 predicted proteins | sample SSMForm13_FD_201033 | JGI IMG/M metagenome (GOLD analysis project Ga0272444, IMG submission 201033) | Marine sediment archaeal communities from Little Sippewissett salt marsh, Falmouth, MA, United States - SSM-Form-13 | ecosystem: Environmental > Aquatic > Marine > Wetlands > Sediment ...
CCTGGCAAGGATACGTGTTCCCATCAAAAGAACAGAGATCAAAAACGTCCCCGCATGGGGACGTTCGGTCTGAGCGTAAGCGAAGACCCCTCTCAGGACTTCAGTCCATTGTGAAGAAAGGCAGGGATTGAAATCCCGAGAGGGGCCATCCAGCGCGAGCGGCTGGACGGCCAAACGTCGGCTGAAGACAACGCAGCGACCTGAGCGGGATGCAGGCGCCTGGCAAGGATACGTGTTCCCATCAAAAGAACAGAGATCAAAAACGTCCCCGCATGGGGACGTTCGGTCTGAGCGTAAGCGAAGACCCCTCTCAGGACTTCAGTCCATTCTCCACTTCTGGCCGCTCAGGTTTTTTGGCCCAGAGAGAAACCACTGCAGAGGGTATGAGAATTCCCACAAAGATCCACAACGAGGTCTGAAAACTGCCGGTCAGGTCGAAGATCAAGCCGGTGATGAAAGGTCCCAGGCTGCTTCCAGCCACCTGCGCGGTGATCACCGCGCCGCGGAGCTTTCCCAGATGCTCCCGGCCAAAGTAGCGCGGCAGCAATGTTCCACCAACAAGGGAGATCAACCCGGTAGAGATTCCCGTCACTACGGCATATGTGTGAGCGATCCAGGCAGATGTAGAAAAGCTTAACACCCCAACTCCAGCAGCCAGCGAACCCATACAAGCCATCAGCAGGATTTGCAGCGGCCCCCTGTTTGCCAGGGGTCCCAGGGCCAATTGGGTGACCAGCGAAGCCCCGGCATAGGTGGTGTATGTTGCTGCGGCCACCAATGGGGAGATGCCCTGGTGATCAAAAATTGACAGGAGGTTAAAAAAGACCGCGGTAATAATCATAGCCCACAGCGCGTTATTCACCAGGGCTATCCAATAAGCGGAAGTACTGCGGGCTTGACGAGGGGAAAAGGAATATCCTCTGGCTTCAGAGAGGCTCTCATCATTCGTATCACTGGATGCACCGCCGTCCATATCCTGACCGACTGCGTCAGGCCGGTTCACATAAACAAACAGGATCATGGGTATCAGGATCAACCAGACCAATAAGCCTAATGCCACGTAGGCATCACGCCAGCCCAGCCGGTTCACCAGGGTCAGGAAGAACGGTGGGATCACGGCCATGCTGACAGAAAAACCGCTGCTGATAATGCCCGTCACCGTACCTAGTTTTTCCTTAAACCACATCGCAGGCATATTCCCTGCTAAAAGGGATAACCCGCCCTGGCCTAGAAGCCGCAGCAGGAAAAACCCTATCAGCAGGGTGACGGGGGAGTTCACCCGGCTGAAGAACAAGCATGCTCCACCCAGCAAAAAACCTATCACAATGGTGGTTGATCGGATGCCAAATCTGTCCATCAGCGATCCAATATATGCTTGAGGAAGAGACGCTGCCAGAGTACCAACCATATAGGTCCCGGTGAGAATGGAAAGGCTGATCCCCAGGGAATCCAGCAGGGAGGGATTGAATACTGAGATGCCAAAGGTCTGCCCCACCCCGGTTACAGCCTGGGTGATGATCGCGACCAGGATGATCGGCCACCCATAATAAAACGGCAGCCTACTTGCCAGCCAGTGATGTGATTTTGTTTGCCGGGAGGTTTTCATGGGTATCCTTACTTCAACTCTTCCTGAGATATCCTCTTTCTTCCAGGTCTGCGCGCAGGCTCTCTCCTGAAATGAAATGGATGGTCTCAAAACCCTGACGTTCAGCCTCGGTGATATTTTCGAGCACGTCATCTATAAAAACACAGTGATCCGGTGGTCTGTCCAACTTCTGGAGCAGGATTTGATAGATGGATGGGTCGGGTTTGGCCACACCCACTTCTCCGGAAAGAATAAGGGGATTGAACCAACCCAGGAAATCATACTGGTCTTTGACCTTTGGAAAAGTTTCGACGGACCAATTGCTCAACGCTGCCAGCTGGCAGCCCGAATCTTTTAACTCCCGCAGCACCTCAACGCTGTCCGGGATCTCTCCCCGGAGCATTTCAATCCACCTTTCATGGTACATCTGGATTTGTTCTGAATAATCCGGGTATTTTGGCAGCAGTTCACCAATACCCTCCTGGAAGCTCTTTTCAGCATCCATTTGGGCGTTCCAGCTTGGAGAGCAAATCTCAGCCAGGAAATACTCCATTTCCTCCTGATCAGAAAAGATCTGATTGTACAGATAGCGGGGATTCCAATCCAGGAGTACGCCGCCAAGATCAAACACTATTGTTTTTTTCATTCGCAGGACCTCTATCCACTATTCAATAATTTGCCACGCAAAAACATGGCAACGATTATACCCAAGAACCCCCAAGTATGTTTTTGAATTTCAACTCTGGGACAGAACGCCTGAACTAGAAAACCAATACGAATTCCTGGAAAGCCAGCAGGGCAGCAAAAGCCAGGGTCACCGCAATGCCAATTGCGGCTCCTGAGGTTCCACTTTCATAGGCATCTGGAATGAGCTCGGCAAACACCATCCAGATCATAGCCCCTGCCGCAAGGCCCAAACCCACCGGCAGCCAGGGTTCAAAAAGAACGACAAAAAGGAAAGCCGGCACCGCCATCAGTGGCTGCGGCAGGCTGGTAAATATCCCCCATAACCCAGCTTTCCACGGCCTGGTGCCCTTTGGGACCATAACCATAGCCACCGCCAATCCTTCCGGGATGTTATGGATGGCGATTGCCACAGTGATGAACAGCCCCAATTTTTCGCCGCCGCCAAAGGAAACCCCCACCCCGATCCCCTCCGCGAAAGAATGGGCTGTCATAATACCCAGAATCAGAAGGGCTTTGCGCGCGTCCCCACCACCAAGCTCACCCAGATCCACATCTCCGCGGCTGCTGATCAACTTATTAGCCAGGACGATCAGCATCAAACCGAGCAGCATGCCTGCAAATGTCCTGTATGGATTCAGATTCGCGCCTTCCTGGATCAAGTTATGGCTGGCGCCCAGCATCAGACCGGCTGTAGCAGCCTGAAATATCCCCAACCACCAGCGGCTGAACTTTTTGAAAAAGAAAAAAGGAAGGGCACCCAGCCCTGTGACGATCGCGGTGAGGGCAGATGCCAGCAGGATGGTCCAGAGATTGGTAGTCATGTCATCGGATTATAACATCAGGAGTGATTTCAAGTAAAAAAAGCTGTGGCCAGGAGTCTTAACAGAAAAACTCCCCGGTTGTTGACCGGGGAGCTCACTATGTTCGACAAATCAGCTTTCAGCCTATCAGCTCCCTTAATGCGCCCAGCAAGGTACAGATATTCTCCTTGCGAGAGGAATAACCCATCAGGCCAATTCTCCAGAATTTACCGGCAAAAACACCCAAACCACCAGCAATCTCCAGATTATATTCATTCAGAAGCTGCTTCCGGATCTCAGCTTCCTGGATGCCATCCGGGACACGCACCGTAGTAAGCGAAGGCAGTCGATGATCCAGGGGGACGTAAGGCTCCAGCCCCATCTCCTCCAGGCCTGCCCAGAGGATCTCAGCGTTCTCGCGGTGCCTGTTAAAACGGTTTTCAAGCCCTTCTTCATAGACCAAGCGCAGCGCCTCCCGGAGAGCAAAGTTCATGGAGATTGGCGCAGTGTGATGATAGGAGCGAGTATCACCCCAATAATGCTCCACAAGGCTCAAGTCCAAGTACCAATTCTTGACCTTGGATTTTCGCTGATGCAGGACTTCTCTGGCTCGCTCGCTAACAGTTAGCGGTCCCAATCCGGGTGGGCAGCTGAGGCATTTCTGCGTACCGCTGTAGGCAATATCGACTTCTCTTTCATCGATCTTTACCGGTATGCCGCCTAAAGAGGTCACACAATCGATCAAAAACAAGGCGCCGTACTGATGGGCCAGTTCACCCATCCCATCAATGGGCTGGAGTGCGCCCGTGGATGTTTCAGCATGCACCAGCGCCAGGATCTTGGCAGGTTTCTTTTTCAGTTCTTCCTCGACCTCTTCTCGGCTGAAAACATCTCCCCAGGGTCTTTCCAGGCGGCGGACAACCGCGCCGTATCGTTCTGCCATATCACACAAACGCTCACTGAAATATCCATTCACCCCAATGATGATCTCATCACCAGGCTCAATGAAATTGCAGATGGCTGCTTCCATGCTGGCGCTGCCAGTTCCCGATACCGGGATTGTGAGCTGATTCTCGGTTTCAAAGACATAACGCAGCAGCTCCTGAACCTCGTTCATGACCACCAGGAATTGGGGATCCAGGTGTCCCAGAAGCGGGTGCGACATGGCTTTGAGCACCCGGGGGTGAACTGAACTCGGGCCAGGTCCAAGCAGCAATCTTGCGGGGGTATTCAAGTCAGTATATTTCATCGTTCAATTCCTTTCTTAATAACAATCCTATCTAACGATATAAACCCCAGTTCAGCACCAGAAAAAGGGCTAAGCTGGATGCAATAGTGATTCATTTACCCCCAGCGCCTTTTTACAGGAACGCTGGGAAGTGAAGCGATACATTCTTTATCAATATTCAGGAACACTCCTTTCTCTTCAATCCGATCGATATAAGAAAGCGGTATGGTGATATCCTTTTCTTTCCAGGGATGCCCTTCCCGCAGTACCAGATGAGTGATGTTGCCGCTCACTGGGCCGATAATGAATTCGTCCACACGCCCCACCCAGCCATCCGTTGCTTTGACTCGCATTCCCCTGTGAACAGCCAGCTCTCCAGGCGGAATCCGACGGATCTTGGGATCCACAACCCGTTTGACCGGGACCACGTAAGGCCAGAGCATTGTCAGACTGGGATCAGTGGCGTGTTGCGGAAGATCGCCATATATGAAGTCCGTCTGGACAAAAGGCTCCAGCTTAGAGAATTCCTTCAAAGTACAGCTCAGCACAATTACCTCTGCGACCGTATTGGCAACCAGCTTGGTAGAAACCAGGCGCTCCTCTCCTGCCCCCATTTTTTCCCGTACAACCAGGTGGCTGACTTGTTCTGTGACCGGGTTGAAGATCAAATGGGTCGACCGACCGCAGTGGCCGTCCGTGCAGTGCACATCGACATCAAGTGGAAATTCCATGGTCTTCCTCCTCAAGATCCTTTTCTGACGGGGTCGGGAGGAATGATCTTGCTGCCTCCTTTCCTGTCAGCCAGATGGCAGGCGGTGAAATGCCCGGGAGTGATCTCCCGAAATTCTGGTTCCACCGTGATACATTCATCGATAGCAAGCGGACATCGGGTGTGAAAAACACAACCAGAAGGCGGATTTGCCGGACTTGGAGGATCCCCTTCCAGGATAAAACGCTTCCGGTTCATCTCTATTTCCGGGTTGGGAATCGGGACAGCCGAGTTGAGGGATTGGGTATAAGGGTGAAGCGGATCCTCAAAAAGCGTGTTGCGGTCCGTCATTTCCATGATCTTTCCCAGGTACATGACCACAATACGGTGGGAGATGTGTTTAACCATGCTTAAATCATGCGCGATGAACAGGTAAGCCACACCGAGCTGTTCCTGCAGGTCCTGCATCAGGTTGACCACCTGAGCCTGGATGGAAACATCCAGCGCTGAGATCGGTTCATCACAAACAATGAACTTGGGATCAAGGGAAAGGGCGCGGGCGATACCAATCCGCTGACGCTGCCCCCCGGAGAATTCGTGCGGAAATCTTTTCATGTAGGCGGGATCCAAACCCACCAGTTCCAGCAGCTCCGCTACCCGATCCTGCAATTCCGTACTGCTTTTTTTCATCCTCCCGTTGATCACCAGCGGTTCGCCAATGATTTTCCTGACCGAATGGCGCGGATTCAATGTCGCATAAGGATCCTGGAAAATCATTTGCATATCTGTCCGCCGGGCTCGAAGCTCTTCCGGGGTCATCTGGGTGAGGTCACTGCCTTTATAAAATACATGGCCGGAAGTGGGTTTATGCAGCTGCAGAATTGCTCTGCCAGCGGTGGATTTTCCGCAGCCGCTCTCCCCGACCATGCCAAGGGTTTCGCCTTCATGAATAACAAAGCTGATCCCATCCACCGCTTTGACTGCCCTCTTCGCGCGGCTGAGGAAACCGCTTGTGATAGGAAAGTGCTTTTTTAGGTCTTTAACCTCCACCAGCGTCTGGGGTTCAGTCATCTCGCGGCCCTCCTTTTTCCAGGTCGAAAAAGCAGGCTGCCCTGTGCTGGTCACCCACTGTGATCAACGGCGGGATCTCTTCCCAACACCGGTCAAAGGCAAAGTCACAGCGCCAGGCAAAGGGGCAGTGCTTCAGGGGTATAAGCAGATCGGGGGGTGTTCCCTGGATGCTTTCCAGGCGTTTGGACTCTTTGGCTTCCAGGCTGGGCAAGGCACCCAGCAAACCCAGGGTGTACGGGTGTTTAGGATTCTTGTACAGCTCCCTGACAGCGGCAATTTCAACCGGCCGACCGCCGTACATCACCAGAACCCGTTCTGCCAAACCAGCTACCACACCAAGATCATGGGTGATCCAGATCACCGCCACATCAAGCGCATCCCGCAGCTCTTTGAATAGTTCAATAATCTGTGCCTGGACAGTCACATCCAGGGCTGTGGTTGGCTCGTCAGCTATGATGATCTTTGGCGTGCAAGCAATGGCAATGGCAATCACCACACGCTGGCGCATCCCACCGGAAAACTGGAAGGGATAGGCCTTATAGCGCAGCTCAGGATCAGGAATGCCCACCTGGGATAACAGCTTGATCGTCTGTTCCCGGGCTTCTTCGATGGAAAGCCCCTTGTGACGGATCAGGGTCTCCGATATTTGCTCCCCGATGGTCAGAATCGGGTTCAGCGTGGAAATCGGGTCTTGGAACACAAACCCGATCTGTCCGCCGCGGATTTCTCGGAGTTCTTCGGGACTCAGGGTCAGCAGATCACACAATCCCGCATCGCTTTGAAAGGCCGCAGTACCGGATTCGATCTTCCCTGGCGGCAGGGGAATCAAACCCAACAGTGACATCATGGTCACACTCTTCCCGCTGCCGCTCTCCCCAACGATCGCCAGGGTTTCTCCTTCACTTAATTCAAAACTGACACCGTTCACGGCGTTGACCACACCATCCAGGGTGTAAAACTTCGTGACCAGGTCCTCTACTTTAAGAATTATTGACATCGGCTTTCTCCCTACTTCCTCGACCGGCGCATACGCGGATCCAAAACATCCCTAAGCCAGTCGCCGAGCAGGTTCATCCCCAACGAGGTGAACATGATCGCCAGGCCTGGAAAAGATGCGATCCAGGGATAGCTGGTCATATACTTCCTGCCAGCTGCCAGCATGTTGCCCCAGGTGGGATATTCATTGGGCGGCACGCTTAATCCCAAGAATCCCAACCCGGCTTCATAGAAGATCATTGCTGACATCTCGAATGTGGCCAGTGTGATCAGCGGTCCGATCAAGTTAGGGATGATATGATCAAAGATGATCGTCGGCCAGCGGGCACCCGCGCTGATAGCTGACTCCACATACCCGGATTCCCTGATACGGAGCACCTCGCCTCGGGTGACACGGGCAAAGATCGGAGCGTCGGTGATACCAAAGATCAGGATCACGTTGATAAGACTCCTTCCCAGCACGGTGGCAATAAAGACCACAAATAACAAATAAGGCAGGGAAAGGATCAGGTTCACACCACCCATGATGGCTGCATCCAACCGACCTCCGGCATAACCAGCGATAGCTCCGATCAGCATCCCCAGGATGCCAGCGATCAATACACCAAAGAGCCCGACCATCAACGAAACCCGCGTGCCGTAGATCACCCGGCTGAAGATATCCTTGCCAAGGCTGTCGGTACCAAAAGGATGTTCCCAGGTTCCCTCTTCCTTCCAGGCTGGCGGCAGCTTGCTTGCCCTCAGATCCTGTGTGAAGGGGTCCTGCTTGGTGATCACAGGCGCAAATACCGCCGCAAAAACCACGATAAGGAAGACTGTCAGACCGATCACGCCTCCGCGATCACGCCATAAGAATCGACCGAAGTACGCCAGGCGGTCTTTGAATGTCTTTTCTGTGTCCAGGAGGCTGTCAACTGTCTGTTGGGTTTTGGGTTCTTTATCGGCCATAGCGAATCCTCGGATCAATAATGGAATAAGCCATATCCGTCAGCAGGTTCAGCATCAGTACGATCAGGCTGGTAAATACCGCGATAGCCTGAACCAGTGGGAAATCCCGCCAACCAATCGACTGCTCCAACAAACCGCCCATCCCCGGCCAGGAAAAAATTGCCTCAATATAGATTGACCCGCCCAGCATGTATCCAAACTGGACACCGATCACACTCACCAGCGGAATGGCAACGTTTCGAAGGACATGTTTAAGATAGATCGTTCGGGGCTCAAGGCCTTTGCTGTGAGCAGTGCGGATGAAGTCCTCCCCTCTGATCTCCAAAACAGCGGATCGGGTCAAGCGGACCAGCTGGCCCATCACAGGCAGCCCCAGCACAAAAGCCGGCATGATCACAGAATTCCACTGATCCCGTCCAAACGTCGGGAACCAACCCAGTTTGACTCCCAGGTAAAGGATCATCATCAAGCCAAGCCAGAAATTAGGCACACTCTGTCCAATCAAAGCTAAGGCACGGCCTATGTTATCCACTGCGCTGCCGGGGGTGAATCCACCAAGCAGGCCTATGGGAATGCCAATCACGACCGCCATCAACAAAGCCACAGAGGCGAGCTGAACCGTTGCTGGCAGGCGCTCCAACACAAGCGGCAAAGCCGGGGTCTTGAAATGGAGTGAGGTGCCAAAATCACCCCGAATCGCGCCAGACATAAAACGCTTAAATTGGACCAGCACGGGATCGTTAAAACCCATTTCCTCCCGAAATGCTTCTATCTGCTCCGGGGAAGCCTCCCGCGACATCATAAGGGCAGCAGGATCCCCGGTGACCCGGACCATCATAAAGACCAGGAACAGCACTCCAAAGAGAAGCAGGAGAGATTGGAAAAATTTTGAGGCAAAATAACGTCCCATAAGCTCCTCCTAAAATAAACGCACACCCTGTTTTTCAAGGATCTCCTGGATCTTTTCCACATCCAATTCCCGGGGAGTTGTGTTGTTCTTGACAGCAGCGGCAGCCGCTGTACCAGCCCCCTGCCCGGTCACAGTGCAGCACATCATACTGCGAGTAGCAGCATGAGCGATCTTATCCCCGGATATGCAGCGTCCGGCAACCAGCAAGTTTTCCACATTCTGGGGAAGCAGGGCGCGGTAGGGCACCTGAAAATACCGCCCAGTAGTAGGCAGCACCAACATCCCGTATCCATCGATGAATTCCGGAAAGATCCCAATGGAATCCTCAAAACGAGCTTGATTCTGGACATCATGGGCTGTCAGGACATAATTCCCGATGATTTTCCTGGAATCCCGCGTGCCCAAAGTCATTCCAAATGTCCGAAGCTTGGCTTTTTCAAATCCTGGCAGGTAACCCCGTAGAGCGCGCAATGCCAGATTTACCTGGTTTCGTCCTTCCATTTCAGCCCGGGTCAGGTCCCACACATCCGTAGGGTCATACCCTGTCAGATAGACCATATTCATACTGACCGCTTCCCCGGCGTCCGTGATGCTCCCCCAAGTTCCTCCCAAACTGAGAATATTATCAGGGATCAGTCCTTCTTCACGGGCAAACTTGAAAGGTTTATCCAGATAGGGGCTGAAAAGGTTATCCTCCTTCCCAGAGGTTTTAACATTCCAGCTGTCTGTCCAATCGCCATAGGTGCTGGGATTCTCTCGAATGTAGTCTTGAAAACGCTGTTTATCGATCCCGGAACAGGAAAACATCACGGTCACTCCCATCATTTCATCACGGGGAGTTTTTTGACAGGGCGCTCCTGTTTGGGATGCGATATCCGCATCTCCCGTAGCATCAATAATCACTTTTCCCAACAGCGCTTTCCGGCCCATTTTGCTCTCAGTGATCACACCCCGGAGCACATTCCCTTCCAGATATGGTGCGGCAACCAGGCAGTGCAGCAAGGGGCGAACGCCTGCGCTTTCCACGAACTGATCAGCAACAAGTTTAAACATTTCTGGGTCAAGGGCTTCGCTCTGGGATTGGGATTCTTGTCTGCTCCCTCCCAGCGCTTTGGCACGTTGTTCAAATTCAATACCTATGCCCTCAACATCTGTGGTCCCCTCATGGCGGTACCAGGCAATGCTTTCCACGCCAACCTGGGAGATCACGCCACCAAAACAACCATATCTTTCCACCAATAAGGTTGAAACCCCAGCCCGGGCTGCAGAAACAGCCGCGGCAAGTCCGCCAGGACCGCTGCCTATCACAAGCACATCAGCTTCTGCGATCACCTCGATGGATCGGGAATCTTCATGGATTTCTTTCATATTCTGACTAAACCTCTACTGCCCCATGCTCTACTGTTAATGCGACAATATCTTCAGAACCGATCTCCCTGGAGGGGACTTTCCGCTGAACTGCCAGAGCCGCTGCGGCACCCATAGCTTGACCCATAGCCATACAGACACATTGGGCTCGGATGCCGGCCAGGGCTACTCGCTGGGCGGAAACGATCCTCCCTGCAGCGGTGATCCGCGAACTCCCCTTGGGGATCAACGCCCGGAAGGGGACCTTGGGCAGCATCTCTTCAGAATCATGGAAGTACAGGTCGCAGCCCCTCTCCTCACTGTGCATATCAATATAGTTGAACGCATTGCAGATCTTGTCCTCAAAATCAACCGCGTTCTTGAAATCATCCTCGCTGATAACATATTCCCCTTCAATCCGATAGGTCTCGCGAGCGACTGCCCGGGGATACATGGCGGTCAGTTCCACTCCCTCACAACCCGGAATGGTTGATTTCAGGAATTGGAACATACGCAGCATGCGTTCTCTTCCTTCCAAATTGGCGTCTGTCTGCCCATCCGCGTCGGACGTGTCGGAATGATAGATATGGGTGCAGTTTCGACCTCCCATATCCAGTAAATACTTGAATGGAAGGATGTTGGGGTAAGAGTAATCCCCTTTCTGAAGGAGGCCGTTCTCCAGGGCTTCTTCATAGAGGATCTGTACTTCTTTCTCCCAGATCTGCTCATGGCGAATACCTTCAATGATGAATTGATAGGATCCGGGCTGGCGGGTCTCATCCCGCATCGTTCCCAGACCAAGCAGCCGGACAACATCAGAGTCCCCGGTGCAATCGATCACCTCTCTGGCGCGAGTGATGCGTTCAATCCCCCGCCCGACGGATGTGATCTCCCAGGTATCCCCAACTGCCTTGATGTCCTTGATGAATTCGTGATAATGAATGATCAAGCCAGCTTTTTGGGCTTCCCCTTCCACAACTGCAACATAGATCGGAATATTAATATAGGAATAATAACCCGGAGTTTCTACCGGCCTGCGCTTGCGATAATCCGGTATCGGTAATCCTTCAATCTGTTTGGATTTGACAAATAATTCCCAGGGTATGCCCAGTACAACAGGTCCCAGGGTGCTGTAAAAATGATTGGGGGTGTTGACGCCCCCGGCAGTCATTGTGCCGGCCAGCATTGAACCAGCTTCGATAACAGAGGTCTTTACACCTGCCCGGGCTGCCTGGAGTGCCGCGATATGACCAGCGGTCCCTCCCCCAGCTACCAGAACATCCACCTCTTCTCTAAGGGTTTTCATCTCTAGAAATCTCCTCCTGGATCCAGGGCAACTTATGAACGTAATCCACAGGTGCGCTTAGTGATATTTTAATAGATTCCAATCAACCTGTGTCCCTAACGTGAAGGTGTGCCCGGCTGATCAACAAGCAAGCCAACCGGACACACCCTCAGCTATCCATTAGATGGAGAAGCAGGAATTACTCAACAACATAGGTCTCAAACAGCCAGTAATCCTCAGCCGAGCGCGGGAAGTAATCCATCACGCGGGACTGTTTGGCTTCAAAGACAACCGGTTCGTACAGATAAATGAACGGAGGTTCCTCCTGCATATAAACCTGCAGTTCTTCATAAAGGGCTTTACGCTCTTCACGGTTGACGTTTGTGGAAATATCAGCCAGGTATTCATCGATCACAGGATCGGACCAGGATGAATAAGCGGCATCATAACCACCCAGGGCACCGGTCAGGCGGCGCAGGGCTTCCCCGGAAAGGGTTGACCAGCTGTCACCAAACAGCGGGGGCAGTTCCTTGTTGGCTTCCAGCTCCCAGAACTGGCCGGATTCCATGATCTCCAAGGAAATTTCAATGCCAACCTCACCGAGATAGCCGGCGATAGCTTCACAAACTTCTTCAAAATTCATGTAAGCGCCTGCCGGGCAGGCCATGTCCATGGCGAAACCATCTTCATAACCAGCTTCCGCCAACAGCTCCTGGGCTTTGACAGGGTCATAGCCAAAGGGCTCTACCACTCCGTATCCCAGCTCTCCAGAGGAAACGTAGCCAGCGGCCGGTTTTCCAAATCCATCAAAGAGAGCATCGATGATGGCATCGATATCCACAGCGTAGTTCATAGCCTGGCGGACCCTTGCGTCCATGGTAGGCTGGTCCACACCTGTGGTGAGGTTATTGAAAGCGATGTAGTAAATGCGGTCCGCTGGGTACTGGATCACTTCCACACCCTCGACTCCCATCAGGCTTTGAGCCTCTTCGGAGCTGAGGCGTCCCACAATATCGACTTCATCTGCCTGGATCGCAGCCACACGGGTAGCAGATTCTTCAATGGGTCGGAAAATTAAGGTCTCAACCAGAGGGTAACCTTCCATCCAGTAGTCAGGATTGGCCTTATAGGTGATGTGATCGCCTTTGACCCACTCCTCAAACATGAAGGGGCCGGTTCCGATGGGGAACTCCGAGAACCCTTCTATGCCAACCTCTTCCATGTACTCATTGGGAGCAATGGCCCAGAAGTCATGGATTTTGACCAGCAGTTCTGGGTTAGGGGATTCGGAGGTGAGAGTGACAGTGTAATCATCGATCTTTTCAACCTCAACAAGAGTGAATTGATCTGTCCACTGACCGGTCTCAGAGCCGATTTCCCAGGTAGCCACCACATCATCAGCATTGAATACCTCACCATTATGGAAGGTCACCCCTTCCCGGAGATAGAAGGTATAGACAGTGCCGTCCTCAGAGATCTCCCAGCTTTCCGCCAGCGCTGGCTGGATTTCTCCGTCCTTATCCAGATAGACCAAGCTGTCTGTAAGCTGGGTAGCAACATTATCTGCATTGCGCTCGGCTGTCAGGGGGATAAAGAGGGAGTTGGGCATAACTGAAAGAGCTACCCGCAGGGTTCCTGAGGGGCCTTCCGGTACAACTGCCTCTTCTTCCTCAACAGCTGCTGCTTCCTCTTCTTCTTCAGCTTCACCAGCATCGACCTCTTCAGCCGCATCCGGGCTTTCAACTTCAGCAGGTTCGGCAGGGGCGCAGGCTACCAGCATGGCTGAAAGCACTGCCAGCAACACAAATAGACTCACAAATCTTTTTAGTGACAACATTCTTCGCTCCTTATGTAAAACTGTTTTAAATGGGAAAATGAACACTGAATATCTTTTACCCTTGAACCTCCTTTTCTTTCCAGTATTACTGAGGCAACCCAATTCAATAAAATTAAAACGGTCACAAATCCTCTTTGGAAATCTTCCTGCATATTGCCGAGGTTAACGAACAGCTCATGGTTTTATTAAAACTTTCAGCGGTATTGTTGTAAAACCGGTAAACATGCGCTGGATATCGAATGGTTGTACCCAGATCACATGCCTGGTTGGAGAAAGCGTTCGATCCTATTTACTATACCATCCAGACGGTATAGTTATGGGTTTATTATACATAAGAAAGCGAAAGAGAGAACAGGACAAAAATCATATCTTTTAAGATCTGGATACCGGGTGAACAACTCGATTCAGGTGGTTAGCTTTGAGGAGAGATGAGTTTTAATCGAGCGGGCTTTCCATCCAGGATGCCATCTTAACGATCATCTGAACGATTTTTTCCCGCTGTTCTGGGCTGGGGGGCGCATAGCGGTGCATTTCAATGAACCACAACCCGTCAGTAGCAAAACGCAGCATCATCGCCCACTCAGGATCAATACCACAGCTTTCTATCTTTTTTTGCCAGTTGACATACTTTTTCCGCATCAATTTATGTGCACCAGAGTACTGTTCCTCAGCCGCAAAGAGGCTGGCATACAGGCTGGCATTGTCTGGATCTGCCATCTGCTCAGCGGACGCTTTGGCATAAGCCTGTAAAAACGCTCCAGGCTTTTCCCCCTCATTTTCAACCAGCTCATCTAGACGGGTCTCAAAGATGTCATTATGGTATTCAAATA
>Ga0272444_10003429_pt1 | contig 14228 bp, 10 predicted proteins | sample SSMForm13_FD_201033 | JGI IMG/M metagenome (GOLD analysis project Ga0272444, IMG submission 201033) | Marine sediment archaeal communities from Little Sippewissett salt marsh, Falmouth, MA, United States - SSM-Form-13 | ecosystem: Environmental > Aquatic > Marine > Wetlands > Sediment ...
CGGGCCAGGGCGATAGCCAGCCCGGCTTCGGTCACCGTATCCATAGCGGCCGACATAAGCGGCATATTGAGTTTGAGACCGGGAGCTATCTCGGTGGATATATCAACATCGCGGGGCAGAACCGATGAATACGCCGGCACCAGCAGGACGTCGTCAAAAGTCAGGCCCGGCTGATCGAGGAATTTAGCCATGTCACAAAATCCTTTTAAGGTTGCTCCGACATTCGGCCTCAGGCCGACTCCTCGTTGTCCCAGTACAGCAGACAGCCGCAATAATCGCAGGTGAGAACCTTTTCGCCCCGTTTGATCTCCTGGATTTTTCGAGGTGTCAGGGCTTTGAAACAGGAGCTGCAAGCGTTTTTCTTCACCGCCACGACCGCCCGGCCGCCGCGACCCTTCCGGACACGCTCGTAGTTCGAGAAAACCGGCTTGGTGATTGACGAGACCACTTCCTTACGGGAGTTGTACTTGTCGGTCACTTTGTCGCCGATCGAGTCAATCTTCTCCTGAAGGATATGAAGCTGCTTGCGATTGTTTTCTTCAACCTGCTGGTGCTTCTCCTCGAGAGTCTTGTTCTCTTCGCTCAATCGGTCGATCAACTCGATTGTCAGGATCAGCTTGTCCTCGCCGTCGGAAATCTGGGCTTTCAGCGAGTCGATCTGAGCAACCAGGGCATCGTACTCCTTGTTGGTCTTGATCGACATCATCTGCTGCTGGTATTTCTGAAGTTCCGTTTCGCGGGTCTTCAGTTCCAGCTCCAGATTCTTCTGGGCAACTCTGGCTTCCTCCAGGCGTCCGGTCGTGTCGGCCAGCTTTTCTTTGGCGTCCTTGATCTCCCGGGTCAGATTCTCCATCATGTCCGGGAGGTAATCTTTCGACCGTTCGAGTTCGCCAAGATCGTAGTCAATAACCTGTAGTCTGAGCAACAGTTCGAGATCGTTGCGCACCGCTCTGGCCTCCTTCGGCTGGTAATTATTCATAAAATGCAAAAAGCGCGCTTCCCTGCCGACCTTGGGAAACGCGCTCTCAATCTCCTCCCTTTTCTCGCCGCTCGTTGCCTCGGTAGAGGCTGTGACCGGCTTCCGGCAGGATCATTTTCAATTCTTTAACAATCATAAATGTCAAATCTGGGCAATACTGGATTCGAACCAGTGACCTCTCGGATGTGAACCGAACGCTCTAACCAACTGAGCTAATTGCCCGTCCCTATACTCGGTCGCATCTGTGGGCCCTGCAGGACTCGAACCTGCGACCCGCTGATTATGAGTCAGCTGCTCTAACCAACTGAGCTAAGGGCCCAGAAAAGTCAAGTTTTACAAGTTAACGCATAAGCGCCGGGGCGTCAAGTCGAAATAACCCGTCCAATTGAGCCGCTCAGATCAAATCGGGACCTCCTTTTTCTATATCTATTTGTCGGCTGTCGGCCGCCCCGACATGAGCGACACACACCGTGACCTGTTGGCCGACAACATTTTCTGACACTTTCCGACTCCTCAACCGATTAACACAACTATTTCTTGCCGGGTTCCGGAATCTCCTCGGTTATGCCGGCCAGACGACGCGCGATTTCCACCTTTTTCTCCAGGTCGCCGGCGGCGTTAATCACCAGCTTGGCGCCGTCGGGCGAACCGCCCCCGTGCATGCAGCCGGGGACGCCGCCGCCTATCGTGCACCACTCCACCAGACGGGCGGCCCGGGCTCTCGAATCGGCCGAGTATTTGGCCTTCATGTACTTCTCGATCAGATGGCCGTACTTCTTGGACTGAAAATCCTTGTATGAGGGCATGCAGCCGGTCTCGGCAATCCCGCCCGCAATATCCTGGGCCAGAACCGAGGTCTGATACGGCAATGTCGCCACGTGCACCTTGTTAACGTTGGCCAGCAGTGGGTTGCAATGCCAGGCGCCGGAAGGGTGTTTTTTTCCCATGGCCGCCGCGGCTATGCCCATACCGTAGGTCGTCTCGTTGTTGATATGCATGCGGACGATCTTGTCCCGGAAAACCTTCGAGGCCAGGCCGTTGGTCCGCGCCGTCAGCAGCGCCGAGCCGATCTTGATATCCCCCTGCCCGGCCACACAGCCGCCGATGGCCGCGCGGTAGGGCATGATGAAATTGCTGATCGCCTTCATAGTATACTTCGTCTCGCCGCACATGAACACCCGCTCTTTGGGAATAAAGACATCCTCGAAAAACAGGAAAGCCTGGGTGATGCCGCCCTCCATAACCGGGTTGTCAAAACCCTCTTCTTCGTCGCGGCGGTCGCTCGGATGGCGCGTCTCCACGATCGTAAGACCCTCGATGTCTTTCGGAATGACGAACGAGACGGCGTAATCAGCGTCATCCTCGCGGTAAGCCGATCCCGGCAGGACAAAAATCTCATTGGCGGCGGCGATACCGCAGATCATCACCTTGGCGCCCCGCACCACGATACCGTCGTCCCGCTTTTCGACCACGTGAAGGAACATATCCGGGTCTTCCTGTTTCGAAGGCGTCTGGGTGCGGTCGCCCTTCGGGTCGGTGAGAGCGCCCGAGATAGTGATGTCCCGCGTCTGGGCATCTTTCAGCCAGGTCAGCAGGCGCTGATGATAATCGGTGCCCAGATCGTGATCCATATCCCAGGTGGCGGCGAACATCGCGTTGAGCGCCGTCCAGCCGGCGCACCTTCCACCGGTGCAGGTTCCGGTAAGATGGAACATCAACCGCTTCATCGCCGAGTTGGCGTACATGTCCTCCGGCTCGCGGATAATTGACAGATAGCGGCTTACCGTTTCGCCGGTAAGGTGCGATGTCGTGGTTACCTTGTCGCGAAGTTCCGGGTCGGCGGCTGCCTTGTACGACCAGCCGTGTCCCTGCACCGTCCGGCGAGTGGCCGGGTGCGTGGTCACATCTTCAATCAACTCGTCGAATTTGTATATGTTGGGCCGCATCTCCTTGAGCGAGTCAAGATACTGTTCGAAAGTTCTCAGCGCCATGTGATACCTCCATCGCATGAAGTAGTTTTTGTCTATTCCGAATATATCACAATCGGGGGGTGAGACAAGACGGAAAGGACCATTTTCTGTTGCCGGAGAAAGAAGAGAAAAAAAGTGGGACTAGAGCTTGCTAGGCCTTAGCGCGCTTGACCACAACCATGGTAACATCGTCAAATACGTGGTCCGCGGAGGCAAACTCGATTACCGCCTGGTGGATAGCGTCGGCAATAGCCACCGCCGGCTCGGCGCCGTGCTCCTTAACGATGCGGAGTACTCCGGCGGCCCCGAACTCCCGGCCTTCGCGGTCGAAAACCTCGGTGACGCCGTCGGTATAAAGGACCACGATATCCCCCGGGTGGAGCATCATGGCCTGCTGCTCGAACCGGGCCTCCGTGGTTACCCCCAGCACCGGGCCACCTTCCTTAAGGTATTCCACTTTTCCGTCGTGGCGAAGCAGCAACGGCGGGTTGTGGCCGAAATTGGAGAAAGTGAAGACGTGGTGCCTGGCGTCGAGCACGCCGTAAACACCGGTCACGAAATTGCCCGGCTCCAGCGATTCACAGAGAAGTGAGTTGACCTTTTCGCCGATCGTCCGAATTGAATAGTTGTTGCGAATCTCGGCGATCAACGAAGCGCGGAACGAAGCCATGATCAGGGCCGCCGGTATCCCCTTCCCGGAGACGTCCGCAATCGCCACGCCGTAATGGTTGTCGACAATGCGGATAAAATCGTAATAGTCGCCGCCAACCTGGCCCGAAGAGATATTCCGCCCCGTGATGTCATAACCGTAAATGGCCGGATCGCGTTCCGGGAGAAAAGTCCTCTGGATTATGCGGGCGACGTTCAACTGCTCTTCGAGTTTCTTACCGGCCAGGATGCTCTCGTGAAGGCGCGCCCGCTCGAGAGAGATGCCCGCCTGTGAGGCAAAAGCGGTGATCAGGGCAACATCATCCTGACCGTAAGCGTTCAACTCGTCCGATTCGAGGTTGATGACACCGATCACCCGGTCATCGACCTTGATCGGCACAACTATCTCGCTGCGGGTGGCCGGATTGGCGTTAACGTACCGCTCGTCTTTATGCACGTCGGGGACAATTACCGGCTCACCCGACACCGCGACCGCACCGACAACCCCCTTCCCGCCCTTCATGTGGAGGTTTTCCTGGAAGTGCGGTTCGTAACCAACCGAAAAGACCGATTTCAGGTCCACCTGTTCGTTCTCGACGAGGAAAACGCCACCCACTACATATTTCACCACCTGCTTGAGCGAAACCAGGATATCCTCCAGCACCTCCTCCAGCTTCAGGGCGCCGGAAAGCTTCTTGCCGGTCTCATAAAGGAGCGTCTTTTCCAGCGCTTCGCGTCGGACCTTGCGGTACAGGTGGGTGTTCTCTATCGCCACGGCGATCTGATGGTTCAGCCCGGTCAGGATGTCGAGATCGACATCGCCGAAACCGCCGTTCTGCTTGTTGATCGCTTCAACCACGCCGATCATGTGACCGCGACCGATCAGCGGCAGCGAAATGACGTTGCGGATGTCCAGATTCATGTTCTTCAGAACAACCGGATCAAGACGCGGATCATTGGCGGGATCGTTGATTATCAACGGCTCCCGGTTCTCGACCACCCAGCCGACCGTACCCGTACCCGTCTGGAAATAGACTTCCTCCATCTCACAGTCCGGCTGCCGCATAATTCGGAGCTTCATCTCCGGAAGGTCTGTATCCAGGCGGTAGACGATAGCAATCTCCGAATCCACGGCGTTCATTACGAGCCGGAGAACCAGCCGCGTCAATTCCTCGTATTCCAGAGTGGAGTTGAAGTCCCGGGCCGCTTCGAGGAGCAGCTTCTCGGTGCGGGTATGTTGGATAGGATCAGACATCTTTGCGCGGAATGTACGGCTTAAACCCTTTTTGTCAATCGCTATGAGCCGGACCGGGCAGTCCGCCGGGGGATCTGCCCCGAACTCCGGTAATGTCCTCGCACGGACACTGGGTGTTCGCAGGCGAACGGAAAGCTCCGAAGGTTTTTAAATAACACTTTGCCGGGTAATGATTTACATCACGGCATGAGGTTTGCCCGGCGATCTATCGGAAGCGCCGCCACCTGATGATTCGCAGGCCTCAATCGCGAGAGTTGAAAGGATCGAACTGATGTTCTGGAATTACCTGAGATCGGCCGTACGCAACCTTTTTCGTCAACGAGCCTACGGTGCGATAAACATTGTCGGCCTGGCCATAGGCATGGCCAGCAGCTTGGCTCTCCTTCTCTGGGTGGCGGACGAGCTCAGCTTTGACCGTTTTCACGCCAACGCCGACCAGATCGTCAGAGTCGGGCGCTCAACGGTGAGAAACGACCAGTTGACTTACGACGGCAAATCCTCGGCACCGGTCGGGCCGGCGATCAAGGAGCGCTTCCCCGGCGTTCTCGAATCCTGCTGCACCTATTGGGATGACCTGACTCTCAGATATGAGGATGAGGCGCGGGTTATCCACGGTCTGTTCGTGGACTCCACTTTCTTCGACATCTTCTCCTTCGAACTAGAGAAAGGTGACCCGGCCAGGGCGCTCCTGGACCCCAACGCCATCGTCCTCACCCCCGCGACAGCGGCGAGTCTTTTCGGGGATCATAATCCTATCGGGAAGATCTTGAAAAACGGTTTGGTGGTCACCGGCATTGTGGCCGAGCCGCCGGACAACTCCTGCCTGCAGTTTGACTGCCTGGTCGTCAACGACTACCTGATAAGGGCCGGCGATATGACCAGGGATGCCTGGTTTGAGTTCGGCTATGAGACGTTTCTGCTTCTCGACGCCAACGCCGACGTTGCGGCGATCGATGGAGCCGCCAGGAAGATATATCAGGAGGTGGAGCAGGAGACCAGCCTGGAGCTGTACCTTCAGCCGCTGAAGGACATCCACCTCAGGTCGCTTGGAGGTGGCGGGCGAATCACCTACGTCTACATTTTCAGCCTGATAGCGGGCCTCCTGCTGGCCGTGGCCTGCATCAATTTTGTCAACCTGGCGACAGCCCGGGCCACCCAGCGGGCCAAGGAGGTCGGCGTTCGTAAGGTTGTCGGGGCATCGCGATGGCAGTTGGGTGCCCAGGTCATGCTTGAGCAGTTGATGCAGACGATTCTCGCCCTGATACTGGCGGTCTGCCTGCTGGAGTACACGCTGCCGATGTTGTCGGACTTCTTTGGAAAGGAAATGGCTCTTGATTGGTCCCTGCGCTCCCTGGCCATCCTGGGCGGCGTGAGCATCGCCACCGGCCTGGCAGCCGGAATCTATCCGGCGGTAATTCTGTCGTCCTACCGGCCGGCCGTGTCTTTGAGGTCGTCCAGTACCGGTCTGGGGCGCGGATCGGTCGGCCTGATCCGGAAAGCTCTAGTGACTTTCCAGTTCGCCATATCGGCCGGGCTGATTTTCAGCGCCCTGGTCATCAACAAGCAGTTGGACTTCATCCGCAACGTGGATCTCGGTCTTGAGCACGAGGCCGTAGTGTGTGTGAATACCGACAACCTCGAGCGGGATAATGAAGCTTTTGAAAGGGCTTTGGCCGCACAGCCCGGAATACAGGTCGCGGCGGCCGCCTTCAACCCTCCGGCCTGGGTCGGGCTGAGTATGACCGATTTCGATTTCGAAGGCAAACAGGATGGCGAGCAAATCACCGCCAGCCTGGCGCCGGTCGATCATAACTTCGCAGATGTTTTTGATCTGGAGATCGTGGACGGCCGCGACTTTTCAAATGACTTTGGTTCCGACGTCACCGGTGCCTGCCTGATCAACGAATCCGCCGCCCGAGCCATGCATATGGACGAACCGGTCGGGAGGACGCTCGACTGGATGGACGAAAAGCCGCGCACGATAGTGGGCGTGGTCAAGGATTATCATTATGCTTCGCTGCACCAAAGGGTCGAGCCGCTTATCCTGGCGATGGACCCGGGGTGGCTTCACACCCTGTGTATCAGGTTGGCGCCAGACGACATTACCACCGGCCTCGCCTCCGTCGAAAGGACGTTCAAGGAATTCCGGCCGGGCCAGACTTTCGAGTTCAAATTCTTCGACGACCACCTCGACCGGGAATACCGTCTGGAGACGCGCGCTCGCGGCATCGCCTTCGCTTTTATGATCATCACCACCATCGTAGCGATCTTCGGCCTGCTTGGCCTGGCCGCAACCAGCATCGAACGGCGCACCAAAGAGATCGGCATTCGAAAAACCCTCGGGTCATCGACCTCGGGGATTGTCAGGCTGGTGACCTCGGAGTTCATGATTTTGATCCTGCTGGGCAATGCCATCGTCGCGCCGCTGGCTTACTACCTGGTAGGCCGTTGGTTGGACAACTTCGCCTATCGGGTCGATCCGGGGGCGGGCGCCTTCCTGACAGCGGCGATAATCACCGTGCTCGGGGCCCTGAGCGCCATCTCCTTCAAGGCCATCCGGGCGGCACGCGCCAACCCGGTAAAGGCCTTGAAGTACGAATAGAACAACCCGTCGGCGCACAAACGAAACTACATCCAGAGATGCCGGTCAAGGCTGCGGTAGTGGATAGCTTCCGCCACATGGCCGGTTTTGATGCCGTCGGAGTCATCCAGGTCGGCAATCGTCCGCGCTACTTTCAGAATACGATCATAGGCCCGGGCCGACAGCCCCTGACGCTTGATAGCCAGGGCCAGGAGCGATTGCGACTTGTCTTCAAGCTGGCAGTACTTGCGAGTGTCCCGGGATTCCATCTGAGCGTTACTGTAAATGTTCTCTTCGTCCTTGAACCGTTCGAGCTGCCGCTGGCGCGATGTGTTCACCCGCTGACGGATCGCTGTCGACTGTTCCCCCCTCGTGCTCGAGGACAACTCCTTTACTTTCACCGAGGGCACCGACACGTGAATGTCAATCCGATCCAGCAACGGCCCCGAAATACGGGACATGTAGCGCTGGATTTCGCTCGACGTGCAGTTGCATTCGTGGGCCGGATCGCCGCAGTAGCCGCAGGGGCAGGGATTCATCGCCGCGATCAGCATGAACCGGGCGGGATAAGTCAATGTGGTAGCCGCCCGTGAGATGGTCACCTGGTTGTCTTCCATCGGCTGCCGCAGCATCTCCAGAATATCCTTCTTGAATTCCGGGAGTTCGTCCAGAAACAACACGCCGTTGTGGGCCAGGGAGACCTCGCCCGGCCGGGGGATCGTCCCGCCACCGACCAGACCGGCGTAGCTGATGGTATGATGCGGAGCCCGGGCCGGGCGGGTGGCCACCAGAGCCGAGCCCACCGGCAGGCGTCCGGCCACCGAGTGAATCTTGGTCGTCTCCAGGGCTTCGCCGATAGTCATATCCGGAAGAATCGTCGGCACCCGCCGCGCCAGCATCGTCTTCCCCGACCCCGGCGGCCCGACCATGATAATATTGTGCCCGCCGGCCGCGGCAACTTCGAGCGCCCGTTTGGCCGACTCCTGCCCCTTGACGTCGGAGAAGTCACAGGTGTACTTGCGGGCCTGATCAAACACCGACTGGATGTCAATCTTGTGAGGTTTGATAGTCGACTCGTCCTCAAGAAAGTGCACCGCTTCCTTCAGCGACTTGACCGGATAAACCGGTATCGTCCCGGCCATCGAAGCCTCCCGGGCGTTCTCCTGCGGCACCAGAATACCCTTGACGCCGTTGTCGCCTTTGAAATTCATGGACATCGGAAGCACCCCCGGGACCGGTCGAAGGGCCCCGTCGAGCGAAAGCTCCCCAAGAAGGGCGTACTGATCGAATCGGTCTCGCATAATCTGTCCGGTGGCGGCCAAAATGCCGATAGCCATCGGAAGATCAAACGCTGAGCCTTCCTTTCTGATGTCCGCCGGCGCCAGATTTATCGTGACTTTCTTGGAGGGGAAAACAAAATCAGAATTCTTGATGGCAGCCGTGACGCGTTCCTTCGATTCCCGCACAGCGCCGTCGGGAAGACCGACTGTTATGAAAATCGGAAGTTGCTGCTGTATGTCGGCCTCCACCTCGACCGTATATGCGTCCACCCCCAGTGTCGCCGATGAGATTACTTTTGCCAGCATGCCGATGCCTCCTTATCGCCCCAGGTTTACTTTCGGTCGAATACGGAGCGGAATCCCGGCAGCCCGTCCCCGCCCGCGCCTAAGACTCGCCGGTTTCACTGACAGGGGACGTCACCAAAAAAGCAGAGGCACAAAAAAAAGCCGGCCCGAAGGCCGGCTTGAAATCGTTTACAGACTGACTATTCGTCCTTAAGGAGCCTGATACGCGTGGTGACTTCGGCACCGCCCTCAGTGCGCACCTGGGTCAGCTTGACCGAGTCGGTCGTCTGGTCGAGTTGGAAGAATCCGCTCGGCCCCCAGTTGAGAAAGCAGGTCACCGGCGTCAGGGAGGAGTCTATAAGAGCCAGAGTCACTCCGTCCTCAAGTTCGTATTCCCCGGCCACATCGCAGAAAATCCTGAGGGACTCGGGTATCGATGTATCCTTGTACATGCTGAAATCGTTGGAGGTGAACCGGAAAGTAATCAGGGCCTCTTCGTTAACCTGCGTATCGATTCCAGTGACCTCCTGATAGGCGTAGATGCCGTGGTAGTCGCCGATCAGCGATTCCGGGAAAGGCACATTGATATCGTCTCGGCAGCCGACCACCCAACTGAACCCCAGCGCCAGAACCAGTAGAACTATCCAAAGGCCAACGGACTTCTTCATCAGAGATATCTCCCTCTAGTAGCACTCAAAAACATTAGCGGACAATATATCAGCCTGTCCCGGTCTGCACAACAGGAAAATGGGCCGGGAGACCTGAGCCGGCGCCAATGTGAAGACGCAGTTCCGGCCGGGATGTGCAATGTGGAGAGGCACATCAGCAGTACATTACGGCCATCGCAAGGTACCGTTTGACGCTGCGTCTGGATTGATATCACTGTCGGAAGAACCGGTCGGCAGCCGAGTCTCCGTGGTAAGTTCCTGTGACGACACCAGTTATATCATTGTCTTGGACCGCAAGACGGCCCCTGGCACCTTCACCAACCCCACCAGAAGAACGCCGTTTTCGGCAGGACTGACTCGAACACATACCGACTTATTTCCGTCTTGTTTGTTGAGGAAGCGGGGGTTGTCGCACACACAGTAGAATTCGCCCGTGCGAGCGAACCCAACCGCAAGATGCGGCAATTCGCCAAGAGACGCCTTGACAAAGCGCGAAACTCACCTATATATGACTGAATTTGTCGAGCCGAATACCGACATTTTATACTATGCGAATATCTCGGTACCTGAAAGAAGAAGCGATCAAGCTCGAGATGGACACGGTGGTTGAGCCGCTCCCGGAGGGAGCCTCGCTGGAGAAATGGCGGCTGGCCGGGAAGGAGAGAGTCCTCGAAGAGCTGGTGTCCCTGCTCGAAAAGGGATACCGGATCGGCAACCGCACCAAACTGGTTACCGATTTCGTCAACCGTGAAAAGAAAGCCACCACCGGCATCGGCCACGGTATCGCGATACCGCACATCCGTTCCCTTCAGGCCAAGGATCTGATCCTGGCGTTCGGGCGTTCCACTCAGGGGTATGATTTCGATGCCCTCGACAACGAGCCCGTCCACCTGTTTTTTGCCATGGCCGCCCCGCCTTACGATGACTCCCTGTATCTCAAGGTATTCAAATCGCTCGCTGAGATGCTCCAGTATGAACCGTTCCGGGCGGAGCTACTCCAACTGTCCTGCCCCGGCGAAGTTCTCAGGGCTATCCGCAACATGGAGTAACTGTTCGACTTCGAACACATGTCCGCTTTTGAGACTAATCTGCTTTCCCCCCGCATCTTTGAAAAAAACTGTGTAACATTTTTGATATTCGCGCGTCATAGGGATTAGCGAAAGGGTAGAAGCGCTTCGTTCCTGCTTCGTACCGCGGGCGAAGCGTTCTTTTTCCCAAGAAGAAAAGACGGATTTCGAGTTCGAATCCTTCCAATTCTTAGTAAGGGCTTTATTTAGCAAGACTATCAAAATCCCTGTCCCATAGGTACCCTAATGCCTGCCCGAGCCACCCAACCCCCAATTGGGTGGCTCATTCTTTTGTGGCAACAACCGGTCCGCCGCAGATCAATGTGGTCAGGCCGGGCGTCTTTTCCGACGTTGTGCCCAGAACACACCGGTCAGAACCATCAGGCCCCCGGTCGCCGTGAACACTCCGAAATGTTCGCCGAGCAGAGGTACCGCCAGAACTGTGGTCGCCACCGGTTCGAGATACAGGAATATCCCCGCCCTGGCCGCGCCCAGTCTTGCCACTCCCTCCTGCCAGAACCAGTGCGCTATCGCCAGCGACGGTATCCCCAGGTAGAGAATCGCCAGGATGCCCTCGGTGGGAATACGAAGGAACGCCCCCCAGTCGGAAGTGAACGCCATGTAACCCAGCATGAGCACCGCCGAAGGCACCATGACGCAGAAGGTCACGGCCAGGGGATTTCGTGATCGGCTGATATCTCGAATCGCCACCGTGTAAAGCGCCCAGGTGTGAGCCGAGACCAGGACCAGCCAGTCCCCCACGCTCGAGAGCCAGTCCATACCGCCGAGCTTCCCCCTCGACACCAGCAGAAGGATCCCGACCGTGGCGATGATGATACCGACAACGGTGTTTCGGCTGATGCGTTCTTTCAAGAGCGCAAACGCCAGCACGGCCATTACCAGCGGCGTGACGGAGATGATCCAGCCGGTGTTGGTAGCCGAGGTATATTTGATCCCGGTTATCTGGATGAGAAAATGGGCGGTCAGGATAAACGAACCCAGCGCGATACTCTGTTTCTCTCGGGCCGTGAAATCGAATCGGAGCCGTTTTGCTCGGGCGACCGCGTACATGACCGGAAGGCCGGTGAGAAATCGAAGCCCCAGCAGTTCGACGGGGGTAACGTAGTCGAGGCAAATCTTGGTCGCGACAAAACTCCAGCCCCAGAAGATCACGCAGAGGAGAAGATATATTCGCGCCAGGGTCATTGCCGGATCAACCCTCTCGAGAGTCGGTTGAAATGAAGCGGTGAATATACCGGCGGAGCGTTTTCTGTCAAGGATAAAGACAAAATCGGTCGCTTCTTCCAAAATGAAGATTTCCGCCGCCGGGGCCGATAATAGCTACAGAACCACCCAGTCTGGACAACCTGAGCGAGGACGTTATGCAAAGCACCGAAATCCTGAGAAGACTCCTGGCCTCTCTGGCCTACCGCACCCGTCACGCCGTCAACGAAACCCCGGTCGGATTCGATGAATTCGAGGCCGGTATGGAAACGCGCACCCCCCTTGAGGTCCTTAACCACATCAACGGCATCCTGGCCCTGACCCGGGACCTTTATCTCGGCAAAAAACCGACCCCTTCGGAAGATCTTTCCTGGATGGAGGCCGTGGAGAAATTCCACCAGCGCCTGAGGCAGCTTGACAAGGTCTTCGTGGAATCTGCGCCGCCCGACGACGACACCGTACTCAGGATAGTCCACGGCCCGCTCTGCGATGCGTTCACGCACGTGGGTCAGTTGCTGGCTTTGCGAAGATTGTTTGGCGCCCCGGTGACCCCGGCCAACTATTTCCGGGCGGAGATAGAAAACGGCAGCCTGGACCGCAATCAGCCGGTCCCGGTGTAAATCCTGACTTGTAGGGCAGGTTTTTTCTCAAACCTGCCACAATATATAGGGCGGGTTCAGAGATGAACCCGCCCTTCAATATCTGTCGCGAACCACAGAGGTTTTGACCTATTCTTCCCACACCGGGTTGGCGATCTTGCCCATGAACAATACCGCCCCGGATTCCTTCTCGCTGATCACAAGCAGGAACGGCCGGTCGAAAGTCGGTCCCGGACCGATCGAGGTCCGGACGATCACCACCAGCGTAACAGCGGCGGCTTCCGTGCCCAGCTCATCGACCTGAACGAACGCCTTATGAATGACATCTTCGATAAAAGCCGAGCCGTCCGTTATCATATTGCTGAAATTGGCCGCATCGGTGAACGCGATCTCCATTCCCATCTCTTTCAGGACGCCCTTCATGGAGATTTCGTACGGGAACTTGAATCTCGGCAGACCCAGTTCAACGGGTTCCGGCTCAAACGCATCCGACCAGGTCGCCCAGTTCTCATCGGTAATGCTGGCCGCCAGTGCCTCGACTGAATAATCTTCATCCGGCAGCATGAACGTAGCGCAGAAGCCCTCGTCGCCGTACGGCAGCCTGACGGCGATGAACTCATCCGTCGCCAGTACCGGCAGCGTATCTCTCAAATGCATCATGCCGCAGTTGACCCGGCCGCCGCCGGCCAGACGAAACTGCGCCTCGGTGGTATTGAGAGTGTCAAACGGCTGGGTCCAGAGCGCCTTGAAATAAACGGCGTTCATCAGGTACATGATAACGTCGCGCGAGATGGGCGGATCGACGATCTGATCAATCTTGCCGTTGGTCTCCTCGTCCACCCAGGCGTTGATAATGTCGGCGGCGTCGGCAGCGCCGAAATCAAGTGTACTCACCAGAGCGTCGAAATAGGTCTTGTTGAGATCGACAAAAGCCTCCGAAACAGCGACATCATCGCGGCACCAGATAGAGTTGGCGATGTTGAGATCGACGCTCGGGTCGACGTCGTTGAGGATAGCCGTGAGGTTCCGATAGGCCTGGTTCGCCTCCTCGACCGACAGTCCCGAAAGCTGCAGCGCATTGCTCATAGCCTCGCGGGTTTCGTTGGCCGCGCCGTTCCAGGTCATGGCCAGGGCGTACGAAGCCGAGAGCGGCGAGACGAAAACGTTGCTGTCAAGCTGCGAGCCTTCCACGATCTTGTTGAACAGGGTGAAGCCGAACTTGTTGCTGCTTTGAAGCAGCGAAGATTCTTCGGCGGTGAGTTGCGAAGGTGTCCGTACCGGGTCATCGATGGGCTGTTGCTGATTGATCGACTCGGTGGAGCCGTTGCACTGAAGCAGCGCCAGGCCGAAAGTTACGAGAATGAAGATCCCCAATATCTTCTTCATGGATCCCTCCCATGGATTTTAGTTTAAGCCTGTACCCCGGAGACGCAGGTAATATATACATCGTGCAATACGAATACAACGGGAGTGTTAACTGGCGATGAAAGGCCGCAGGTTTCGGGCCCCGCCAGGCCCTGCCTCTGTCGCGCCTGCAACCGACTCGCCCTCAGACACATACGGACGCTGCTTGCGCCTTCCCCCCGGAGGCGGGAAGCTATCTTCGCAAGTCGGCGTTCCGAGCGGTGAGGCGAAGCAGCTCAAGCTCTGCAGGCTTCGACAAGCTCAGTCT
>Ga0272444_10003430_pt1 | contig 14225 bp, 14 predicted proteins | sample SSMForm13_FD_201033 | JGI IMG/M metagenome (GOLD analysis project Ga0272444, IMG submission 201033) | Marine sediment archaeal communities from Little Sippewissett salt marsh, Falmouth, MA, United States - SSM-Form-13 | ecosystem: Environmental > Aquatic > Marine > Wetlands > Sediment ...
CCGCTTACTGCAGCGAGCGTTCTCTCAAGACTTCGGGGCACCTCAAGACAGCGCGGTTCGCCGTAGCCGGTCCGGGTCCAGAGACGAGCCCGAAAGCCGATTCGGACTTCCGAGGGGACGTGACGGACGTGATCGATGCCGTCCGCCGCGGTTCTCGGGTGTCGGCCACTCTCGATCTCGCCAGGTTCCTCGCGCTGTCGCGTCACAACCTCGACGCCTACGATGTCCAACGCGAGGAGGGAGACCACGTCTACACGTTCGTGCTGCCCCCCTCTCGGCGGGACCTTCACCGACGTCTTGAAGCAATCCTCGCAGAGCTTCGGGAGACCGGCGAACTCGACGCCATGATCCGGAGGTGTTTCCCGTGACGAGCACGAGCATCCGACGCGTCCTCGTAGCGGTCCTTCTCGTCGGTGGGTTCTGCATCCTGATCCTGACCGGGTTCGGGTTTCGGGGCCCCGGTGACGGCGCCTCCGACGCGTGGATCAACGCCGCAAGGGAGACTGGAGCGCTCAACGTCGTCTCGGCGATCTACCTGAACACACGGCTGTTCGATACAGTCCTCGAGGTTCTCGTCTTCGCCGTCGCCGTCCTCGGCGTCCACTTCTATCTCACCGCGAGAGGTCGCGCCGAGCCGGTCGAATCGATCCCCGAGTCGAGCGTCGTTCGGATCGCCGCTGACCTCCTGCTTCCGCTGATCCTCCTTATCTCCATCTACATCGTCCTCCACGGGCACCTCTCCCCCGGTGGAGGATTCAGCGGGGGCGTCATCGCCGGGACCGGCCTCCTCCTGACCGCGATCGCACTGGGGACGAAGACCGTGGCGGCACGCTTCGGGCCTCGACTGCTCGAACGTCTCGAGTGGGGCGCGCTCCTAGGGATCCTGTTCCTCGCCGCCCTGCCAGCTCTGCTCGCACGCCCGCCGCTCTCTGATCTTCTCCCTCCCGGAACGCCGGGCCGGATCGCCAGCGGCGGGAGCATCCTTCTCTACAACGGGCTGATCGGCGTCAAGGTCTTCATCGGAAGCTGGGTCATCGTTCGCCACTTCGTCGACCACCGGGGAGAGATCTGATGCTCGCGCTGAACGGCGTCACGATCTCCGTCCTCCTCTTCGGAATCGGTCTCCTTGGGCTGATCCTGCGCCGCGACCTTGTGGTCAAGCTCCTGGCGCTCGGCCTGGTGAACAGCGCCGCCATCCTCTGTCTCGTCTCCCTCGGCGCTCGACGCGACGGCGCGCCGCCCCTCTTGATGACTCCAGCGGCGGGCGCAATGGTTGACCCCCTCCCGCAAGCGATCGTTCTCTCCGCAATCGTCATCAACTTCGCCGTCCTCGCTCTCGCCCTCGTCTTCGTCATGCTCCTCGTCGAGCGCTACCACACAACCGACGCCCATCGGATCGAGCGCGAGACGGCCGCCGAGGAAGATTCATGGAATTGATCCTGCTTCCGCTGATCCGGTTTCTGTTCGGCGGCCTCTCGATGGCGTCAGGTCGGGCGAGCCGGATCTTCGCCATCCTTGCCCTGGTTGCGGACGCCGCCCTCCTCGGCAAGCTCGCTGTCTCTCTCTCCACGGGAATCTCTCCGGCGATCATCCTGGGCGGATGGGATCGCGGGCTCGGCATTGCGTTCGTCGGCGATCAGATGGGTCTAACCTTCGCCGCCCTCACGTGGGGACTGGGCGTCGCCGTCGTCCTCTACACCTGGAGGGACGCCCTTCGGCCGTACTTCTTCATGCTCCTTCACCTGCTGATCGGCGCGAGCTACGCGCTGGTTCTGACGAAGGACCTGTTCAACACGTACGTCATCCTCGAGCTTCTGACGCTTGCGAGCTTCCTCCTCGTCGGATACGGCAGGCGGCCCCGCCAGATCTGGGCGAGCCTGCGCTACTTGATTCTCTGTTCGCTGGGGATGAGCCTCTTTCTGTTCGGAATCGCCATCGTTTACTACCACACACGCAGTCTCGATCTGACCGAGATCGCCGTTCGGATTGCGACCGACCCAGGCGCCCCCTGGGTGCGGCTCGCCGCCGCGCTCCTCGTCGGAGGCGTTGCGGTGAAGGCCGGCGTCTTCCTGTTCTCACTCTGGCTCCCGGCCGCACACGCCCGCGCGATCCCCGCGGTCTCCGCACTTCTATCCGGCGTCGTGATCAAGATGGGGGTCGTCGTTCTCTTCCGACTCTCCGGGGTCTTCCCCCTCGGCTTGACATTCACCGTTCTCGGATTCGCCACCGGTCTTCTCGGGATTCTCTACGCAGTCCAGACCTACGACGTGAAGAGGCTTCTTGCGTTCTCCACGCTTTCTCAGATCGGGTATCTCCTGATCGGCTTCGGCGTCGGCTCGGAGGCGGCCCGCCTCGGTGCCATCGACTATGCGGTCGCCCACGGCCTGTTCAAGGGTCTTCTCTTCCTTGCCGTCGGAGAGGCGGCTCGAATCGTCGGAACGTCGGACCTGCGTGCCCTCGTTCTCAATCGGAACGCGATTCCAGGAGCGACCCGGGCCGCTCTGATCGTGGGGGTCTTGGGGATCATCGGAATGCCCCCATTCGCCGGCTTCGCCGCGAAGGCGGTTCTCGAGTCAGCGCTTCACCCAACGATCTTCCACGCCGCCGTCGGCCTGCTCTCCGTCGGGACGGCGGTTTCGTTCGCCAAGCTCGCACCTCTTCTCTTCGCTCGCTCTTCCGGGCGGACGGATCGGACCCGAGCCGCCTCCTACGGCTGGCTCGGCGGAACCGTCGTCCTCTTCCTTCCGCTCTCGGCCACCATCGTCCCCCGATCTCTCCTGACAGCTACCCTGGTGTGGCCCGCTTTTCTTGAGGCGATCGCAGCGATCCTCCTCGGCCTTGGGCTCTATCGCCTCGTGCGCAATCGACCTTTCCGTCTCCCGCAGGGTGTCTTCCGAATCGAAGAGGGAACGCTCGTCATCCTCGCCGGATTCTTCCTGATCTACGTTCTCCTTCTCAACGGCTGAAGCGAGTCTTCCCGCATGCAGGCCTTGTCGGTTTCGAGTACCGTTCGCCCATGGCGGATCGCAGGTTCCTTGACCGCTACAGGGCCTTCCTCCTCGACATCGACGGCGTCCTCGTTCGCGGGGCGGCACCCCTCAGCGGCGCCGTTCGCGCCGTTCGGAGTCTTCAAGAGCGCGGGCGCTGTCTCTTCCTGACGAACAACTCGAGTCGGTCCCGAAGCGGCCTCTCGGAGCGACTGGCGGGCCTCGGATTCTCTGCCGACGTTGACGACGTCGTTCCGAGTTCCTACATCGCCGCGCGACACCTCGCGACCGTCGCCGGCCAGGTCACCTACTGGCTCATCGGGGAAGACGGGCTCGGCGAGGAACTGCGTCACGCGGGCCACCGCCCGGCCGATCGCCCCGAGGACGCCGACTGGGTCGTCGCAGGGATCGATCGCGCCATCAGCTATGAGAGGCTCGGCGGCGCGCTGCGTGCCCTCCGCTCCGGAGCTCGGCTCTTGGGAACGAACATCGATCCGACGTTCCCTGGCTCCGAAGGACTCCTCCCGGGGGCGGGAGCGATCGTCGGTGCGCTCAAAGGGATGGGATTCCCCGCCGAGGCCGTCGTCGGGAAGCCGTCGCCGATCGCCTTTCGCGTCGCCCTCGAGCGCCTCGACGTAGATCCTGCGTCCATTCTCATGATCGGAGACCGTCTCGAGACCGACATCCTCGGAGGCGCCGAGGCCGGACTCGACACCGCGCTCGTCCTCACCGGTGTCGCCGCCCGCGAAGACGCATCGAGTGCGATCCGACCGACGTGGATTTCCGAGAGCCTCGCCGCTCTCGTCGCGGGAGAGGTCGTCTCAGGATCCGGCTAACACGCGAGTTGGTCCGGGGCGCCGGCAGCGATACCATCGAGGATCGAGCGAGGTGAGCCGGCATGCCTGAGTCCTTCTTGATGCGCGTGACCGACCTGCAGAAGCACTACGGTGAGACGCGGGCCGTCGACGGAATCTCCTTCTCCGTGGCGGACGCAGCCGTCTTCACCCTCCTCGGCCCAAACGGTGCCGGGAAAACGACGACCCTCGAGATCCTCGAGGGAATCCGAGAGCCGGATCGCGGGGAGATCGAGATCTTCGGCCGCCGGATGCACCGCGTCGATCGCGCGACGAAACGGCGCCTCGGCGTGCTGCTGCAGGAGGGGAACTTCGAGCCTTACCTGAAAGCACGCGAGGTCATCGCCCTGTTCGCTTCGTTCTTCCCAAAAGCCCGCTCTGCGGACGAGATGCTCGAGCGTGTCTCGCTCACCGAGAAGGCGAACTCCTACGTCAAGAACCTCTCCGGTGGCCAGAAGCAGCGACTCGCCATCGCGGCGGCGTTGGTCAACGATCCGGATCTCGTCTTCCTCGACGAGCCAACGACGGGGCTCGATCCACAGGCGCGGCGAAACATCTGGTCGGTCGTGACGGACCTCAGGACGACCGGCGTGGCGATCATCCTGACGACGCACTACATGGAGGAGGCCGAGACCCTCTCTGATCGCGTCTGCATCATGGACTACGGGAAGGTGATCGCCGAAGGTTCGCCGCGCGAGCTCACCGAACAGCTCGGACAGGAGACCATCATCGAGTTCGACGCCCGCGACGTCTCCGACGCCGATCTGGAGCCGCTCGCAGCCTCCTGCAAGGGCGTCCGCTCCGAGGGAGAACTCGTCGCCGTGGAAACGACCGATCTCGTTGCAGCGATGGAGAAGCTCCTGTCCTGGTCGAAGGAAAGATCGATCCCGCTCGACTGCATGTCGGTCCGCCAACCGAACCTGGAGGACGTCTTCCTCTCGCTCACCGGCAGGAGGCTCCGCGAGTGATCGCGCTCACTGGCATGGAGCATAGGACATGAGCGACATCCTCTTGATCGCACGCAATCACCTTCTGATCGCTCTCCGTGAGCGCATCACGCTCTTCTGGTTCCTGATCTTCCCTGTCTTCCTTCTCATCATCCTCTTCTTCATCTTCGGGCAGATCGGCCAGGAGAAGGAGATCAGCTTCGACATCACGCTGGTCAACCTCGACAGCGAGGGGGCCGGCGCCTTTTCGGGGATCGTCGAAACCGTCTTCGACGGGCTCGCTCGCGCCCAATCGTCCGACAAGGAGGCGCTGTTCCGACTACGGAAGCCCGAGCCGGGCGAGAACGTTGACGCGTTTCTCGAGTCGGAGCTGTTGGCCGTTCGACGGGGCCGCCGTACCGCCGTCATCCTGATCCCGGAGGGCTTCGATCGCCGAATCGAGTCGCAGCTTGTCCCCACGCCCGCCCCCTCGGACTCACACCCTGAGAGCGAGTTGGCGTTGATGATCTACTTCAGCGAAGGGACCGCCACGTCCGGCATGGCCGTTTCGATCATCGGCCAGGTTCTCGCAGGGGTCGATCGGGAGATCCTCTCGCGAGGCGGCCGGTTCGACCCCGCGGCCGCGATCCCGGCGAAGACGACGTGGGTTGGCTCGGAGTCGGGCCAGACGGCCTACATCGACTTCCTCTTGCCGGGGATCATTCTGATGGGGCTGTTCACGAACGGCCTGTTCGGTGTCCCGGGAGCGATCCTCTTCTCCCGCGATCAGCGCGTCCTACGCCGATATTGGGTGACCCCACTGACCGTTCCCCGCTTCCTCGCAGGAATGTCAATCGGACACATCGCCCTCAGCGCTCTCCAGTTCGGGATCCTGTTCTCGATCGGACGCTTCGCCCTCGGTGCCACCGTCTCCTTTGCCTCTCCGGTCGCCGTGCTCTTGCTCCTGTTGGCGACAGCCACGTTCATGGCATTCGGATTCCTGATCGCGTCGGTCTCGAAGACGGCCAACTCGGGGATGGCAATCGCCAACATCCTCAACATGCCGATGATGTTCCTCTCCGGCTTGTTTTTCCCGATCGCCGGCCTGCCTGCCTTCGTCAAGGCGATCGTCTTCGTGAATCCCGTCAGCTACCTCGCCGACGGACTCCGATCACACCTCGGCGTCGACTCGGGCATCTTCCCAACGGCGCTCGTTCTCGCCGTTCCGCTCGCGTGGATCGCGTTGTCGTCCGGCGTCGCCGCCTGGCGGCTCCGTTGGGACGTGGGTCGATGACCGCCTTCCGCGCGCTCCTTCGAACGGAGGCCGCGATCCTTCTCCGTGACAAGGCGACCGTCTTCTTCACGTTCCTGTTCCCGTTCATCTTCATCGTGATCTTCGGATTCCTGATGGGCAACGTCGATCGGCCGACCGCACGCTTGGGCCTCATCGAGACGACCGGCTCCGCGCCCCCGGTGCCCCGCGATCTCCTCGAGTCGAGCGGCGTCGACGAAGTTCGCGACTACGAAGCCACGGAGACACTCTGGACGGCCGTCCGGAACCGGACCGTCGACTTCGGTCTGATCTGGAACGGGGAGACACTTGAGTTTCTCTACCATCCGAGTCGGGTCCAGGAGAACTACGCGTTCCAACAGATTGCATCCGGAATCAGCGACGCCGTGAACCTGCGCGTGCAGGGACTGGAGCCGGTCCTTCCTGTGGTGAGACGCCACGTCGGTACGGAAGCGTCCACGCGCTGGTTTAATCAGATGGTCCCTGGGATCATCGCCTTCTCGATCCTCGCTTCCGGCCTGTTCGCCGTCTCAGGGCACCTGACGGCAATGAAGGAACGAAGGACGCTCGATCGCCTCCTGGTGACGCCGATGCCGCCGGTGGCGCTCCTTGCGGCGATGGCGGTCGTTCGGCTCGTCGTCGTCTACCTCTCGACGTTGATCACCCTCTTCGCCAGCATCGCCATCTTCGACCTGGCCTTCTCGATCGACTGGCTCGCGTACACGCTCCTCGTCGGCTGTGCCACGCTCGGGATGATGGGCCTCGGAACCGTCATCGCATTGATCGTCAGGCGCCCATCGAGCGCGGGGAACGTCGCCAATGTGCTGGCGATGGTGATGATGTTCCTCTCCGGGATCTACTTCCCGATCGAGTTCATGCCGAGGTTTCTGAGAACCCTCAGCCTGGCGCTTCCGTTGCGTCACCTCGCCGATGGGATGCGCTTCGCGACAGGCGTCAACGACATGTCCCCCGTGCGCTTCTGGTTGATCGTTCTCGCGTTCCTCACAGGGGCCCTGATCCTGTTCCCCGTCCTCGCGCGCTACGTCGTCCGGCCTCAGCGCACCTAGGTCATCACGTTCGCCTCGCGCCGGTGCCTAGCCGACGCCGAAGAGCTTGAACGCTCCAAGGCTGGCGAAGAGCACAAGGATTCCAGCAATGAGGACGCCGATCGTGATCAACAGGAAGGCTCTGCGCACGGGAACGCCAAGCAGAATCGCTGCGATCGCGCCGGTCCAAGCACCGGTCCCCGGAAGCGGAATCGCGACAAGCAGGATCAGACCGACGGCGCCGAAGCGGTCGACCAGCCTTCCCTTCCGGCGCGTTCTGGCGAAGATCGCTTCCATGAGCCGCTCGGTCGGTCGCCAGCCACGCAAGATCCGCTCGATCGTGCCAAGCCCGAACAGCAGAATCGGGACGATGAGGAGATTCGCGGTCACAGCAAGGACGAAGGCGGCGGCAGGATGTGCACCGCGAGCGAGAGCGAACGGCAGGCCGCCGCGCAGTTCGGCGACCGGGGCGGCCGACAGGCCCAAGGTGATCAGAACGTCGATCGGCGTCACGAGGAAGAGTGTAGCGGCAGGATCCTCTCCGTGGTACCGGCGGCGAGTGCATCCCGGACGATAGGCAGGAAGGCCGACGAGATTTCCCGTGCAGGCGAATGTGTGATCGGCCCCACCACTCAGCAGTTGTCCCTCAGGAGATGCCGACCGCGCCCCCGACGTTGCCACGCTTCGCCTGCAACCGCGAGCATCCTCCGTGGTGTCCATCTCAAGCGTCTCCTATAATCGTCCGCAAAGGAGGTGGGGTCAGATGAAGCTCTACAACACGCTTGCCCGCGCGGACGAGATCTTCGCGCCGACCGACGGAAAGACTGTGGGGATGTACGTCTGTGGCCCCACCGTCTACGACCACGTTCACATCGGAAACGTCCGGCCGATCATCGTCTTCGACACCCTGCGCCGCTACATGGAGGCATTCAAGGGCTGGTCCGTCATCCACGTGCAAAACGTGACCGACGTCGACGACAAGCTCATCCACCGCTCGATCGAGACCGGAGAGACGGTCGAATCGATCGCCAGGACCTACACGGAAGCCTACTTCAAGCTGCTTGAGGACCTCCGGGTCCTCCCACCGACGCACAGCCCGCTCGCGACCGAGCACATCGATGGGATGATCGAACTGGTCGCGGACCTCGTCGAGAAGGGGCTCGCCTACGAGCAGGACGGCGACGTCTACTTCCGCGTCACGGCGTCATCCGAGTACGGGAAGCTCTCCGGCCGCGCGCTCGACGATCAGGAGGTCGGGGCACGAGTCGAGGCCTCCTCGCGGAAAGAGAACCCGCTCGATTTCACGCTATGGAAAGCGGCCAAGCCGGGCGAGCCGAAGTGGTCGTCTCCGTGGGGCGAAGGGCGGCCAGGCTGGCACACGGAGTGCGTCGTGCTCTCCTACGAGTACCTGGGCGATCGCCTCGACATCCATGCCGGAGGGAGCGATCTCGTCTTCCCCCATCACGAGAACGAGATCGCTCAGGCCGAAGGTTCCCGCGGAGCGCCGTTCTTCCGCTTCTGGCTGCACAACGGGATGCTCTCCTTCGGCGGAGAGAAGATGTCGAAGTCGCTCGGGAACTTCGAGTACGCGTACCGTGTCCTCGAGCAGTTCGACGCCGACACCGTTCGCTACTTCTACCTCTCTCGGCACTACCGCAAGCCGCTCGCGTACTCGGAAGACGGCCTCCATGAGGCGGCAACCGCACTCGGCCGCATCGTGACCCTGTTGGACGACGTTGAAGCGGAATTTCGATCGATCGCAAACGGCGAACCTACGGAGGGCGGACTCGCGTTCATCGAATCGCTCGGGCCCTTTCGTGACCGTTACATCGCGTCGATGGACGACGACCTGAACACCGTCGGCGCAATCGGTGCGATCCAGGAGGTGGTCGCCGAAACAAACAGGTTCCGGCGCGAGGCGCAGGGGCAGGATCGGTTGGCTCTTGGCGCCGCAGTCACCCTGATCCGAGAACTTGGCCATCCGCTAGGCCTCTTCCAGCCTCAGGACGGCGGAACCTCCGGAGAACTTGCCGATGATCTGATCGACCTTCTGCTTGCACTCCGCGAGCAGCTTCGCGCGAAGAAAGAATTCGAGCTCGCCGACTCGATCCGAGATCGCCTCGCGGAACTCGGCATCGGCCTCAAGGACGGCACCGACGGGCCTCTCTGGACAAGATCGCGCTAGCCAACCCCTGAGTCGCTCCCGAGGAGCTCGATTACGAGTTCTTCGACGTGGTGAAGGTCGCACGCCTCCCGATACGGCGTGTCCGCAGGAATGTGGTCCTTCATCCACGCCGGCGTGCCGACCAAGATGATCTCCGGGATTCCGGCAGCCTCCGCGGCGAACAAGTCCAAGTGTGCGTCGCCGATGACGAGCCCGTCGGCCGGGTGAACGCCTAGCCGCTCGAGCGCCTTGAGGAAGAGGTACGGATCCGGTTTGGTCGCTCCGTCATCTCGCGACAGGACGAGATCGAAGCTCAGATCGTGGCGCTCTAACACTGTCTCCGCGCTCCGACGGGAGTTGTTGGTGACCAGTGCGCACGGAATACCGCGCTCGTGAAGGGTCGCGAGGAGCCTCTCCGCTCCCTCGATGAGGCTACCGTTGGTCGCGCCTTCGGCCTCCGCGCGATGAAGAGCGGCAATCCCCCGCTCCCGCGTCGCGGCATCGGCATCTGCCAGCTGTGCGAGAATCGGACGGCCGTCCCAGGGGATGTCAATCTCTTCTCGAAGGGCTCGCCAGTCGATCCCCGAATCGTAGATCGTCCCGTCCATGTCAAACAGCACCGCTCGGATCGCCATGGCGAGGGAGTGTACTTCGCTGGACGACGTACATCCCTGAAGTGAAGAGCAGCTTCCCCGCGTCGAGGAAGCTGCTCCACAGTATCGAAGTCTGGATCGCGGCTACGGCAGGTTTCGCACGTGCAGCCTGATCTTGTCCGTGTACCGCGCCCCGTCTGCGACAGTGATCAGCAGTGTGATCAACACGTCCTCACCACCGGGCATTTGAACCGCCGGCGCGAAGTAGAGCGGATCCTTCGCCCTCGGATCGATGAAGGTTCCCTTGGTCGCCGCCCAACGGAAGCACGTGGTCGTGCAGATCGGCTCGGGGACCGTCGCGCTCAGCTGGACGAACGCGCACTCGTCGACGCACGTCGGCACGTTCCGGTTGATCCCCGGCTTCGCGGGACAGACCGGGACGCAAGTCGGTTCACATACGTGGATCGCCGAAGGACACGCAGGCTTGGCACACGGCGCGACCGGCGCCCCACACCCTCCAACGAGCGGTGCCGGGCACGTGGGCGCCGTCCCCATGCAGACGGAACAGTCAGGTCGCCCGCACGGCACAGCCGGCGAACACGAAGGCGTCAGACGTGAACACACCGGGCAGTCGGGAAACCCGCACGGGCTCACCGGCGCGGAGCCGCATCGCGCAACGACCGGCTCCGGCGATGTCGGTGGGCGCGAGGGGACCAATGACGGACAGACATGACAGTCTCTATGCGCACACGGCGTGTCGGGCGACCCGCAGCCTCCAACGAACTTCGGTGGCGCCGGCGTGACGACCTCCGCGTGATACGCGCCGCAGACCGCACACGGACGCGGGGCGCTTGCTGGATAGACAACGGCGTGCTGCGCCATCGTCGCAGTCCCTGCCACCGGCTCCCAATAGCCGGTCGAGCTCTCTTCGGAACCGACCTCGTCGGTGCTTGGCGCAACTTCCGAAACCTCAACAATCGGCACATTCTCAGCAACCGGCACCGGCGCACTCGCGCTGAAAGCGAGCAAGAGCCCGAGAGCGACGGCGACGCCGGCAACAAGCCACAGCAATAGCGAGTTGTTCATTCTCGCATCCCTCCCTGTCGCGTCTCCCCTCAGAGCTCTTCATTCCGGTCCAGAATCCTGTTCCAGACTACATCCTCACTACCCGGAAGTCAACAGGGACGTGTGACCCGCTGCATGAAGAGAAACGGAGACCCACGAAGCAACGGCCGGACTGTCGGGTTCAGGAACACGACACGGTCCCGATGCTATCGCAGGGCGCGCAGCAGATGGATGGGGCCGAACAAGTACCGCGTCATCGCGCGGTCTGCAAGGATGCCGAGCCGCTTGGGATCCCGTTTTGCACCACAGGGTTGCCACTTCATAGATCTCACCAGCTACGAACGTACAGGGAGCGCACCGTATGCAGAAGGAACAACGACGGACAGGCGAAGGACAATCTTCCCGAAGTCATCCGCCGACGTGGCGGCGAAGCGAACCGTGGCGCTCAGGCAGGCATTCCGGACCGTCGACGCACCGGAACTCGGCCCCGATTTGCCGCCAACGCTCTCCGCGGGGATCGCCGTCTTCCCGAGGCGTGGCGCGTCTCAGGACGATCTCCTGCGCGCGGCCGACGAAGCCCTCTACCGGGCCAAGGAATCGGGGCGAGATGCCGTCTGCAGCGCCGACGAGGAGTCCGGGGAGTCCGAGGGGCGCACACCCTCTCTCTCAAACCACAACTGACGCCGAGATGAGATCCGTGCCCCCGCGTCTGCGGCGAGCTTCGGAATTGGGAGCCAGGTCCTGCATCACCACATTCTCTTGACTCTGAGGGGCGCAGACCGTATCCGTTGGGCATCGGTGGAGGCTCCGCTTGCAGAGCGTGCGTCCGGGGATGCTCTCAACGTGAGCGACGGGCAGTCTGCTATCAACGGGGCGTCCGGTTGGTTTGGGGTTGCCGATTGCAGCGTGATCGTGGGAATGCGGGATTCAGAATTCCAGCCTGTGGTAGTGCGTCTGGAGGTGCTCGGTAATCGAAGCGGGATCGAGGCCGGTCTGCTCGATCACCATCGACAGGGGGATCGGTTCTCCGAAGGCCACGCGAATCGGACGTCGGTACTGCTGTCTGCCAAGCGCTCTCGTGATGGGGTTTCGCGACAGCAGGCGGAAGACACCGGTGATCGGGGCCCAGATCCTGTACGGAACGAGATAGGCGTTGCGATCCGTCGCGTCGATCTGTGCAAGGTGGGCGACCAGCAGACCGATTCCCCGATGCCACTCCGCCCCGGGATCACGTGAGTCCGGAGCGATGAGAAGCGCCGCACCGCTTCCCACGTGCTCGGCCGCCTGAATCAATGACGTTCGGTTTTGCGCTCTCGCGACGTCCTTGTCCACCGGGGATTCCAGCCTGGAGGTGAGCCATCCGCTGATTCGGGGCAGGATTCCCATCCTCCCCGCGCTCCGGAACGTCGGCGTCGGCAAGAGGACGGGGTACATGGAGCGGGCGATGTTCGGACCGAGTTTCGCCACGTAGCTCACGCCGAGCATCTTCAGGTCGGGCCGATCCAGGGATGCGGCGACGAGAAACGGCGTCAGGATCGAGCCGTGCTCGCCAAAGACGACGACCGGGCACGTCTTGATCACGTCCTCTCCCCGCCGGGGAAACTCGGCCAGCCAGGACATCGGGAGGCTCCTCAGAACTGCCTTTGATCCGCTGGCCACGCCAAGCTCCCCCATGTGGCGGTCGAGGTCCGCTGCGCTGTCGAGAAGGGCAGTCGCCGGGAAGACGAAATCGACAAGCCCGCACAGGAGGCGATAGGGCAGGCTGTTCTTCATGGCAACCGCGTGCGTCTGACGCATCGCTTCGACTCCACCGACCGCGAACGAGGCCTTCAGATCTGACACGATCCGACGAATGGGAGCCAAGTGGTTCCTCCCCGCGCCCAAGGATCATCGCGCACGAGCGCGCCGGCGATGCAACTCGGACGTTGTCGTCCATTGTAGGAGCATGGGCATCGAGAAGAAACAGCCTCACCACACGGCAGAGGTTCCAGCTCTGCCCGGGGATCGGGGACGCGTACATCACTCGGGCGGCGCTGTGATCCTCCGCCTCGCTCAAGCGGCGTCTGCGAGGGCGGTCTCGAGTTCGCCGACAAGCTCGGCGATGAGCTCCTTGACGGTGACGATCTTGTCGATCCGGTGCGCGTTCTGACCGCAGAAGACAAGACCGTGATCGATGTCCCCGCGATAGGCGTTCAGCAGAGCCTGAGCGATGCAGAATTTGGCCTCCGCGACCTTGCAGATCGTCAGGCAATGGTAGAGGCAGTTGATGTCGAGTCTGTCGACCGTCTCCAGATCCTCGAGGAATCTGTTCCGGACGGCCCGCCCGGGCATGCCGACGGGGCTCTTGATGATGACGATGTCCTCTTCCCTCGCGTCGAGATACGTCTGCTTGAATTCCTGGGCGGCGTTGCACTCCACCGTGCAGACGAAGCGCGTCGCCATCTGAACTCCCGACGCGCCGAGAGACAGCATGCGGGCGATGTCTCCGCCGGCAAAGATCCCGCCGGCGGCGATGATCGGGATCTTGCTCCCAAAGCGATCCTCAAACGGCTTGACGACTTCCACGAGCTCGGGCACGAGCGACTCAAGCGTGTAGTCCTCCAGATGCTCGAGCTGTTCGACGGTGAAGCCGAGATGCCCCCCTGCGAGAGGGCCTTCGAGGATGATCGCTCCGGCCGTTCTCTCGAAGCGCTTGGCCCAGCCGCGGAGGATCAGCTCCGCGCCCCGGGCTGAGCTGACGATGGGCACCAGGTTCACGTTTGGGTCGTCGACGATCTTGGGAAGCCTCATCGGCAGTCCGGCTCCGAAGACGATGATCTTGATGCCCTCTTGGACGGCGGTTCGGAGCAGGTCTTCGACATTGCTGAGCACGCCCATGAAATTGACGGCAAGGATCCCTTGCGTCATGGCTCGGGCCTTGCGGATCTCTTCCTGCAGGGCCTCCCGGGAGATCCGTTCATACTCATGCTGCGCAGACTCGAAGTTCCCCAGGCCGATGCTCGAGATGGTGCCGACTCCGCCCTCTTCGGCCACCGCCGCCGCCAGCGATGCCAGCGACACTCTCACACCCATCCCGCCCTGGACAATCGGGATGTCCGCGAGCAGGTCGCCGATTTGAAGTTTGGGGATGTTCATCCCGTTCTCCTCTGCTCGTAGCTCTTGACGACAAGGCAGGCATTCCCGCCGCCGAACCCAAAAGATTGACTCATCGCCGCATCGAGGTCAATCGACTCTTCCCCCTCGGTGACGTGGTCCAGCGGGCAGTCCGGATCGGCCTCCTCGTAGTTAATCGTCGGAGG
>Ga0272444_10003431_pt1 | contig 14223 bp, 1 predicted proteins | sample SSMForm13_FD_201033 | JGI IMG/M metagenome (GOLD analysis project Ga0272444, IMG submission 201033) | Marine sediment archaeal communities from Little Sippewissett salt marsh, Falmouth, MA, United States - SSM-Form-13 | ecosystem: Environmental > Aquatic > Marine > Wetlands > Sediment ...
GTGTGGGCGTTAGCGTGGGGGTGGGGGTCGATGTGATTGTTGGGGTCGATGTGATTGTTGGAGTCGATGTGATTGTCGGCGTCGGCGTCGGCATCACTTCCGTGGCGCCGGGGATACCCGAAAAGGGACTGGTTAAGCCGTTGCGGGAGAATTGGGTGTCATATTCCCAAACCTGATAATAGTAGGTGACATCCGTTACCAATTCGGCGTCCAGATACTGCGTCGCCGGGGCGACGATCGAATCGACAAGGGCAAAGTTGCTTTCGCTGTCCTGGGAGCGAACGATATCATAACCGGCCAGATCCACGTCTTGTGCCGGGTTCCACTGCATCAGGAGCGACTCGGGATACTTGGCCACAATCCAAGCATTCGAGATCACCTTGCCCCCTTCGATGTCCACCTGAAAACTGTGATAGGTATCGGGGGGAATCTCGAATCCATCCGAGGCCCTCGCGCCCATGACCCGAAGGTAGTGCTCACCGTCGCCCGAGTTAAAATCGATGTAGGTCTTCGCCTGGAGCTCTTGCGAATTGATCCATGTCGCATTCTGAAACACCTTGCTCGTATAGGGTGGGCTTTGACCGTGGGTGATCGTCGGGATGACTCCCGTATTCATCGGTTTGGAAAATTTTAGGGTGAAGGTATGAATGCCCGGGCCCAGCTGGGTGTACCGGTCCGGCGTGACCTCATAGAGAAACGCAGGCGCCGTGGTGACCGGGGAACTTTGGGCATTGGTTTCTGTTGCCATCAAGATATCGCCCAGCTCGTTGCCCATCAGAAAAGAACCGTCGACCGTTCCGCCGACCACACCATAGCCCTTGTTGAAGGCCACGTTCGACGAATTGACCGAGATATTGTTTGTCACTCCCGGCCCGTTGTTCCCGATGATCGTGGAATCGACCACGGGAATCCCGTTGACGCCGCCGCCTTCGTTACCCGCGATGTACATGCCGCTGACGGTATCGATCACCACTTGATCCCCGTTGTTGGCGAGAATTGACGTGGCAAAGCGGACTTCATCGGACGAAATCGAGTAGTTCTCCTGCATCTCCAGTCGGATCGCGTCGGTCACCGAAACCAGGCCCTCACCATAGCTGTCAATCACAAAAGTGTCCTCCACCAGTGGCGCCTGCACGCCTTGGCCATTGCTGATCGCCGTGCACCCGGTGATGCGCTCTGAGGCAACAATGCCGATCAGGCTGTTTGAACCAGCAAAACTATTCTCGACAACCTGTGCCTGGACGCCATTATCACTGGAGTGCATCGAGATTGAATCATCGACCCTGTCGAGGGCAAAGAGTCCGATGCCGCCATTCATATCCACTTGGCAATGATCCAAGTTGCCAAAGGCATAAATGCCGTGCTGGGAATTGTATGAAGCCTTACACCCACTTGCATTTTCAACCAGCATTCCAACGCCTCGGTTTTCCTGCGCCACGAGGTTAAAGGGAGTGGGCGCAGTCGCTGAAAGCGCAAATCCTGTAGCGCAGTTTTCCGCCGTACAGTCTTGCACCTGAACTGTACCGAAAACAGCCAGTCCACTTCCTCCAAACCCCCAAAAAACAGAATAACTTATGTTTCCACCGCCTTGAAGTGTGACCGGGCCCTGCAAAGAAAACTGCGAGTTTGAAATCTGAACCGTTGATCCTGGTTCAGAACGAATTCGCGATCGTTGACCGAAAGCACCGACACCGTCGCCGACTAAGACACTCACATCCTTGCCTAAATGATTGACCGTCACGATATCAGCCACTCCGTCGCCGCTGACATCCCCCAAGACTACCTCCTCGGGCCTCTCTCCCACCGCATAGGTTACGTGGGGAGAAAAACCACCGCTGCCATCGCCGGCTAAGACACTCACATCGTCGCCAATTCGATTTGCCGTTATGATATCGACCACTCCGTCGCCGTTGACGTCCCCCAGAACAACGCAATAAGGATCCTCTCCCACCGCATAGGTTACCTGGGGAGCAAAGCCACCGGTGCCATTGCCAGCTAAGACACTCACATCATCGCCGCTCCCTACTATATTGGCCGTCACAATATCAACATTCCCATCGCCCGTGACATCCCCCAAGGCTACGCTCACAGGCCCCTCGCCCACCGCATAGGTTGCCTGAGGGGCAAAACCACCCGTGCCATCGCTGACCAAGACACTCACATCGTAGCTGATAAAATTTGCTGTCACAATATCAATATTTTCATCGCCGTTGAGATCCCCCAAGGCTACACTCTCAGGCATACTTCCCACGGCATAAGTGACGTCAGCTATAAAGCCACCAGCACCATCACCGGCCAGGACACTCACATCGTTGCTCATATAATTCGCTGTCACAATATCAACATTTCCGTCGCCGGTGACCTCCCCCAGGGCTACACTCTCAGGCTCTTCTCCCACGGCATAAGTGACGTCAGATAAAAAGCCACCAGCACCATCACCGGCCAGGACACTCACATTGTCGCTATTCGAATTGGCCGTTACAATATCGACAACGCCATCGCTGGTGACATCCCCCAGCGCGACGCTCTCAGGCTTATCTCCCACATCATATCGAACTTTCGGCAAGAAATCCCCAACGCCATCGCCACGTAACACAAATACATCGTCGGATATCAGATCAGTCACGACAATGTCGACAACACCATCGAGGGTCACATCCCCCAGCGCGACACTCGTAGGAAGGCCTCCCACAGCATAGGTTTCCTGGGGAGAATAACCGCCGATACCGCCTCCGCCGACCAAGACACTCACATCATTGCTCCCTGAATTTGCCGTTGCAATGTCGGGGATTCCATCGCCGGTCACATCCCCCACTGCGATGCTCCAAGGATCAGATCCCACCTCATAGGTGAGTTGGGAAGAGAAACCACCGCTGCCATCGCCGACTAAGACACTCACATCGTTGTTCAGCCGATTTGCCGTTAAGATATCGACAATCCCATCGCCCGTCACGTCCCCCAGGGCTACACCATCAGGCCCTTGTCCCACCGAATAGGTGACTTGGGGAGAAAAACCACCGGTGCCATCGCCAACCAGCACACTCACATCGTCACTCCAGTAATTTGCCGTTACAATATCGACGACCCCATCACCCGTCACATCACCCAGCGCTACATCATTAGGCCCCTGCCACGCCGTATAAGTTACCTGGGGAGAGAAACCACCGATGCCGTTGCCGATCAAGACACTCACATCATTGCTTGTCATATTCTCCGTTACAATATCGAGAACCCCATCGTTCGTTACATCCCCCAGTGCTACGGATTGAGGACCATCTCCCACAGCATAAGTTGCGCCAGCGACAAAGCCGCCGGTGCCATCGCCAGCTAAGACGCCCACATCGTCGTCATTGTTATTTGCCGTTACAATATCGACGAGCCCATCGCCAGTCACATCCCCCAGTGCTACACTTACAGGCCAATCTCCTACCGTATAGGTTCCGTTCGTTGTAAAGCCGCCCACACCGTCTCCGGCTAAGACAATCACTCTGTCCATGTTCAAAATTATCGCTACAATATCGACAACACTATCCCCAGTGACGTCCCCCAGGGCTACCTCGAGAACCTGCATTCCCAGTCCCACCGAATAGGTTACATGGGGTAAAAACCCACCGGCACCATCGCCCGCTAATACCGAAACGTTATAGCTGAACTCGTTTGCCGTGACGATGTCCGGGATGCCATCCCCGGTGACGTCTCCCAGTGCGATGCTAACCGGATAATTGCCCACAGGAAGCTCAATCGAGGGAGCAAACAGTGATTTCGATGGTGGCGTTCGATTCAGCCAGTTTATCGGATCCGCAAATGTTCCCACACTCGAAAGAGTTCCCCAAACTTCCAGGCGGGCATCTTCCTCGAGCTTGACCGTCGTTCCCGGCTGCACGGTCAGCGTGGCACTTTCGGTTACACTGGTGATGTCCGATATTACCCAAGTTGCAGTCGATCCAAGGATCAGATCCGATGTAATAGACTGCGGGACAGCAATTTTGTCCTCGATCCGAAGGGGAAAAGATAAAGTTTGAATCCCGCTGACGACGAGCTGCATCGAAACATCCACCTGGGACGTGGGAGAAGCCACATCGACTTCATAGGCCTCCAGCCGCAAGCCGCTCGATTCCCCATGGGCCAAGGCGGGCAGGAGCGAAGTAGTGTCCACAACGGTGATTTCCGAACCGAGAGAGGAAAGCGTCGCTATTTTCGCTTCTTGCATATCCGCCCCATTGTTTTCGATGTCTATATAGAGCTTCGCAGTCTCTCCCGGATCAAGCGCCTCATCGTGGTTTGAAGAGGTCTCCTCCACTACCTGTATACTCCCAATCTGCAAATCGGGTTCCATAGGCGTCGTGCCTGCAGTAATAATATTGATGACGCCATGGGTCACAATCTGGTCCCTTGCACTGGCCGTCTGCTCCAGGTGATCGCGAATCGCTGCCGGACTCTGTTGGGGACAAAAGGCGCGAAACAGCGAGAAAAGCCCGGCTACGAAAGGCGCCGCCAAACTGGTGCCCCGCCCCTGCTCTCGGTTATACATATCCGCGGGAATCGCGGAAAACATATCCACGCCCGGCGCGGCAAAATCCACCCACTCGTTGATGCCCGGATTGTTGAGGTTGGAAAACGAGGCCAGCTCGCCCGTGGCGTCCAACGCCGCTACGCCCGCCACACTGTCGTAGCCGGCTGGATACATGGGAACAAAGTTCTGTCCGTCATTACCCGCCGCCGCGACGACCACCGCCGTCTGAGCCGCCGAATTGCAGGCCGCTCTCAGCGTCGCACTGTCTCCCGAGAACACTAAGGACAGGTTGATCACTTGCGCTCCGCGATTCACTGCATACCCCAGCGCCGCCGCCACGCGGTCCACCGTGATTCCTCCCGTCGCGCTGGCAACTTTCACCGGCAGCAGATCGGCCTGCCAGCAGATCCCGGACATCCCGACGCTATTATTGCCGCACGCTGCGATAATGCCCGCCACGCGCGTGCCGTGATCGCCGCTGTCTTCCACGTCGCCATTGTTGTCCACAAAGTTCCAGCCATAGATATCGTCCACATAGCCGTTGCCGTCATCATCGACACTCGGGCTTCCCGCCGCCTCCGCGCTGTTCTCCGAAAGGTTCCCGGCCAGATCGACGTGATCCAGGTCGATGCCGCTGTCGATCACCGCGATCACCATCTCCGCAGAACCGGTTTCCACCGACCAGGCAACCTCCAAGCCGTGGGCTGCATACGTCGCTTGTTGGCTGACCGAGTAGTATGGATCATTGGGAACGGTGCAAAGGCTCCCGAGGTAGTTTGGCTCGGCATAAGCCACGCCCGGACTTTCGCTTAATTGCGCACAGAAGGATAGGAGTGACTCCCGATCCTTGAAGATCGGCGTTTTCTTATTGAATCGCACCTTGTAGACATCGTTCGAGGGTGCACTGGAAGGAGGGATTTCCCCCGCGCTTTGAGGCAACCGCACTACTGTTGTCAGATCCACCGCCCCAGCGGCCTGAAGCAGGGAGACCGCTTTGGGAATCGACACTCCCCTGCCTTGAAGCGAGGACAGTTGGCACTTTCGGCCATAAATCGCGGGTTCGGGAGATTGACTCCCGTCCGAATGGAGCGACAGTAACAGCTCCCCTTCAACATACGGCGCCGTCGCCCTTCCCGCTCCGGCCTTCGGGGCAAAAACCGCGAGGAATACAAGAGTCAGCGATACCGCAATGATGTGTTTCCGGCCCATCATCCTCTCCCTCTCTCTTTTTCGGCTCGCTGGCGATCTCGTTCGATTCTTCTCTTGCCTATATTCTCCACTTGGCCATCCTTGGCTCGTGGCTCTTTTCTTTAATTTACTCCTATTCTTGCTTCGCCTTCCGGGGCTTCCAGGCGGACTTCTTTGGTAATATCGAGCACTTCGCCGGTGACTCCGGCCTTGATCCGGATGGTGCCGCCCGGAATGACAGCGTTCACGCCTTCCCCTAGCGTATTAAAGGGCGCGTTCTCTGTTCCGATCTCGGTTCCACTGTAATTGAAATCGACCCAGATCAAGCTGGGATTCAGGGTCGGAGTCGGAGTTGGAGTTGGGGTTGCAGTGGATGTGGGGGTCGACGTGCAGGTTGGAGTCGGCGTAAAGGCCATGGCCATACCGGAAAAGGGGCTCGTCAGGCCGTTTCGGGAGAATTGGGTGTCCCACTCCCAGATCTGATAGTAGTAGGTGACGCCCGACACCAAACCAACGTCCAGATACTGGGTCGCCGGGGCGATTGATTCGACGAGGGCATAGTTGCTTTCGCTGTCCTGCGAGCGAACAATATCATAACCGGCCAGATCCACGTCTTCCGCCGGATCCCATTGCAGCCGAAGCGAATCGGGATAAACTTCGACAATTTGTCCGTTTGAAACTACCTTCCCCCCTTCAATGTCCACTTGAAAACTGTGATAAGTATCGGGTGGAATTTCAAATCCATCGGATGCCATCGCGCCCATCACCCGAAGATGGTGCTCGCCGTCTCCCGAGTTGAAATCAATGTAGGCCTTTGCCTGAAGCTCCTGATTGTTGATCCAACTCGCATTCTGAAACACCTTGCTCGTGTAGGGAGGGCTCTGACCGTGGGCAATGGTCGGGATGACTCCCGTATTCATCGGTTTGGAGAATTTCAGGGTGAAGGTATGAATGCCCGGGCCCAGCTGGGTATACCGGTCCGGCGTGACCTCATAGAGAAACGCCGGCGCCGTAGTGACTGGAGAACTCTGGGCGTTGGTTTCTGTCGCCATTGAGATATCGCCCAGCTCATTGCCCGCCAGAAAAGAACCGTCGACGGTTCCGCCGACCACACCATAGCCCTTGTTGAAAGCCACGTTTGAGGAATTGACCGAGACATTATTGATTACTCCCGAGCCATTGTTCCCAATGATCGTTGAATCGACCACGGGAATGCCATCCACGCCGCCCCCTTCGTTCCCCGCGATATACATGCCGCTGACGGTCTCCAGCGCCACTTGATCCCCATTGTTGGCGAGAATCGACGTGGCGAAGCGGACTTCATCGGACGAGATCGAGTAGTTCTCCTGCATCTCCAACCGGATCGCGTCAGTGACCGAAACCAGTCCCTCGCCATAACTGTCGATGACAAACGTATCCTCCACCAATGGCGCCTCCACCCCTTGTCCGTTACTGATCGCGGTACACCCCGTGATCCGCTCCGTGGCAACAATGCCAACGAGCGAATTCGATCCGGCGTAGATTCCTTCCACAATACGTGCCTGCACACCGTTGTCCGTACTGCGGGTCGAGATCGAGTTCTCAATCGTGTCAAAAGCACACAAACCTGTTCCGCCGTTTAAATCCGCCAAACAGTCAACAAGATCACTACCGGCGAGTATGCCATTTCGTAGATTGGAGCGAGCGGTGCAGTCGGTTGCACTGCTCACGAGCATTCCTGCAGCGCGATTGGTTGTACTCACAAGTCCCGAAGGCGTGGCCGCTGTTGCAGAAATAACAAAACCACACACACAGTACTCCGCCGTGCAATCCTCGACCAATGCCGTCCCAGAAACAGCCAGCCCACTTCCACCCGTCCCGGTAAAGGTGCAATCGTTCATGGTACCTCCCCCTTGAAGCGCCACCGGACCCGGCAGGACAAAGTCAGAATAAGAAAAGGAGACCGTTCCGGCCGGTTCGCACACCAGTCGGGCCGCCTGACCAAATCCCCCCGCTCCATCGCCAACTAAAACTGAGGCGACACTCGAAACAATATCCACCACACCATCTCCCGTGACGTCCCCCAGAGCCAGACCTTTCGGATCGACGCTCAAACTGTACCGCACGCCAGGGGCGAAGTTGCCCGTTCCATCGCCTGCGAAAACCGAAATATCGTCGCTGGAACCATTCACCGTGATGATATCTATCAAACCATCCAGGGTCACATCTCTCAGCTCGATCGTTCCTGGGGAATTGCCTGCGGAAAAGCGCGCTTCGCGCAGAAAGCCTCCGGCTCCATCGTTTAACAAAACCGATACTTCGTGACTAGAAACGCATGATGTGACGATATCGTTTCGACCATCCCCGGATACGTCCCCCAAGGCCACGTTCCAAACCGATCCACCGATGGCGATAAACACGGGAGAGGCAAATCCCCCGATTCCATCACTTGCCAAAATGGCCAAATTTAATGAACACACGGCAACAATATCCTCTTCATCATCCCCCGTCACGTCGCCCAAGGCCACACTCCTTGGCCGAGTGCCTACGGCATAAGTCACATCAGGGATGAATCCCCCCACACCATCACCCGCCAGAACCGAAACGTCGTCGCTATATTCATTGGCCACAACGAGATCCACAAAGCCATCCCCGGTCACCTCCCCCAAAGCCACAGATCGAGGAGCCTCGCCGACAGCGTAGGTGACGTCAGGAATGAATCCGCCCGCACCATCATTTGCCAATAGTGAAATATTGTCATCACTCCAATTCGCTGTAACGATATCCAACCAGCCATCCCCACTCACATCCCCCAATGCCAAACCGGTTGGATAATTCCCCACGTCATAGCGAACTTCCGCCCCGAAGCTGCCGGTGCTGTTATTGATCAGAACCGCTACCTTGTCGTATTTGCTGATCCTTGTGACAACATCCAGCCAACCATCTTTATTTACATCACCCAGAGCTGTGCCTCCGTGGTCTTCGTCATCGGCCAGGTAGACTGCGGGCGCAAAACCACGTCCTCCATTTCCCGTCAAGATGGAAACATTATTACCATGCGCATTCGCCGTAACGATGTCCGTCCGGGTATCGACATCCACGTCTCCCAAGGCAAGGCCAATGGGATAATCGCCAACGAGAAAGGACATCTCTCCTCCAAAACCACCGGCCTCGTCCCCCATGAGAATGGAAATGGTGTCAGCGCCTTCAATCGTCATGACAAGGTCCAGAAATCCATCCCCGGTCACCTCACCCAAGGCCATCTCGCTGGGATTATAGCTCACGGGGTAAGCGACTTTGGATCCAACCCCCCCGGATTCCTTGCCCGGAAGAACATAAATATATGTGAAAGAAATAGTTCCCGTGACAATATCATTAATGCCGTCTCGGGTGATATCCTCCACAAGCACGACATATGCGTTAAGTCCCTGATCAAAGCGACTCTCGGATTCAAATCCTCCCGTACCGTCCGCCGCAAGTATCGATCCTTCCTCGAGAGCATTGTTCACTACGACAATGTCCGGAAGGCCGTCCCTGGTCACATCCCCCAAAGCCAAATCCGTTGGATAATCGCCGACGGCAAGGCTCACCTCGGCGGCAAACCCACCGCTCCCGTCACCTGCCAACAATGAAACATCGTGGCTATTTTCATTGGCTGTAACGATATCCATCTTGCCATCTCCGGTGACGTCGCCCAGAGCCAGGCTTGCTGGATAATCCCCCACGGAAAGGCGTATCTCGGAGGCAAAGCCCCCACTCCCGTCACCTGCCAACACTGAAACATCATCGCTGTAACGATTCACCGTGACAATATCCACAAAACCATCCCCGGTTATATCGCCCAAGGCAACGCGCGAGGGGCCATGGCCAACGGAATACAACACTTGAGGAAGAAATCCTCCTTGGCCATCGCCCATCAACACGCTTACTGTGTTTTCGTCGTAACTGGGATAGGAACCATAGTTCGCCGTGACAATATCCAGAAATTCATCTCCGTTCAGGTCTCCCAAGGCTGCACCATGAGGGGCATCGCTCACCGGCAATTCTCCCAATCGCCGAAACAGCAAAGCTGGCGGAGGCGTTCGATTGAGCCATCGGATCGGCTGCGCAACTGTCCCTACACTGTTCAGAGTCCCTGAAACGACCAACCTTGCATCTTCCTCAAATCGCACGGTCGTTCCCGCCTGCACCGTCAGGGTCGCCGTGTCCGAGACAATTGTTTCGCCTGAGATCATCCAGGTTTTATCGGATGTTAGAGTCAAATTGGAATCAATCGACTCGGAAATCCCTCCCTTCTCCTCGATCCGGAGCGGGAAAGACAAGGTTTGAATGCCGGCGACACCGAGCTGCATCGACACATCTACCTGGGTCGTGGGAGAAACCGCCTCGACTTCAAAAGGCGCGAGGAACTGGCGACTCGATTCCCCATGGACCAAGGCCGGCAAGATTGAGGTGGCATCTAAAATAGTGATTTCCGAACCGAGGGAGGAAAGCGTCGCCACCTTCGCCGCGAGCATATCTGCTCCGGCGTTCTCAATCTCAATCGAAATCTCCGCGACCTCCCCCGGATCGAGGGCTTCATCGAAGTTGGAGGAGGTCACCTCCAGCACCTCGACACTCGCAATCTGCAAATCGGGTTCCATCGGCAGCGATCCTGCCGCAACAATACTGATGATGCCATGCGTCACAATCTGATCCCTGGCATTAGCAGTCTGCTCCAGGTGATTGCGAATCGCCGCCGGGCTCTGCTCGGGATACAAGGTGCGAAACAACGCCATCATCCCCGCCACAAACGGCGCGGCCAGACTCGTGCCTCGCCCCTGCTCCCGATTGTACATATCGGCTGGAATTGCAGAGAACATATCCACGCCCGGCGCCGCGAAATCCACCCACTCGTTGACGCCCGGATCATTGTAGTTGGAAAAGGAGGCCAGCTCACCCGAGGCGTCCAACGCCGCCACGCCGGCCACGCTCTCGTATCCGGCCGGATACATCGACACAAAGTTCTGCCTATCATTGCCCGCCGCCGCGACAATGACCGCTGTCCGAGCGGCTGAAATGCAGGCCCCCTTCAGCGTCGCACTGTCTCCGGAAAACACCAGGGACAGGTTGATCACTTTTGCCCCACGGTTCACCGCATAGCGCAGCGCCGCAGCCACCCGGTCCACCGTGATCCCGCCCGTGGCGCTGGCCACTTTTATCGGCAGCAGATCGGCCTGCCAGCAGACCCCAGTCATCCCGACACTGTTGTTGCCGCACGCCGCAATGATTCCCGCCACGCGTGTGCCGTGATCGCCGCTGTCTTCCACGTCGCCATTGTTATCCACGAAGTTCCAGCCATAGACATCGTCCACATAGCCGTTGCCGTCATCATCGACGCTTGCGCTTCCTGAGGCTTCCGCGCTGTTCTCCGAAAGGTTTCCCGCCAGATCGACGTGATCCAGGTCGATCCCGCTGTCAATCACCGCAATGATCATCCCCGGTGAACCGGTCAGCACTGACCAGGCAACCTCCAAGCCGTGGGCTGCATACGTCGCCTGTTGGCTGACCGTGTAGTAAGGATCATTGGGAGCGGTGCAAAGGCTCCCCAGATAGTTTGGTTCGGCATAGGCCACGCCCGGAGTCTCGCTCAGCTGCGTGCAAAAGGACAACAGCGACTCCCGATCCTTGAAGATCGGCGTTTTCTTATTGAATCGCACTTTGTACACGTCGTTTGTGGCTGTCCTGGAAGGCGCGCTTTCCCCCGCGCTTTGAGGCAGCCGAACCACTGTGGTTAGATCCACCGCTCCTGCGGCCTGGAGCAGGGAGACCGCTTGGGGAATCGATATTCCCCCGCTTTGAAGCGAAGACAGTTGGCACTTTCGGCCATAAATCGCGGGTTCGGGAGAGACACTCCCACTCGAATGGAGCGCCAACAGCAGCTCCCCTTCAACATACGGCGCCGTTGCCCGGCCCGCTCCGGCCCATGGGATAAAAACTGTGAGGAATACAAGAGTCAATGATACTGCGATGATGCGTTTCCGGCCCATCATCCTTTCCCCTTCTCCTCCTTGGCTCGCTGGCGATCTTGTTCGATTCTTCTCTTGCCTATATTCTCCACTTGGCCATCCTTGGCTCGTGGCTCTTTTCTTTAATTTACTCCTATTCTTGCTTCGCCTTCAGGCGCTTCCAGGCGAATCTCTTTGGTAATATCGAGCACTTCGCCGGTGACTCCGGCCTTGATCCGGATCGTGCCGCCCGGAATGACAGCGTTCACGCCTTCCCCTAGCGTATTAAAGGGCGCGCTCTCCGTTCCGACCTCGGTTCCACTGTAATCAAAATCGACCCAGATCAGGCTGGGATTCACCGTAGGCGTGGGAGTGATGGTCGGGGTGGACGTGGAGGTTGGAGTCGAACTTGGAGTTGGGGTCGATGTCACGGTTGGAGTCGGCGTAAAGGGCCTTCCGGAAAAGGGCTTTGTCAGGCCGTTTCGGGAGAACTCCGTGTCAAACTCCCAGACCTGATAGTAGTAGGTAACGCCCGACACTAACCCGACGTCCAGATACTGCGTCGCCGGGGCAACAATCGATTCGACAAGCGCATAGTTGCTGTCGCTGTCCAGGGAGCGAACAATATCATAACCCGACAAATCCACGTCTTCCGCCGGGTCCCACTGCAACCGGAGCGAATCAAGAAGAACCTCGACCACGCGTCCATTCGAAATCACGGTACCTCCCTCGATGTCCACCTGGAAACGGTGATACGTGTCGGGTGGAATCTCAAAGCCATCCGAGGCCATCGCGCCCATCACTCGAAGATGATGCTCGCCGTCGCCCGAATTGAAATCGATATAGGTCTTCGCCTGGAGATCTTGATTGTTAATCCAGGTCGCATTCTGAAACACCTTGCTTGTATAGGGAGGGCTCTGGCCGTGCGTAATCGTCGGGATGACACCGGTATTCATGGGTTTGGAGAATTTCAATGTGAAGGTATGGATGCCCGGGCCCAGCTGGGTATACCGGTCCGGTGTGACCTCATAAAGAAATGCCGGCGCCGTCGTGACTGGAGCGCCTTGGGGATTTGTCTCCGTGGCCATTGAGATACCGCCCAATTCGTTGCCCGTCAGAAAAGAACTGTCGACCGTTCCGCCGACCACGCCATAGCCCTTGTTGAAGGCCACATTCGAGGAATTGACCGAGATATTATTGATCACTCCCGGCCCGTTGTTCCCGATAATCGTGGAGTCGACCACGGGAATCCCATCGACGCCCCCGCCTTCATTACCCGCGATGTACATGCCACTGACGGTATCGATTACCACTTGATCCCCGTTATTGGCAAGAATTGACGTGGCAAACTGGACCTCATCGGAAGAAATCGAGTAGTTTTCCTGCATATCCAACCGGATTGCATCGGTCACTGAAACCAGTCCCTCACCATAACTGTCGACGACAAAAGTATCTTCCACCAGTGGCGCCTGCACGCCTGTGGCGTTAGCAATCGCCGTGCAACCGGTAATCCGCTCTGAAGCAACGATGCCGATGCCTAGATTTGCACCCGCAAAGCTGTTCTCCACAATGCGCGCCTGGATGCCATTGCCTGTTGACCGTGTGGAGATGCAATTCTCAATAGTGTCCAGAGCGAACAGACCTACACCTCGATTAAGGTCAGCTATAGCGTCTGTAAGAGTACCGAACGAAAAAATGCCATGGTTGTTATTATTGACAACTCTGATATTTGTAGCATCATGGGCGATCAAACCAACGGCCCGATTATCCAGAACCTCAAGACCAAGAGGTGCTGGAGCGGTCGCTGAAAAAGTAAATCCGGTGATACAGTTCTGAGCAGTCGAATTTTGAACCGCAATATTGCCAATTGCAGTAAGTCCTGTCCCTCCAGTATCCTTAAAAAGACTATTTTCAATAGTCCCGTTTCCTTCTACCAGGAAAGGACCAGGCAATTTAAACTGGTTGTAATTGATACTAACTTGTGAAGTTGGTTTTGCAGAAATGCTGGATCGAAAACCGAATCCTCCAGCTCCATCCCCCGCTAAAACAGTCACATCATGGCTATTTCTATTCCCCGTGACAATGTCCGGCATTCCATCCTCATTTACATCTCCAAGTGCTATACTTCCTGGATAATCGCCTACATCATACCGTACCTGTGGTGTAAAACCTCCAGATCCATCACATAAAAGAACCGAAACATCGTCAGTCAAACAATTCGCTGTGACAATGTCTGGAATGCCATCTCCAGAGAAGTCTCCTAATACCATACTCATAGGCCACTCGCCTACAGCATAGCGGACCTCCGGCGCGAATCCCCCGGCGCCATCACTCACTAAGATAGAAACGTCATCACTACCCTGATTTGACGTTACAACGTCCAAGATATCATCCCCGTTGATATCTCCCAGATCCACATCCCAGGGCGCATAGCCCTCAATAGGATGCAATTGTAACGAGAATCCACCTGCCCCATCACCAGCTAGCACCGAAACGGCCAGGCTAGCGACGACGACGATGTCTGGATTGTTGTCGTTGGTAATATCCCCAAGTGCC
>Ga0272444_10003432_pt1 | contig 14223 bp, 4 predicted proteins | sample SSMForm13_FD_201033 | JGI IMG/M metagenome (GOLD analysis project Ga0272444, IMG submission 201033) | Marine sediment archaeal communities from Little Sippewissett salt marsh, Falmouth, MA, United States - SSM-Form-13 | ecosystem: Environmental > Aquatic > Marine > Wetlands > Sediment ...
CTGATGGGTATGTATTGCTCAACCAAGAATCGCTGACTCACTTTTCGGCGACCTACGGAATATTGAAGCCCCATTTCCTCATGCCCAGCCTGCTTCTTCCGCCCAAGTCATGGTATGAGTGCCCAAAGCTTCCTAAACGCTCCGCTGCTGACGGCCAGATCCACTGTGCCATTCCCAGTGCAGCGATCCGCTTGTCAGGCCCGCCCATTGAAAAGCACCCCTTGGTCCCTATAGAAAATTACCTGTATGATCGATATGACTATTCTCAAATTATTCAGCAATTGTCTCATCAAAACATTCATGTCCATGTGTATGGTCGGTTTGTACAGTTTCCCTCCGGGTACTCTCGTCAGGTGGAACGCATCTATCGAACCTTCGAAGCCATGGGGCCTTATATTCACTTTGAAGGAACAACCAGTACTGAGGATTTTTCAACAGCCTTGTCGCAATATGATTTCGCTATTCTCACTGGTTTTTATCCTCGTCAAATCGTACCTTGGTTTGACCATATGAATTATCAGCTTCGATTTAACTCCGTTCTTGCTGCTGGGCTCCCTATCTTTGTGGCAGCTGGAACCAGTTCTGCTTTAGAACGTGAGATATTGGCCTCCCATGCCGGGTTTGTGTTTGAAACTTTTGATGACCTGAAAGCAGGGGCATCTGATAGAAACTTCATGGAGTCTGCAACCGAGGCTGTCTTCCGTTTACAGGAGCGGCATTCCTTCGAGGCCTGGGCTGCGCCCCTGGTTCAATTTTTTAATCAGGTCAAGGAGGACTATCGTGCCAAACGTCTGGGGCCATTCAACAATGATCCTGTTCCCCTCATTGGGTCAAGATCATCGGAGTCAGCATGTGGGGGCCATCTTCCCACAGGCGAAGGGGCATCAGATGCGGCAGCAACCCAGCCCAGCAGCCTGGCAATGTTTTCAAACAAATACGCCGGCAAACGGGCATTCATTATTGGCAACGGCCCAAGCCTGAAAAAGACAGACTTGACCAAACTCAAGGATGAAATCACTTTCGGTGTTAATAGCATTTTTTATCTTTTTGATGAAATGGGATTCAAGCCCACCTTCTACTTGGTTGAAGACACCCTTGTCGCTGAGGACCGTGCTGCAAAAATCAATGAGCTCACCGGGATGGTCAAAATATTTGGCAACTATTTGAACTATTGTCTTGAAGACAAAGATGACGTCCTATGGGCTAACGTCATCTTTGATTACAGCGAATATCGAGGCTTTCCCCACTTCTCGCGTGATGCCAGTCAATGTCTTTGGGTGGGGGGCACAGTGTCATACCTTTGCATGCAATGGGCCTACTTCATGGGCTTTCAAGAAGTCTATCTCATCGGCTTCGATCACAGCTACACAATCCCTGACGATGCCAAGGTAGAAGGGACCATCATCACCTCTGCATCTGACGATCCCAATCACTTCCATCCAGGCTATTTCGGTAAGGGCAAACGTTGGCACGATCCGCGCGTTGATCGCATGGAACTGGCATACCGCAAGGCAAAGCAAGCATTTGAAGCAGATGGCCGTGCCATTTATAACGCTACATCAGGCGGCAAACTTGAGGTCTTTCCGAGAGTGCCATACGACAGTCTATTCCACACAGCCTTCAAAAAACTCCCGCAAAAAGACACCACAAGCATCACACGGCGAGCTTCTGCACCGCGAGTATCTGTGGTGGTTTGCACCTATCAAAACCCTGACTCCCTTAGAAACACCCTTGATAGCCTGGCCCAACAAACCCTGGAACAGGACTTGTTCGAAGTGATAGTCGTAGACAACAACTCAAACGACAGGACTAGACATGTCGTGGCCTCCTATTCATGGGTCACCCACATTCTTGAAAAGCAGGTAGGTCTTTCTCACGCACGCAATGCCGGGCTTCTTGCTGCCCGGGCCGACGTCGTAGCGTTTATCGACGATGATGCAGAGGCCTCCAAGGTGTGGCTCGAATCTCTGCTCAAAGTGTACGACAGTGTTCCGGATGCCTGGGCAGTTGGAGGCAAGGTCCTGCCCATCTGGGATGCAGAAAAGCCCAAATGGTTAACCAAGGACTACTACCGATCCCTGAGCCTGGTGGAATGGGGAGAGGAAGCTAGGCCGTTGCACTGGCCCGAACGGATTATCGGGACCAATTGTTCATTCAAAAAGCGGGTCTTTTCCGAGATTGGACGTTTCGACACCAGTCTGGGACGCATGGGGCCTGTCATGCTGGGAAATGAAGACACGGAGATACAGCAACGCATTCATAGATCGGGACACCTTGTTTACTACAGTCCGGAGGCCGTGGTCTACCATCACGTGCCTGCCTCCCGCATGACCAAGACATACTTTCGTAAACGCCAGGAAGGAACAAGGGTATCTCAAGGAATCTTGAATCTCCGCTTGCAAAAAAGGGATAAAGAAATTGAGGGAATCACCTCCGAGATCAGGCGCAAGCTAAAAATTGGCCAAAGCGGGCTGCGGCCAGCTAAGGTCTTGGAAGCCTCTAGCAAGGCCCTGGAACAATACAAGGATAAACACCGCGACCAGCGCTGTGTAATTATCGGAAACGGGCCGAGCCTGAAAAAGATGGACCTTTCCTTTCTCAAGGACGAGATCACCTTCGGCATGAATCGCATTTACCTGCTTTTTGATCAGTGGCAGTTTACTCCAACCTATTATGTGTCCGTCAACACCCTGGTCCTAGAGCAGAGTATTGAAGAGATACTGAAAATCCCGGCCCCGAAGTTCCTTAATCTTTATGCCACGAAGTATATAGACAACCTTTCCGATCCTTACGGCATCATATGCCTGAGAAACCTTGACGACCCCTCTTTTGCAGAGGATCCACGCCATGGAATCTGGGAAGGACACACCGTCACCTATGTTGCCATGCAGTTGGCCTATTTCATGGGCTTTCGTGACGTCATCCTGATTGGCGTGGACCACCATTTTGTAACGAAGGGGCCTTCAAACGCAGAAGTCGTCTCCGAGGGAGACGACCCCAATCATTTTCACCCTGCCTATTTTGGGAAAGGCACCCGCTGGCACCTTCCCGATTTGAAGAATTCTGAAATAGCATACGGCCTGGCCAAGAAGGCCTTTGAGGCAGACGGCCGTCGCATCATCGATGCCACTCTTGACGGAAAACTCACTATTTTCCCAAAAGCGGCCTACAGGGAACTATTTGATCAATATCGACAAATGGACCTAGAAAAAGGGGGGCACCTGGCTGAAACCGCTTTTCTAAATGACCTTGGCGAAGCTCTCTTTAGCAAAGGCGATATGGATGGTGCATTTGATGCGTTTACAAAGGCCCTGAAGATGGCGCCAAACCATGCTACACTCCACAACAATCTTGGAGTATGGCACTTGAACAGAGGTGATGTAGAAAAGGCTCTGACATACTATGAACAGGCACTTCGGCTGCAGCCCAGAAATTGCACCTTTCAAAAGAATCTTGCTGACCTTTACTATCTTGGACTGGGCCGTGTGGAAGATGCCATTCAGATATACAAAGAGATCCTAGCCAGCCACCCGGAAGATTCTGAAACGTTCCTTGCATTAGGGCACATATGCAAGACAGTGAATCAGCCCAAAGAAGCCGTCTTCTTCTACGAAAGGGCCATTGAGCTTGAGCCCAAAACCATTGCTCATCGTGATGCGGTTCTGAACCTGGGTGAAATATGGAGAGATCTTGGAGAGCTTGAAAAGGCCAGAGAGGTCTATCTCTCCTTTCTGTGCAAGACTTTGGAAGATGAGGATGTGACTCTGGCCTGGAGTTTCCTTTGCGACAAGGAAGAAGATAAAGAATTTGTAGAACTCGTAAAGGGAGACCAAAAGGACTATCTCGTCTCCGCCATCGTCTCCACCTATAACTCAGAAGAGTTTATGGCCGAGTGTCTTGAGAACCTGGAGGCGCAAACCATCTCCGAACAGATTGAAGTGCTGGTTATTGACGCGGCCTCTCCTGAAAACGAGGGAAGGATCGTCAAGGACTTTCAGAAGCGTTATCCGAACATCACATACGTGCGCACCAAGAAAAGGATTGGTATCTACGCGGCCTGGAACCTCGCTGCCCAGATGGCCTCCGGCAAATACTGCATGACAGTGAGCACGAATGATCATCTGCGAAAAGACGCCTGTGAGGTCCTGGCCCATGCCCTTGACGCAACCCCTGATGCCATGTTGGTTTACGGAGACACCTATTTGACGCAGACCCCCCATGAAACCTTTGACAAGAATACCCATTACGGCGCATACCGTTGGCCACCCTATTCCTTTGAAGCGCTGCTTCACAACTGCATGGTAGGGCCTCACCCCATGTGGCGTACCTCGGTGCATGAAGAGATCGGTTACTTTGACGACCGGTATGTGACTGTTGCTGATCAGGAGTTCTGGCTCCGTATGGGCGAAAAGCATAAGCTCCTTCATATTCGTCAGTTTACGGGTCTACAGTGGATTACTCCTGATGCCATTTCCAGAAAAGGAGCCCTTCCTTCCCTTGAAATTGCACATATTCACGGCCGTTACCAGAAAAGGCATGGACAAGACGTCAAAACCACAAAGAAAAAGTGCTCCGTCATCATTCCAGCATTCAATCAGGTTGAATATACAAAGAAATGCCTTGAGGCATTGTTCAAAAATACCCCGGAGGAGATGTATGAGCTCATCTTTGTTGATAATGGGTCCACGGACGGCACAAAGGAGTTTTTGACTACTCTTGGTCAACGTGCCACCGTCATCACCAACGGGGAAAACCTCGGCTTTGCCAGGGCCTGTAATCAGGGAGCAAGGGCTGCTTCAGGAAAATATCTCCTCTTCTTAAACAATGACACCCTGCCTTTGCCAGGTTGGCTGGAAGAGATGGTAGAACTGGCTGAAAGAGACGAGACTGTCGGCATTGTGGGAAGCAAGCTCCTTTTTCCTGACGGCACTATTCAACATGCCGGAGTCGTCGTTTCCGCAAACGGCCTCCCCTACCACCTTTATAGGGGATGTCCCAGTGATATGCCATGCGCCAATCAACAGCGCTCTTTTCAGATTGTGACGGCAGCTTGCATGTTAATTAGCCGAGACTTGTTCTTCGAAGTGAAGGGATTTGACGAACGGTACATAAACGGCTGCGAAGACATTGATCTTTGCCTAAAGGTGGGTGAGAGTGACAGGCGTGTGGTCTATCATCCCAAGAGCGTTCTGGTTCACTTTGAAGGAAAGACAGAAGGCCGCCAGGATCAAATGGATCATAACAAACGCCTTCTGCTCAAAACTTGGGGCAAGAAGCTCAGGCAGGACGATGTCTCTTACCTGCGACAGGACGGCATGGAGTTGCAGGTCGACGGAGCTGGTGATTTCAGGTTTGAGCCATCTTCAAAAGATGGCTCACCCATCAAGACGAGCATTATCATTGTCACATACAACTCCTTAGCCGACATAACAAAATGTATAGACAGCATCATCAGGAACACCTCTTTTCCATATGAAATCATTGTCATTGATAATCTCTCTTCAGACGGCACCCCGGACTATTTGAAGACTCTGAAAAATGCAAAGGTCATCCTTAACAAGACCAATAATGGGTTTTCAAAGGGGTGCAATCAGGGCATCAGCAAAGCAACAGGCGCGTACATCGTCTTGCTGAATCCGGATACCATGGTCACCCAGGGCTGGGATGCCCATCTGATAGCCCATTTTCAAGATGGTGTTGGTGCCGTGGGGCCTGTTTCCAATTATGTCGCTGGCCTACAGAAGGTGGAGTTGTATGGTGGCGGGAAGCCCTCTGGTTCGGTCGATATCAAGCATCTACAAGATGCATTGTATCAAAACAATAGAGAAAGAAGCGTTGAGACAAAATTACTGATTGGGTTTTGTTTCATGATCAAAAGAGACATTATAACAAAAGTGGGGATGCTCGATGAAAACCTCTTCCTGGGCAACGATGACCTGGACTTGTCGCTGAGGCTCAGAAACGAGGGGTATAAGCTCCTGGTTGCAACGGATACCTTCATTTATCACAAAGGCCAGGCCAGTTTTAAGTCAGAACCTTCGGAGAAGACAAGAAGGCTCGTTCAAGAAAGCACTGATGCACTATACCGAAAACTGCAAGAACAATACGGAGACGATCAAGTGCCATCTCCTCAAGAACTCTGGGGCATCGATTGGTTCAAACCGAGCCTGGAAGCAGGGACGAGATTGACCTCCATCGTCATCCTTGCCTACAACCAACTTGCCTACACCAAAAAATGCATCTCAAGTATCTTCAAATATACTAAGAAGCCTTTTGAGTTGGTCGTTGTTGATAACGCCTCAAGTGATGGGACCATGCAGTACTTGAAAAGAGTCTCTTCCCAGTATGGTGCAAATGACCATAAACCCCTGATGCAAGCTTCAGGGCAAAAGAGAAGAAGAAAAAAAGGGAAAAAGAGACCTGGGCAGAAAAGGAGCTCTGACAATGGCGCCTGTAAGGCTGTTAAGGTTATCAGAAATGACGAGAACCTCGGCTTTGCTGCCGGCAACAACCAAGGCATGGCTGTGGCCAGGGGGGATTACGTTCTATTGATGAACAATGACGTCGTCGTCACCCCCGGCTGGTTAGATCGTATGATCTCATGCGCAGAGCGGAGTCCTAACATAGGGATGGTTGGCCCCATGTCCAATTATGTATCGGGGCCCCAATTGGTCAAAAAGGTAAATTACAACACCACCACGTTGGCCCGACTGAATAGTTTTGCGAAACAATTTGCGGAAGAATATTCTGGTCAATCTAGATTTATCTGGCGAGTAGTAGGCTTTTGTATGCTTATCAAACGGGTCGTCATTGAAAAGATCGGCGGAATGGACGATCGGTACGGATTGGGAAATTTCGAAGATGACGACTTTAGTCTCCGTGCCGCTTTAGCTGGTTTTGAGTCCTGGATAGCCGAAGATTGTTTTATACATCACTTTGGCAGCAGAACGTTCATCGGTGCAAAAATCGATTACCGAGACAGCCTGCATAAGAACTGGGAAATATTTAAGCAAAAATGGGGGCTCCCACAGGAATTGCCCTATGGGTCGCCCTACACTATATCACATGTTCCAAACGATGGCTTTGACCCAACGAAACACTTCGTTCCCATTGAGGACAAAGAATCATCTGGACCCCAACGTGAACGAGCCCCTCACGCACTCCTTGGCAAGGACGATGACAGCCCATCAAGGTTGCCGCTTCATAAAATAGACTCCAGCATAACCGCTTCCATCATTATCCCAGTGTCCAAGCACCAAGGACACCTGAAGCGGGCTGTTGAGAGCATCCAGAAGCACACGAGTGCACCCTACGAAATCATTTTTGTCAACAACAGCCCCAAGAGCAGTGTTTCCAAGTGGCTCAAGCAAACACTCAAAGAGAATCCAAGATATAGACTGGTGCAAAGTCACAAGGAAGCTTCTGTTGCCAGATGTTACAATGAGGCCATGAGAGCATCAACCGGAGCAAATATCGTTCTTCTGGATAGCCATGTGGTCCTGTCTGACAGTTGGCTTTCGGGAATGCTCGATTGCATCAGCAGGGTTCCCAATGCCGGTATTGTAGGGCCCATGACCAACAAAGCTGATGGCATGCAGCATGTTGCAGACGCTCAGTATGGATCCATTGATAACCTTGACGATTTTGCCAACTCATTTAAAAGCCGATATCAATACCGGAGGATTCCTACCACGAGGATAGACGGTTTCTGTGTGCTGTTTCGCCGTGAATTATTGGATAAAGTGGGATCCTTTGATGAAAGCTTGAAAAGCGGTGATTCGGCCATTCATGATTTCTGTCTCAGGGCAGCCCTGAAAGGGTACACCAGCCTCATTGCTGGAGACATGTTTGTACATTATGATGGCGGAAAAAGCGTCATGGGAGACAATAAAGGTCTCACTGAAAAATGGAGTGGCATCGATGCAGGCCATTGCCTTGGCAAGAAACTTCTCACCTTGAATAACGTAGCAAAGGCATGGGAACTGAGTGAAAAAGGTGAATTAGAAATGGCGGTTAAAATGCTTGTGCAAGGCATGCGGCACACTCCAAACGACAAGAGCGTCTACCTTGCCCTGGCAGACATACTAATAAATGATAGACAATTCAAAGATGCCCTTGAAGTGGTCCATGACACCCCCTCAGATCAAGATGACATTCGAAAACTGGAACTGATCGCTTGCTGCATGGAAGGCATGGAACGTTACAAAGAGGCTGAAGAATATGTGGACCGAATTCTCTCTTTGGATGCGTCCTCTCCATTTGCTTTGAACCTAAAAGGACTTTGCGCCTCTCGACAGGGGGATAAGGCTCAGGCAGAAGAATTCTTTAACAGTGCCATCAAGTCTGACCCTGGTTACGGCCAATCTTACACAAATCTTGGGAATTTGAAGTGGGATATGGGCCGCCATGAGGAAGCTTTGGATTTCTTGGAAAAGGCCTTTATCCTATCGCCAACAGTAACAGACGTCGTAACGACCTATCACTCAGCCGTTACCGCCCTTGTAGAATTCAAGAGAGCCGAACCGGTTTTCAAAGAGGCCCACGCCTTGCATCCAATGAATAGGAGGATCACCTATCTGTTGATAGACATCCTCATAAAGCAGGAGAAACATGATCTCGCCATGAAAGAGATAGAGGGCGCCATCGTTGCCTTTGGCGCAGATGATGGGTTCCTGTCTGCCGCACTTAAGGTCAGAGGGCTTTTGGGTCCGGAGCAAATACATAAGCCATCAAAGAAAAAGCGAACGATCTCTTTATGCATGATTGTCAAAAATGAAGAGCAGCACCTTGCAAGGTGTCTTTCCAGTCTAAAACCCGTTGTTGATGAAATCATCGTTGTGGACACCGGCTCAACAGACAGGACAAAAGAGATAGCGGCTGTCTTTGGAGCCAAGGTTTATGATTGTGAGTGGTCAGATGACTTTTCTGCCGCAAGGAATGCTTCTATTTCCAAAGCCTCTGGAGACTGGATCCTGGTGATGGATGCCGATGAGGTTATTTCTCCCCTTGATCACGACTCCCTGAGACAACTTGTCAAAAAATCCAACTCCTCGCCCGCAGCTTATTCACTTGTCACAAGGAACTACTCAACCCGCACGAACACCATTGGATGGGCCATGAATGACGGTACCTATGGAAAAGACGAGGCAGGAGCTGGTTGGATGCCCAGTATCAAGGTGAGGTTATTCCCAAACAATAGTCATATCCGGTTTGAGTATCCAGTACATGAGCGGGTAGAACCGAGTTTGAAAAGAGCTGGTGTCGTGGTAAAAAGGTGCTCCATACCTGTTCACCACTATGGACAACTGGATCAAGAAAAACGCGATTGCAAAGGCGAATCGTACTATGAACTGGGCATGAAAAAGCTTAGTGAGAGGGGAGACGACGTGGAGGCCATTCATGAGCTCGCGGTTCAGGCCGGATCCCTTGGCAAGCATGAGGAAGCCATAGACTTATGGCAAAGGCTGCTCGCACTAAAGCCCCGATGGCCCATCGCCTTTGTGAACATGGGAACGGCCTATCTGAAGCTGGGGCAGTACGAGGACGCCCTGATTTCGGCCAGGAAAGCCGTGGAGCTTGCTCCCCAAATGAAAGAAGCCATGAGCAACTATGCTCTTTGCGAGCTATACGTTGGAAACGTGACACAGACCATTGCGGCCCTGGAAGAACTTCTGAAAAAGGAGTCAGGATACCTGTCGGCTCAGTTTATCCTCGCTGTTGCCTACTGTTGCGACGGACAAAGAGAATCTGGTCTAAAGGCCTTTGAAGAACTGAGACGAATCACCACCGGACCCGGTCTTGCCGCTGCTTGCTACGACATGGCAAAAAGGTTTGTCTCAGCCAAAAGAAATGACTATGCCATTCGGCTCCTTGAGGCTGCCATAGAGGGGAAAAACGTCAATGAGGATGTGGTGCGTCTTTTAGACGAATGCCTACAAATGAGACCAGGACCAGCCAGTCCTGTTTATGCTGACGCCGCCGCCTGTGCATTAGGCGGTTAGCCTCGTCAGTGGTCCTATCTATAGTTCAAAAAAGAATCCTCCAACCCGTCTTTTCAGAGAAGGGCCGGAGGATTTTATGTTGACGCGCCCCCCCCTGCGCTGAAAAGGAGGGTTTGCTGGTGTTTGCCCTGTCGGCGGCTACCTATCCCCAATGGATCAACGAGAAAAGTCCCGTGACAATCGGGTTACTGGCTACTATCTGGCGATGCCCTGAGGCCGGCAGCAATATTTTGATTGATGCTGATCACGGCTGTTAGTTTTTCAGGAGCAGGATAGCTCATGGCATCAAAAATCCGCCTGTCAACAAAGGTACTCAACCTGAGCAAGTCAAGCTTCAACCCTTTTGGCAAAGGGTTATCTTCTCTTGTGAGCTCTACCTGAAAAACACTCCAGATCCTCTGATTGAATCTCAGAGCGGAGTCCAGCCTTTCGTCCCTGTCACCAGCATGCCAATTATCCTGGCACTCTTTGAGTTTAAGAGCGGCCTTGGTGAGCGCCGCTGCTTCTACTTCACGGCCGGACATCGTTGCCTTGCTAACGACACCATACGCCTCAACTGGATTCGCATACACGGTCAAGTACCTCCTGTTCATAGTCTATTAGTTTCTTACCAAGCTTGAGCGCATGGTAATATCGTTCGCCCAATATATGTTCACTAATCTTGTCGATTAAGTGCAATGCGCTTGGAGCTGCTCCTACGAAATCCTGAACCAGCTTCCAATAAGCATGGTGATGGGTCACAATGTTCCCTTCATCCACATACATAAGCTGGATGGTGAAGTATATTTGCCTTGCTGGAGAATCGGCGTCGTCTTGGCTCAGTATATCCTTTTGGCGTAGGACAGGCACCTTGTTCTCAATGATCAAGGTAGCAGTTGTGTTGCCATTGGTGACGACTGCCCTTCCTATGATCATCCGTTCATTCGGTCTTAGGCTTATTTTTAGAGCCATTTTCCCCTAGCCTGTTGAATAAAAGTAATTGTCTTATCGACTTGCTCAGTTCAATAATGACCTCAATTGTGATTGCGCTTCCGTCAGAGCCCGGCCAGGCTCCATAGTCAACTGATGCTTTACTCTGTCGCTCTCTATCTCTGCCGTGGCTTGGCTATCATAAGCAGGGTCATAATCTTCCCTTGAACCGGAATAGAGCCCCATGAGTTCGGCTTTGTCCTCTTGAAAATGGCCGATCGAGGTCGCCACATCCTTGGACAGCCTTTCCCGCCTCTGTTCAAGCTCTTTCTTGGCCTTGCCCATATCCTCCAGTGACGCACGGAGTTGCTCATCTGTGGCTTCCTCTGGCAAACGAGGAATATCCAGTTCTTGATCACTCCCATAGAATCCCTGGGTGGGGCCAGGCGTTGCTGCGCCCTCGGCCATCTGACCATTTTGGGGAAAGGTCAATTGAACAATGATCTTCCGGTACGAGTTCAGCGTTCTTAACCTTTTCACCCTTTCTTCACTACCTGGGGGAAAGGGCGGAAAGTTCTTCACCATGGTCCCCAACTCAGCCGTCATCCGGTTAACATATCTTTCAATAGTCTCCACTTCCCTGTGAGCATGCCGGATACCTTTGGCCACCTCGTTCAGTCTGGATTTGGCTGAATCCAGGCTGCTGAATGCCAAAGGAGCCCGGCCTTCTTTCATTTCCGCCTCGTTTCTGGGATGACTGACGCTACGGTCCCTCGGCGCATGGGACCCCTTCGGCAGATGCTCCGTCTTTTCCATGGAACGGCTGTGATCAAAGAGGGCTTGGTTTGTTGTGATTTCAGAAATCGTCATGGCCTCACCTCCTCCGGGTAGAAACTCGGGAGGGGGAATTACTCCCCCTCCCTACCCAAAAGGGTGTTGAAACAAATCCCACGCCTGACTTAGAACAGCCTCAGCACTGCCTGTGCCGCCTGAGATGCCAGGGATAGAGAGGTGGTCCCCAATGCCTGGCGTGTCTGGAGCATAAGCATGTTGGCCCCCTCCTCGTTCAGGTCGGCATTCGTGAGGTTGGCAGCACCGTCCAAAAGGGTGTTGATCATGTTTGTGGTAAAGTCTTCCCGAATCGTGATCGTGCTCAACTGGCTACCAAGGGCCTTTGATTTTGACCTCAGCGTGGTCATTGCGGCATCAAGCTCAGCGATATCTGTATTGATTACAGTGATGTCACCGCTGCCTCCGGTAGCGACCCAATCGTTGGCCGTTACGTCATTGATGGAAAGCCCGCTGGCGGACCCGTCAAAGCCCGTAACCGTAATAGAGGAAGTACCTGTCTCGTCGAACTTTACATTCAACGCTTGGTCGGTGCCTCCCAAAAGGTTGGTGCCTTTGTAACCTGAATCATCGGCCAGGTCATCAATCTGGTCCAATAATTGATTGTACTGGGTTTCCAGGGCGTTTATTTCAGATGTCGTTTCACCTGAAAGGGCCGATTGGGCAAGGGCCTTTGCCGCTGAAATCAAATCCTGGAGGGCAGAAATACCCTGGTCAGCCGCCTTGATCGTCTGGATACCCTCGCCCATTCCGTCTTTACGAAAGTTCAGGTCGTTTGCACGCTGGGTGTGGCCCTGGGCAGCAAAAAAGTTGATAGGGTCATCCAGGGCGGTATTGACCCTCTTGCCAGTGCTAAGACGTGTCTGGGTTGTCTCCATCCATTGTTGTGTCTGTTGCAGCGCATAGAGGCTTGCCCTCATTCCCGATGTTAGGTTTACTCCACTTAACGCCATGATATGGTTCCTCCTTTTCTAGGTTTTTGTTCCCCGGCCTTCTTGCCTGGGGTGTTGGAGCTCGCCGGCTTTATTGAGGCCCCTTAACACACATCTCGGTCTGTCCTTGATCTGAATCTTCTCCCGACCGATGCTTCTGCCTTCAAAACGTTTATCGGACCAATTCTTCCAGACTTTAGACGTTTCTGTCGTCTCCAAGACTTGAGCGCCTTGAGGCTCACGCCCGCCAACACTCTTGAAACCATTGACAAATGTAAGCAACGGACTGTATTATTGTGAGAAGATTGGGAAAACGATCCATCCTGTCCCCCCGTGAGGGGCCGGAAGAAGGGGATCTCCCTCACCGTGGACAACCATAATCGCAAACCAGGAGACCGGTCCGTGCAAGACATTGAGATCTTATTCGTTGACGACGAAATTTCTATACTCGCCATGGTAGAAAAGTACCTGGCACGTCATGGATACAAGATCACCGTTGCTGATAATGGCCGCAAGGCCTTTGAAATGGCCAACGATCGGGCCTTCGACGTTGTCTTTACGGATCTCAAGATGCCTCAATTCAGTGGCCTTGATCTGCTGGCGGCCCTGAAAAGGAGCCACCCCGAAACCGAGGTGATCCTTGTCACAGGTTTTGGAACAATAGAATCTGCTGTGGAAGCCTTCAAGCTCGGCAGTTATGACTATGTCCAAAAGCCCATAAGATTAGAGAGACTTAAGGCGCTCATTGACCGGATTGTCGAGAAGAGGAGACTCCAGAAGGAAAACATATCCCTTACGAGGAAACTGAAGCTCAGGAATAGGTGCGACAAGCTCGTCGGCGTAAATCCGAAGATGCAGGCGGTCCACAGAATTATTGATAGGATCTCTATGGACAGTCCCACGGTACTGATCCAAGGGGAAAGCGGAACGGGAAAGGAACTGGTAGCCAGGCTGATCCATGAAAACAGCGATCAAAAGGATGAGCCTTTCATCCCTGTCAATTGTGGAGCCATTGTAGAAGGCCTGCTGGAAAGCGAGCTTTTTGGCCATGTCAAAGGGTCCTTTACAGGCTCTGTAAAGGACCGCAAAGGCAAGTTCGAAACTGCCAAGGAGGGCATCATTTTTCTGGATGAGATCGGCGAGCTTTCAGCGGAAAGCCAGGTCAAGCTCCTGCGGGTGCTGGAAAGCGGCGAGATCCAGAGAGTGGGCTCCGACAAGGTCATTCGGGTCAATACCCGAATCCTCGCTGCCACGAACCGTCACTTGTATCAGATGACACTGGACCAAAAGTTCCGAGAGGACCTTTATTACCGCCTGAATGTGGTTTCGATTAAGATGCCCCCCTTGAGGGAACTAAGAGAGGACCTGCCCCTTTTTATAGACCATTTTATTCATAAATTCAACATTTTGAGCAAGAGAAAGCTGACGGGTATTACCACGGAAGCCATGGATCTTCTCCTAGCCTACCATTGGCCAGGCAATGTGAGACAACTGGAAAACGTCATCGAAAGGGCCTATGCACTGGGAGTGGA
>Ga0272444_10003433_pt1 | contig 14223 bp, 7 predicted proteins | sample SSMForm13_FD_201033 | JGI IMG/M metagenome (GOLD analysis project Ga0272444, IMG submission 201033) | Marine sediment archaeal communities from Little Sippewissett salt marsh, Falmouth, MA, United States - SSM-Form-13 | ecosystem: Environmental > Aquatic > Marine > Wetlands > Sediment ...
GCCTTGTCCTCGAGCCAGGCGTTCTTCGCCTGAAGGAGGTCGTAGGTGACCGCCGAGCCCAGTTCCTTCTGCGTCGACACATACTGGTACCTGTCGTAGGACAGGTTCATCACTTCTTCCAGAACGCCGAGCTTTTCCTGTTCGAGAAGGGCGGTGTAATATGCCAGCAGTACATCCTGGATCGTCTGTTCGATTACGACCGCGGCGTTTCCTCTGGAAATACGTTCGAGTGTTTCGAACCGGTCCTTGCGGATGCTGATGGCGTGCCCGTCGAAAAGCGTCCAGGCAAGTGTTACACCGGGTGTCAGCGAGCCCGATGTGACATCCGGATTGTCATCGTTGAAATCCTGGCTCCCGCTGGCGCTGACACTGAAATCGATCGTGGGAAGACGTCCCGCCGCGCCCCAGGAATTGTTTGTCTCGGCGACCTCCACATCCTTTTCTATAATGCGGATGTCATAGTTTTTTTCGAGGGCGATGTCGATGGCCTTCGAAAGGCTCATGTCCTGCTGAGCGACAGCGGTAACGGGATACGATACGGCGGCCGCCAGGACGAATGCGATTGCTGCGCTCAGTATGATGCGATGGTTTGTCAGTGAAGTCGTCATACTATCATCCGATCCTTAGTCAATTGAAATCTTGGAGTTGATTACCGCCGTTTCCACGCTTTCACGGGATGGTTTTTCCTTCGTCAGGAGCCATTTGAACCAGACCTTGGCATCGTTCAGCACCAGAATGTAGACGGGGAAGAACAGGAGAATGAATATTGTCCCGACCATAACGCCGTAGGCGAGCGATACCGCCATGGGCTTCAGGAACTGCGCCTGACGGCTCTGTTCGAGCACGATGGGATAGAGTCCGGCCACCGTCGTGATCGAGGTCAGAAGAATCGGCCGGAAACGGGCCACGCCGGCCTGCCAGACCGCCTCCTCGACCTTCATCCCCTCGAGCAGGAATGTATCGTACTTGGCAAGGAACACGACCGCGTCGTTGATCACGATTCCCGACAGCGCGACCATTCCCCACAGGCTCAGGATGGACACCGGTATCCCCTCGATGCCGTGTCCCCACGCTGCGCCGAGCACCGCCAAGGGTATCATGCAGATGATGATCAACGGCTGGAAGAACGACTTGAAGTGTACCATGAGGATGATGACCATGATCGCGAAGGATATCGAAAAATATTTGAAAATCTCCTCCTGCGCTTCCGAACTTCGCCGCTGCTGGCCCTGGTACACGATCTTGACACCGGGATAAAGGGATCGAAGTTCGGGAAGGATCGTTTTTTCAATGTTCGCGAGAATCGGCGGAACCGGAGTGTATGGATCCAGAAGATCGGCCTCGATACGCGATTCGCGGGTGAGGTTGTATCGCTGGATGTTGACCGGGCCGCGCTCGATTGTATAATTCGCCAGTTCCGTGAGCGGGTAGCTGCCGCCCGCTGTCTTGATCTTCATATCCTCGACCTGACCGAGTGTCATCCTGTTCTGCTTCGGATACCTGACATAAACACGGAGTTCATCTCTGCCGTTCTGCAGACGCTGGGACTGGCCGCCATAGAATCCCTGGCGAACCTGATTGCTGATTTCGGCATGGTCCAGGCCGAGGAAATACGCTTTCGGCTTTAGTTTGAGCTGGACTTCGCGCTTCCCGATGGCATTGGTGTCGGTGATATTCGTCAGCTCGGGAATGTTGTTGAGTTCATCGAGCAGGAACTGTCTGGCCTCGTCCAGCTCCTGGAGATCCCTTCCGAGAAGACTGATGGCGACCGGGCTTCCCCAGCGGTTCGATCCGCCGATCGTGAATTTCTCCGCCTCGTTGACCTTACCGATCTTTTTCCTGACACGGTCAGAGATGTCGAAGCTGGAGATTACCTCGCCCTCAAGATTTCTGGTCATTACCGCCACGTGCCCGGCATGGGAGCCGCTTTCGTCACCGTCAAGGGCGCTGCCGAGAGTAAGAAAGGTATAATCTATGTATGATTGGTCCTCGCCGTACTCCTCCATCATCTCATCGTTGACCTCCCAGACGACATCGTCGAAACGCTTGAGATATTCCATCGTTTTACCCTCTCCCGAGCCGGGAGTGAAAGCGATATCGACATTGAACGAATCCGGTGGAATAGATGGGAAAAACGTTGTCTTGATGATTTCGCCGCCGAAAAGACCAACCGAGATCATGACAATGGAAATGGGCGTGGCAAGCACCGACCACTTCCAGTGAATGATGATTTTGAGGAGCCTTCCGTACATCTCATACCGCATGAAAGTGATGATCTTGTTCAAAAACCTTCGGATGGTTGCGCCGTTGCCGTTGCCGTTGCGCCTTCGCAGGACATGAGGCGTGCCGATATGCGCGGGGAGAACGAGAAAAGCTTCGAACAATGAAAAGCTCAGGCTGACGACCACGACGAACGCCATGTCGTACATGAAATCCATGAAACCGCTGGCGAGCAGGAGGGGCATGAACGCCACGATCGTCGTCGTGACCGACGTTATTACCGCCGGCAGCACCTCCATCGTGCCGTCGACCGCCGCCTGCTTGGGGTTTTTTCCGGCTTCGAAATGCGAGTAAATGTTCTCCGCGATCACGATGCCGTCGTCAACGAGAATACCGACAACGAGGATCATGCCGAAAAGCGATATCATGTTGATCGTGATGCCGTACATCAGACAAACGACAAAGGTGGCCAGAAACGACGCCGGTATGCCCCACGCCACCCAGAATGACAGCCGTGCGCTCAAAAAGAAACCGAGCGTCAGCATAACGAGAAAAAGTCCGAGCCCCCCGTTGCTGTAAAGGAGATGGAGACGGCTCTTGAGGATATCGAGAAAATCGAACGTCAGATATAAATGCACGTCTTCATGATTGGCATTGAAATCCTCGGCGTAATTCCTGATATAATCGGAGATGGCTTCGAGATCCTCTTCAGGCAGTTTGCTTACTGATATGCTGACAGAGGGATTGCCGTTCATCCACGTTCCGCTCGAAACGTCGGCGAACTTCGTCTTGACCGTCGCGATATCCCGTATCCTCAGATAACTCCCGTCATCATTGGCCCTGAGTATTATGTCTCCGATAACATCGGGATCGACACTGCGTGCGCGGGAACGGATCAGAATCTCTTCTTTCAAGGATTTTATCTGGCCCGCGGATATGTCCCTGTTGTTCTGCGATATTGCATTCTGCAGCATGTCGAATGTTAGGTTGTACCTGAGCAGGTCCTGCTCCGTCACCTCGACCGATATCTCGAGCGAAGGGTAGCCGCCGATGCTTACCTGCGACATGACACCCGAACTCATGAAATCGTCTTCTATGTTCTGGGCGTGCTGTTTCAGCGTCATAAGATCCACGTTGCCGGATATACCGAGACGCATCGCCGGTGTCGTCGTTCTCCTCTTGTAGATAATGGGCCGTTCAGCGGCGGTGGGCATGGCGCTGATTGCGTCGACAGCGTTCTTGACTTCGCGCAGAGTTTCATCGATGTCGTATTCGCCGGTCGTCTCTATTCTCACCCTGGCGGAGTTCTCGGACGATGTCGAGGTTATCTCCTTGATGCCGACAAGGCCGCGGATGGCCTCCTCGACACGGGTCGTTATACCTTCCTCCATCTCTTTCGGGGAGGCTCCCGGATAGGATATCGACACGGAGAGGTCACGCGATTCCCGCTCGGGGAAAAAGGACTTCTTCATGTTGGCGAAACTGAGCCCCCCGGCTATCAGGAGCACAACGACAATGAGATTGGCGAAGAAGGGATACTTTACGAAAGTTTTTACAAGATTTCTCATAACTTATCTGTTTATCTCCACTCGCGTGTTTTCCATTGTGTTGATCAGCGGTTCGACAACCAGTTCGGCGCCGGGCTCGAGACCGGAGAATATGAGTGTCGTTTCATTGATTTTGTGAATGTCTATTGTTTCCATCATGAGCTTGCCGTCTACAACGATGAAGACTTCGTTATGATTGAATACGGCGTTACGGGGGACTTCCATAACGTTTTCGATTTCCCGTCCCGGGAACTGCGCGATCAGGTACTGGCCCTTGAATACGGGCGTTTTTCTGCCGTTCGGGAGGCGCACGAAAATACTCATGGACTGTGTGTCGACATCGACGAAGTCGGAGGTGCGTACTACCGTTCCCTCCCACGACATCGAACCGTCCTCCGTGGCGACATGGACCTTGTCACCGATAAGAATCCACTTGGCGTCCCTCGATTCCACGGGGACCTCAAGCTCGAGAATATCGGTGCGGATGATGCGCGCAAGCGTGCTGCCCGCTCCGGTATAGGCCCCGACCTCCATGTTGACATCGGTGAACGTTCCCTCGAACGGCGCGCGGATAACATACTTTTTCAGCGTTATCTCATCGCTCTTGATTGAATAATAATCGGTCAGAATGCCACGGCTTGCGAGAAACACCTTCTCCTGGTCTGTCCCGATACCGGGGAGTTCCGGTAGGTCGACTTCCATGTCGATGGACTGGAAAAATGCGTTCCACGTCCCGAAGCTTTCGGGATAATCGACCTTGAGATCGGGCAGGATGCCGGCGATGCTCTGAAGGAAACTGCTCTTGCGGGCCCTGAGATTCATGACCGCGTTACCATCGAATATCCTGATAAGAACATCGCCCTTCCCGAAGCGCTGCCCTTTCTTTAGGGGAACGTCGCCTTCGAGAATACGCCCGCTGACCTCGGAATTGAGTACGACTTCCCGGGTAGATACGACCCGCCCGCTGGCCGTCACCGGGGAAACGAGGGTGCCATAATCAATGGTGCTGCATTGAACCGACCGAATCGGAATTATCGGCGGTCGTTTCTCCGGCTCTTTTCTCAGGCTGAACAGATATGCCATGACCTGGTAGGAAAAGCCGAGCAGAACAATGGCGGTCACCAGTGCAACTAAGGTATGACTGTGTTTTTCGATAAATTGTTTCATTGTCCCGTCTCTGTGGAATCGTTAATGTGGTTTTCTGCATTTATCGCCATCTTTTTAAGGAGGCGCCTGACCGTCTCTTTCTCTTCCTTTGACAATCCTTTCGTGAGAATCAGCGTCCATTTCATGAGAACAGATCGTATTTGCGGCTTTATTTCCAGCGCTTTATCCGTGAGATGTATCGTGACCGCGCGCTGATCGTTACTGTCCCGGTCTTTACTGACATAGCCGAGTTCGATCAGCTTGTTGATCGAACGTGTCGTGTTCGCTTTGTCGGTTATCACTCGGTCGCTCAGCTCGCTCTGGCTGACACCGTCACGACGGTACAGCGCCATGAGATGCTGGAACGTCCCTCTTCCAAGGCCGTATTGGTCAAGTTCCTTGGATTTGTAGCGCCGCGAACACCGAAAAATATGGGCTATAAGATAACCGACTGCATTGGATTCAAGCATGTACGGACCTTGTTTTTTTGATATTAATTAATGTTTGACGCTTGAGATCGAAAAAAGTTTAGCAAAAATATAGGTATTAAGTTGACAAGTCAACTTTTTTTTACTGTCGACCTTTTTATAAAATTTCGACTGAATCCCCCAACGTGCATTGATTTCTTTCATACCGCTTATTTTTTCTCGACTTTGATGAAACGTCATGGGGGTCGTTTTCAAACGTGGTGGGAATATGCGTCCGGTTGCAGGCAAATCCCATGAAGCACGATCGCCTCTCGAATCGACGGTTTTCCCGATGCCACAGTGCGTCTCCTAACGGACACAAAACGGCCCTCTTCCCGGGGATAAGGGAAGAGGGCCTTTGAGCCGGACACGCACCTGACAATCCGTCACTCGGGAACCTTTTCGAGCGTCACTCCCTGCTGCTCCAGCTTCGTGATATACGTGGCGGGATCGGCCTTCACTTTCTCGATGCACCCGGAGCAGCACACATAAATGCGTTTCCCCCCGGCATCCACGAACAATTCCCTGTTTATGGGACCGCCCATGACCGGACACACCGACTGGGCAACAGGGGTTTTGGCAAGGGTGACTCCCTCGCTTTCCAGCTTTCCTATATATTTCGCCGGATCGGCCTTCACCTTCTCGTTACACACCCCGCAGCAGGTATAGACCCGCTTCCCCTCGACATCGACATAACTCGTGAGACTGATCGGCTCTCCGGTAACGGGACATGACGTCTGCGCGACCGGGGCTTTTTCAAGCGTCACTCCCTGTTGTTCGAGCTGGGCGATGTATTTCGCAGGATCGGCCTTCACCTTCTCGATACAGCCTTCACAGCAGACATAGATGCGTTTTCCTCCGGCATCCACGAACAGGCTGGTGTCGATCTTGCCGCCCATGACCGGACACACCGTCTGCTTTTCCGCCATGGCATCAGATACCGTTACGGCAAAGATCACCGCAAGCATCGCTAAAAAATGAATCACTGAATGGCGTCTCATCTCGATCCTCTCTTTCTTACAGTTAAGTTATCCGGATGGCGTCTTCATTTTTGCGACGGTCCGGGAACAAAATTCTTGGATATTCGTCATATATCATAAACCCGGTAGGAATTATAAAGTTTCATTTTTTTCTTCTCTGCGGAGGGATTGATGAAAACTCTGGCCTTTCTGACATTGGTTGTCGCAATCACTTCCGTGGCGCTCGGAAGCGCCGGAACTGCGGCGGCTGCGCGAACCGACGACAGTGATATTTCGACCGGGGGCGTCGACGGCCTCGAAGGGTATCTCGCATATGCCGCACTCAATAACCCGGAACTCGAAGCCGCATTTCACCGTTGGCAGGCATCGCTCGAAAAGATTAATCAGGCCGGCGTCCTTCCCGATCCCCGCCTGACATATACGTGGTATATCAGAAATGTCGAGACGAGAGTCGGCCCCCAGCGTCACGGTATCGGCCTTTCACAGACACTTCCGTGGTTCGGTACGCGCGGACTGCGGAAAGATGCAGCCTCGCACGAATCCGAAGCGCTCCGGGAACGCTACGAAAATGTAAAACGCAGGATCTTCTTCAGCGTGAAGCGTCCCTGGTTCGAATATTATTACCTTATCCGCGCCCGCGAAGAGGCCCGTGAAAGCCTCCGGTACCTGAAAAGCATCGAATCCACGGTGAGAAGCAGGTATACGACAGGCGGTGCTCCCTATGCCGATCTGCTCAGATTGCAGGTCGAAATCGGAAAGCTGGAGGAGCGTATCGCGAGCCTCGATGCTCTCGTTGTCCCGGTCGTAGCCGAACTGAACGCCGCCATGAACAGGAATGCCGACAGCGCCGTGACACCGCCCGGATCCCTGCCCCCGCAGCCCGTTCTTCCGCCGGATGAGGAGCTGATCTCCCGTATTTCTGTGGACAATCCCGCCCTTCTGGAATTCGAACATCTCATCGAACGCGAGGGGACCGCGGCCGATCTCGCCAGGAAAGCATTTTATCCGGATATTACCATGGGGCTAACCTATATCGAAACAGGGCCGGCGGTCATGCCGGGTGTCGGGGATTCGGGCAAGGATGCCGTGCTCGGTTCCGTCATGCTGTCGATACCGTTGTGGCGGGATACCTACCGCGCCGCACTGCGGGAGTCGGAGCTTCGGCGGAAAGCACTGGAACGGTCGCGCGAGGCCCAGAAAAATTCGCTCGTCTCGACTCTCAGCCGGGCGCTCTATAATGTCAGAGACGCCGAACGGAAGATCGACCTGTATGACGGGACACTCCTTCCCGTGGCCGGACAGGCGCTCGAGGTATCGCTGAAAGCCTATGAATCCGGCGGTGTCGATTTCGACGATGTCCTCGAAAACCGGCGCACACTGCTCGAACTGGAACTCGCCCGCTGCCGCGCCGAAATCGACCGGGCCCGGTATTTCGCTGAGATCGAGCTTCTGGCGGGTGATCTGCGGCCAGAAACTGAAGAAAATTGAACGCGATGGAAACATTATTGATTACTGAAACGAGACGTGAGCCATGAAACTGCCGAAGATTAAAAAAAGAACCGCCGCTTATGGTGGCGCTGTTGCCGTGACAGCGATTATTGTCGTGCTTGCCGTCCTGTACGGCGGCGGGGGCGATGGAAGGCTCGATGAAACCATGCACGGGCATACCGGGGATGAAAACGGTATGTGGACGTGTTCGATGCATCCGCAGGTTCTTCTTCCCGAACCGGGACGGTGTCCCATCTGCGGCATGGATCTCATACCGGTCGCCTCGGGAGGCGGTGACAGCGGCGGCCCGCGTGAGCTGAGGCTTTCGCCGGAAGCCGTGGCGCTCGCCCGTATCGCTACAGCTCCGGTGGAACGGAGGCCGCTCTCCCGAAATATCCGCCTTTACGGTAAAATCGCCTGGGACGAGACCGGAGTCAGGAATGTAGCCGCATGGTTTCCGGGACGTATCGACCGGCTCTATGTCGATTTCACCGGACAGGAGGTCAAAATCGGCGACAGGCTCGCAGATATGTACAGCCCCTCCCTGCGGACAACATGGGAGGAACTGAAACAGGCGCTTCTGCTTGACAGCCGTTCCGGGAACACAACAGTTCCCGCATCACGCCCGGATTCGCGTGGTACCGTGGAAGCAGTCAGGGAAAAACTGCGCTTGCTCGGCCTTACTGACTCCATGATACGGGATTTCGAGAAACGGGACGATCCTCCCGAAACCGTTCCCGTCACGAGCACCGCATCCGGTGTCGTGATCGGGAAAAACGCTGTCGAGGGCATGTATGCCGATACCGGTACGGTGCTGTACCGGATCGCCGACCGGTCGGTCGTCTGGGCGTTGCTGGATGTCTATGAGTCCGATCTGGCATGGATACAGCTCGGCGATGAAATTACCCTGAAATCGGAGGCGTACCCCGGCGATGCATTCGACGGCAGCGTCTCGTTCATCGACCCGCAGCTCGATACCGCCGCCAGATCGGTGAACGTTCGCGTCAGCGTGCCGAATCCTGATGGTCTGCTCAGGCCCGGCATGTTCGTTTCCGCGGACGTGCGGACCGAAACGCCCCGGCGGGGGCAACCGCAGTATCCTCTCGTCATTCCCGCGTCAGCGCCGCTGATCACCGGCGAGCGTGCGGTCGTCTATGTGGAGTCTCCCGGCGAAGCCGGCGTCTTCGAGGGACGCGAGATCGTCCTCGGCCACAGGGCGGGCGATTTATACGAGGTCAGGGAAGGGCTGTCAGATGGAGAGCGGGTTGTCGTCAACGGCGCTTTCAGGATCGACAGCGCACTCCAGATACAGGCGAAACCGAGCATGATGAGCCCCGTCGGCGGCCCCGCGCAAACCGGTCACGACCACGGGCAGGCACATGCCGGGACACACGATGATCAGACACATGAAAGCATGGTTCCTGACACGCTCGGCGATAACGCGGCACTCGATACACGATTGTTTGCAGCCCCCGAAGCCTTCCTGTCACAGCTCGACAGCGTCTATACGGCGTATTTCACCATACACCACCATCTGAGCCACGATTCGCTCGATGGTGCGAAAGACGCTGCGGGCCGTTTCACCACGGCGCTTTCTCATGTCGACATGATGCTGCTCGACGGTGATGCGCACATGGCGTGGATGGAAAAGCTCGGTACCATGCAATCGGCCGCCGAAAATATTGGAACCGCTGACAATATTGAAGCGGCGCGCGAAAAGTTCAAGACCCTGTCGGATGCGCTCATCGGTGTGGCGCACGCTTTCGGCACAACGGGTAATGTTGCGGTATATAGTTTCCACTGCCCCATGGCATTCGACAACAAGGGCTCCGACTGGCTGCAGGGGAAAGACGACCTCGAAAATCCCTGGTTCGGTTCGGCCATGTTCAAGTGCGGCACGCTCGAGGAAACGATTTCCGGAAACAGCGTGGAAGACCACGAAGGCCATCGGTAAAATGTTATGATAAACACTCATACATACCTGAGACGGGACGAGTTTCATCATACGTTTTTATCGTATGATCCCGGCAGCGCAGCACAAGGTCGTGTAACACCTTGTGCAGGATAACGAAACGGCATATCAGACTGTCAAGGGGCCACTGCCCCTTTCCGGGATGGGGTTCCGGGGAAACCCATGAAATGATGGGTTTCCCCGGTAATAACGAGACAATCACCATCTCTCGATAGAGGGAAGTGAAAATGGAAACACCGCAAAAAAACGGCAGCAGAATGGGCCCGCTCGACCTGATTATCAGGTGGAGCCTGGACAACCGGCCCATTGTGGTTATCGCGGTTCTGGTCGCCGTAGCATGGGGCGTTTCTGTGGCTCCCTTCGACTGGAGCGTTGATTTCCTTCCGCGCGACCCCGTTCCAGTCGATGCCATTCCCGACATCGGCGAAAACCAGCAGATAGTTTTCACCGAATGGCCCGGACGTTCCCCGCGCGACATCGAGGATCAGATTACCTACCCCCTGACCGTATCCCTCCTCGGCATGCCGGGAATAAAGACCGTGCGCAGTTATTCCATGTTTGGTTTTTCCACCGTCTACGTTATTTTCGATGAAAAGGTCGATTTCTACTGGTCGCGCTCCCGTCTCCTCGAAAAACTCGCCAGCATTCCGGCGGGAACCCTGCCCGCGGGCGTCAGCCCGACACTCGGCCCCGATGCGACAGCCCTCGGCCAGGTGTTCTGGTACACTCTCGAGGGACGCGACGAGCACGGCAATCCCGCGGGCGGCTGGGATCTCCATGAACTCAGGACCATTCAGGATTACCACGTCAGGTATGCGCTCATGTCGGCCGGAGGCGTCAGTGAAGTCGCCTCGGTGGGCGGTTTCGTCAAGGAATATCAGGTCGATGTCGATCCCGATGCCATGAGGGCCTATGGCGTATCCATCGCCGATGTCAGCCGGGCCGTGCGGTCGGCGAACAGGGACACCGGTGCGCGCACGATCGAAATCAACCGCGTCGAGTACGTCATACGTGGTATCGGCACCATTGCCTCGCTCGCCGACATCGAAAACGCGGTCATCAGGGCCGATGACAGCACGCCGGTTCTTGTCCGGCATGTCGCGACCGTCACCCTCGGCCCGGCGCTCAGGCGCGGCGTGCTGGACAAGGGCGGGGCTGAAGCCGTGGGCGGCGTGGTTATCGTCCGTTTCGGTGAAAATCCCCTCGCGGCCATACGCAATGTCAAGCGCGCCATCGCCGATCTTGCTCCCGGCCTCCCTGTCAAAACACTGCCCGATGGCACCACGAGCCGTGTTACGGTCGTGCCGTTCTACGACCGCACCGGCCTGATCTATGATACCCTCGGCACGCTCGAAACTGCGCTGACCGAGGAAATTCTCATCACCGTCATAGTCGTCCTCGTCATGGTCATGCATCTCGGCAGCTCCGTTCTCATCACAGGGCTTCTGCCCCTCGCCGTGCTCATGACATTCATATTCATGAAACATTTCGGCGTCGATGCGAACATCGTCGCCCTCTCCGGCATCGCCATCGCCATCGGCACCATGGTCGACATGGGAATCGTCATCACAGAGAACATTCTCCGGCATCGCGCCGATTCCGATCCCGGCGAAGACATGCGCGACATCGTTTTCCGCGCAACCAGCGAGGTCGGCGGCGCGGTGCTGACCGCGGTCGCCACGACCATCGTGAGCTTTTTGCCCGTCTTCACCCTTCAGGCCGCAGAAGGCAAGCTCTTCCGCCCGCTCGCCTTTACGAAGACCTTCGCGCTCGTCGCCTCGGTCTTCGTGGCCGTGGTGTCGATCCCCGTGTTCGCGTCGTACCTCTTCTCCCTGCGGATCACCCGCCCGAAACTACGCGCCATTGTCCTCTCGGCGGTCGCTCTCGCGGGACTTGTCGTCGGCATCGCGTTCTCGTGGCTGGCGGGTATGGCCATGATCGCCATTGCGCTCTATCACCTGACCGTCCGGCTCATCCCTTCGCGTTTTTCCGACTGGCCCGGACGTGGCGTCAACATACTGGCGGTCATTGCCGTGACAGTCCTTCTTGGCCGCTACTGGCTTCCGTTGGGCCCCGGTCGCGGCGACACCGCGAACATTCTTTTCGTCGGCATCATCGTCGGCCTCCTGCTGGGCATCGTCCTGGCGTTCAAGCACGAATACCGGCTCCTGCTCTCGTGGTCGCTCGACCACAAACTCATTGTCCTGACCTTACCGGTTCTCCTGATCCTTTCCGGCCTGACAGTCTGGCTCGGTTTCGGGAAAGTCGCCTCTTTCCTGCCGGAAAGCATCCGGCGGTCGCGTCCCGCCTCTTTCATGACACACGCGTTCCCCGGCCTCGGCAGGGAATTCATGCCCTCGCTGGACGAGGGTTCGTTCCTGTTCATGCCGACCACGATGCCACATGCGTCCATCGGCGAGGCGGCGGATATTCTGAGCATGCAGGACAGGGCGTTCTCCGCGCTCCCCGAAGTCGAGACCGCCGTCGGCAAGGTCGGCCGCGCCGAAACGGCACTCGATCCGGCCCCTGTCTCCATGATCGAGACCGTGATCAATTACAGGCCGGAATATCTTGTCGGCGGGGGGGGCGAACGCTTGACATTCCGCTTTGACCCCGACAGCGAAGACCTGTTCCGCGATCCCGATGGAACACCTGTTCCGGCTCCGGACGGTGCTCCTTACAAGGTAAAGGGCAGGTTCCTGCGGGGTGATGACGGCCGCCTGATACCTGAAAAGGGCGGCAGACCCTTCCGTCTCTGGCGTCCCGCGCTCGATCCCGGGCTGAATCCCGGACGCGAGGCATGGAGGGGGATACGTTCCGCCGATGACATCTGGCGCGAAATCATCAGGGTCTCGGAAATTCCCGGCGTGACATCCGCGCCGAAACTCCAGCCGATAGCCGCCCGCATCGTCATGCTCCAGAGCGGCATGCGCGCCCCGATGGGGATCAAGATCAAGGGCCCCGACATCGAAACCATCGAACGCGTCGGCCTCGACATGGAACGGCTCCTCAAACAGGTCCCGGCCGTCGAACCGTCGTCGGTGCTCGCCGACCGCATCGTCGGTAAACCGTACTTCGAGATACGCATCGACCGTGAAAGGGCGGCGCGGTACGGGATCGGTGTCGGCAGCATCCAGGATGTCATCGAAACCGCTCTCGGCGGAATGCCCGTCACCACGACCGTCGAGGGGAGGGAGCGCTATCCGGTGAGGATCCGCTACCGGCGCGAGCTTCGCGACACAATCGAAGACATCGGAGACGTGCTGGTCAATGCTCCGGGCGTCGCGGCGATTCCGCTCTCACAGCTCGCCGATATCGAATATGTCAGGGGGCCGCAGAACATCAAGGGCGAGGACTCGTTTCCCGTCGGCTATGTCCTCTTCGATAAAAAACCGGAGTTCGCCGAGGTCGATGCCGTCGAGGCGGCGCGCGATTTCATCGATAGCGAGATACGGCGCGGGGGACTCACTATTCCGGACGGTGTCGGCTATACATTTGCGGGAACCTATGAAAACCAGATCAGGGCGCAGAAACGCCTCGCGGTCATCATACCCCTTGCCCTCGCAGTTATCTTCGTCATCCTTTTTCTCCAGTTCAAATCCGTGTCGACCTCCCTGCTTGTATTTTCGACTATCGCCGTCTCGTGGGCCGGGGGATTTCTGCTCATCTGGCTGTATGGACGCCCGTGGTTCCTCGATGTGACCGTGTTCGGCGTCTACCTGCGCGGCCTGTTCAATGTCCATGCGGTCAACCTCAGCGTCGCCGTGTGGGTGGGATTTCTTGCCCTGTTCGGGATCGCAACCGATGATGGCGTCGTGATGGCGACCTACCTCGAAAGCGTCTTCGGGGAGCGCCGCCCGAAAACCGCGAAAGACATCCGTCAGGCGGCCCTCGATGCCGGTCTCAAACGCGTTCGCCCGTGCCTCATGACAACCGTCACCACAGTGCTCGCCCTCGTGCCGGTCATCACCTCTACTGGAAGGGGAAGCGACATCATGGTTCCCATGGCCATCCCCATACTCGGCGGCATGCTCGTCGAGGCCTCCTCCCTCATCATCGTCCCCGTCGTCTATGCTATGATCAGTGAACTGAAAGCACGTGGTGAAATCCGCTTCCGCTGAAACTGTGCAGTATGCGTTTCCGGTGGACAATTATATTGACCATAAAACCGTCGAAAATGATCTGCCCCGCAGCAAGCAACAGGGTTTCTAATAGACCCCTTTCCGTCTCGCTGAAGCACGGCACCTTCCCCCAGGATATAAAGGGAAGGAACCGCCGATGCATCGACGGAACCACTATTTCCTGCCCCCTTTGGGGGAAGGATGTCCCGTCAGGGACAGGAAGGGGGCAATCAATACGTATAAGATATTCGATCATACGTAGTATCCCTGAGAAGATATCCG
>Ga0272444_10003436_pt1 | contig 14216 bp, 18 predicted proteins | sample SSMForm13_FD_201033 | JGI IMG/M metagenome (GOLD analysis project Ga0272444, IMG submission 201033) | Marine sediment archaeal communities from Little Sippewissett salt marsh, Falmouth, MA, United States - SSM-Form-13 | ecosystem: Environmental > Aquatic > Marine > Wetlands > Sediment ...
CCTCGGTTTCTTCCCCGCCTGTGAACACAACGATAACACCGGTAAATGTATTGTATTCGACCCGTTTTCCGGCACAAACACGGTCGGTTACAGAGCGCAGGAAATGGGCCGGGGCTGGATAGGAATAGAATTAAAAACCGAATATAAGGACTTTGGGGAGAATAGAGTTGCTCAACAAAATTGCATTTAAGCCTGTGGGGACATAAATATGGCGAACTACGCAAAAATGTGGACCGACCAATGGGAAGACGAGTGGTGGGTTTCTCTGAAATGTATTGAACGCGGATTGTATGATCAAATGATAACCTGGGCCAAAAAATCAGGTGACACCGGCAGGATTTTGTTTAGAAATTACATGGATTTTTCCAATACATTTGGCATTGATTATAAAACTGGGGTAAAAATCATTGGAAAATTCCAAGAGAAATCCAAAATCAAAATTGAGAGGGGTCAAGGCGTCCTTATTATAGATATTTGTAACTACATAAAGAATCAACAACTTAAGAGGACCACAGACAAAAAAGAAATTGGAAATCCCTTGGAAAAATCCACTCTTAATAAAGAGAAGATAAGAGAAGATAAGAGAGAAGCTGGCTCATCTCTTTTAAAACTCCAAGAAATAATCGGAATGACTGAATTCAACAAAGCGGTCCGGGGTCACGATCCGGTTAAATGGATTGAAACACTGGTGAACGAATACGGATATGACGAGGTTCAGGCCAAAGTTGACGCACTTGATCGCAACTGGAAAATAAAAGGACTTCGGCCGCCCGGATCTCCTGAAAAGGCTCGGGATATAATCGCCGCAGAATTTAAACAGAGGGAGGTTAAAGAAAATGTCGCAGACAGAATCGCGGCCAGTATCGAGAACAGCTGAATTCACTCACCACTACACAGCGGCACTGGTTCGACTTGGCCGATCATTTGATTTACACAACGAGCCGCAGTTGAAAATAAATATTCAAAACACCATGAAAATATCTACCCGTTTAAAAACCGAGGATTTCTCAGAATTCATGGCGACGATTGGAAAGCAGGAAATAGAAAATCCTTACCTATGGCAGACGGCGATTTCAAGATTCATCTCAGACAAATACCCGGTGCCGGAGAAACAGCCGGAACCGATACTTGATTACCGGACCATAGCGGACGAATCCGTGGCGTTATTACTCCGGGCCACAACGCACAAGTTTAAAATCCATGATGCAGACAAGAGGGAACTTGTATGGGCTGTTTACCAACGAATAATGAATTTAAAATATGGCCGACCCTATATCAATGTTTCCGCTAAATATATAATCAAAGAAGCTGGCGCCATTAAAAGAAAAGAGGCGATGCACGCGATTCGGAAATACAACAAAATGCGAGATAGATTATAACCGCCCCTGCGGGCGAGAAAGGAAAGTGAGTGATGGAAAATAGAGAGAACCAATCACCAATAGATACCGTCGAAAGATTGATCGAAGTCTTGGCTCGTAAATGCCGGACTTCACATAGGACTGGTGGAGGCATCGTTCTATCAGGGGATGATGCTCGGGATATTCATTATTTGCTTGAGTTGAATTATCCAGAGGCCGCCACAAAAATATATGAGAAACTCACAAGCGGCAAGGAGGACAAATGCCTGAAGAAAAAAGACTGAATGAATACCGGATCTGCCAGGTCCGGGGACACAGTCCCATGGATCACTCATACCGACAGGGTGATAAAATAACCTATGTCTGCAAATATTGCGGAACCCATTATCGGGTTGAGCATACCGAGACTCTTATCGAGGAAAACAAACCCGAGGGCGCTGATGACTGAAAATACATATTTTGTAACTTGGGATGTAGATTCCGGGGAAAATGAACAGGCTGTGGAGCTGTTTGAGAGGGATTCCTCAACAATAAGGCAGTATGGCATTATACCGGGAAAGAATCTATTTTTTAAATATGTAGATGCCACATCCCATGAAGAGGCTATCAAAAAGGCGAAAGAGAACTGGAAAATATTACGCGACGGACTTTTGAAAAATGACTGAAATTCTGGTCTATCTCAATGCCATTATATGGCTTGTGATATTATTCAGGCTTTTAGCGCCGAAAAAAAGAGATTAAAATTATAAGCCGACTTATATTTTTATCTTGACAAACAAACCCCCCTGTTGTATATCTGCAATGGATTGCAAGGATGCAATTATAACAGGGGGCGGTTTATTTTGGTAAAAAAACGGGGCCAGGGCAAGGATAATCAGCCCAAACTTGACGGAAAATCTAAGGCGTTCGCCATTCGGTGTTTAGCTCAATTCGATACTCTAACCGAAACAACCAACAAGATTTACCAAGAATTCGGTATCAAGGTTACAGTCCCCGCCATCTACAAATTACGCAATAAATACAAGGCAACCATCCAGAAAGTCCGGGATAAATTCTGCGAAAATGTCCTTGCAATTCCAATCGCAAACAGGACGTGGCGGCTGAAGCAATTAAATCGAATCTATAAGTATGCTTATAGTAAAGACAAGGTAAACGAACAAACCATCCGGCTTCAGGCTCTCAGACAGGCTGAATCTGAAATGGGGGAAAATTTTGCGAAACTGGCGGATGCTGTCAAAGGCTCTGGTGATACTACTATCAATAACTTTTTTAACCAGCTGCCGGGCAACGATAATGACGTCATCGACGACACAATGCGCGTCCTCGGAAACATACAGCGGACGCGGAAAATCAGTATCTCTGGCAATTAAGGCCGCGGCCGCACAGATTGCGAATGAATCGCTCGAGGCGGCGCTCTTAATCTATCACCACCGGAATTCTATCGGCCAGCGCTGCACATTCAACCAACGCCAGTGGATGCTTCCGATCTATCTTGACCAGTCCCCCAAAATAGCCATAATCAAATCCGTCCAGTGCGGTATATCCGAATATCTCGTTGTCGTTTCCATGGCCGAAATGATGCGCGGCCATAAGGTTTTATATATTCTCCCCACAGACACAGACCGCAATAACTTCATTTTCGAACGAATCGACGGCGCTGTCAAGCAGGTTCCGCTATACGAGCAGGGCGCCGGTCGGATCGACAACGTAGGAATGAAACAGTTTTGGGGCGGCGGGATTAAATCGGTCGGGTCCAACCGACTCGGGAACTTCAAATCATTCGCTTGTCAGTGTGTCATAATCGACGAGCTTGACGAATGCAATACAAAGCATCTGGCGTTCACTGAGGACCGCACAGCGGCCACCCGCATTCTTTTGGGCCGCGACCCTCGGGTCATCCGGGTGTCGAATCCGACCACAGCCGGTCGGGGTATTGATGCCGAGTTCAAAGCCGGGGATATGAAGCGGTATTTCTTCAAGTGCGACCACTGCGGAGAATGGCAGCACCTTACCTGGTTTGAACATATCATTGAAAAGACAGGGGTGTATGAATACCGGGTCAGGGATGAGTCATGGGATCCACGGTCCGACAAGGATGTCGGCATCCCCTGTCAAAAGTGTGGGCACTTGATTGACCGGGAGAACTCAAAGCAGGAATGGATTGCCGAACATCCCGAGAACGATTACTCAACTTATCACATATCACAGTTATTCACTTATCAATTCCCGATTAGATCGCTGCTGACAAGATATGACGAATCGATTTATGACCAGTCCAAGATGCAAAACTTCTATAATTCGTATCTCGGACTGCCTTATTCCGGGGATGGCGACCAACTAACTGACGATGATTTCGACGGTTGTGTAATAGACGATTACACTCTGCCCAAGACGGCCAGTAGAACGGTGGCTGGAGTGGACGTTGGGCGGCTTCTTAACGTATCGATCGATACCATCGAATCAGGTTGCCGCAGAATGGCATATCGTGGCACCGTCCCCTCGTTTGAGGAGCTTGCCCGATTACTGCGGAGATATAAACCGCGGCGGACCGTAATTGACGCCCGGCCGGAACTGCACAAGGCCAGAGATTTCCAGAATGACCACAAGGATCTGAATGTCTGGCTGTGCGAATACGTGCCGACAGACAACGCCAGCCGCGGTGAACTCAAAGAGGTCGAACGATACGACCCGGGTATGGGTTCACGGCCAACCAAGGTGGTTCAGGTCAACCGGACAGAATCACTCGACGCCATGGTGGCCGACATTCACCAGGGGTTATTTATCTGCCCCAAAAACTGGCGCCAGATCGACGGCGGGAAATACCGGGCGCAAATGCAAGCATCGACGCGCAAGCTGGTGGAGAAAGTCAATCAGTCGGGTATGGTGACATCGGCCTATGTCTGGACAGAGGACAATCTGGACGACCACTATTTTCATTCGGACAATTACAGTCATATCGCGGCCCGGATGATAAACTTCTCAACAGGATTAGCAAGGGTGACGAGATTATGAAACTCTCCGACTATGAATATTATCGTGAGCCGTCCGGTGTAATCTACTGCGGCGACTGTCTGGAGATATTGCCGCTCTTGGAACCGGGGTCAGTTGACCTTGTGGTGACAGACCCGCCGTATGGTTACAATAAGGGATATGCGAATGATGAAGTTTTTTCGAGGGATTTTCATGAAAGTTATTGGCAATTAATTAAATCATACAATTTATCACAGGCCATACTTTTTTGGGGATATAGGAATACGATTACTGGTTTAATAGATATAACTGGAAGCCCCCATCAAATAATTACATGGTGCAAGCCCAATGCGCCGATGAGAAAAAATGTCAAGGCTTATCATTTTTCTACCGAGCATATATTTTGGTATGTATTCAATGATGATTTTATTTTTAATCGGCCAGAAGGTGAGGCCGGAAGGGATTATTGGCGGATTGAAGTAATGAATGGCTTTTTAAGGGAGGGGGACTGGTTTCACCCGTCCTCAAAACCACAGAAATTATTGAAACGAATAATAGTATCCCACTCTAATGATTGTCAAACTATCCTCGACCCATTCCTCGGTTCTGGCACAACTGCTGTTGCCGCCAAACAGTTAGGTCGTAAGTTCATCGGCATAGAGATAAAAGAAAAATACTGTGAAATAGCCAAACAGAGATTGGCACAGGAGGAACTTGCGCTGGCAAGTTAATATTATTATGAAGCTGACTAATAAGATAAGATCGGCGGCCAATAATTTGATAGATGGTTATTTGGAAAAGCGGCTCGATTCTCGCATCCGGCAGCTACTTGATAGACCGGAAACGCGAACCCTCGGTGTGCCGCATCCCGGCGATTTCGGGGCCGAAAGACGCGCACAGCGCTCCAACGCTCCTCTTGCCATAGCAACAGCCCGGATATCCGAATGCCTGCTGACTGTGCCGCTGGAAATCCGCCAGATTGAGGTTGTGGACGGCCAGCGAGAAGAAACCCCGGCCGATTCACATCCTGCAATGGAAATATTACAGCGGCCGATGCCCGACCATGCTAAGATCACCATGTCGGACATTAAGGTCGGTCTGGTCCAATCTTTGATTGGCACAGGCAACGCGTATCTGTTAATCACCAAAGAGGGTAACGAACCGAGCGGCCTGTTTCCCTTACAGCCAGATAATGTCTATGTCATGCCGGACAAAGACGGTCTGGTTGACCATTACGAACAGGACGTTCAGGGTAAACGGGTTAAATTGGCCGCGGAGGATGTTATTCATATAAAGCGCTTTGATATCGAGTCTATTCAATATGGAATGTCCAAGGTCAAGGCAATATACAGCGAGGTAATGACCGACTATTATGCCAAGCGCTGGAACCTCGAGGACTTCAGGCACGGTGTTACGCATAGCGGATTCTTGACACCCACCCATGACATGACTTCCGAGGAAATGCAGGAGCTTGTGAAGCAGTATAATGAACAGCGAATAGCGGCCGGTTATCATGGCGTGATGGCGATGCCCCAAGCTCTTGATTTCAAGCAAATATCACAATCCCGAACTGATATGGGATATCACGAACTACTCGACTTCAACCAGCAGACCACGCTCGGGCTGAACGGTGTTCCCCCGATGCACGCTGGTATTTTACAATTCGCAAACTACGCAAACTCGAAGACACAGACAAAACTACTCTGGACCGACGGCGCCATGCCCATATTGTTTATTATCGAAAACGCCCTGAATCACCAATTCCTTTGGAAGTATTATGATCAGGATCGCGGCCATATATTGAAATTCAATTTGTCAAATGTTGAAGCACTTCAAGAGGATAAAAAGGAAAAAGCACAAATCGATGTCCTGTATGTCCGGGGCGGGATTAAGACACCGAATGAAGTGCGGGTTGAACTCGGCCTCGAGGAAATCGATGGCGGCGAATCGTTGCGATCACCGAGCGGCACGTCCGGTGAACCGCAGGAACCGAACCCGGAGCAAGAGCGGGCAATTCAGGCCATGATTAAAAAGGGGATGGACCCGGACGAAGCATCCATGAATTACAAGCGGTGGAGAAAGCACGACGTTTCGGTCACCAACTATGAAAACGGATATATCCGCATATTGAATCAATACTTTTCCCGGCAATTAAACAGGGTGCTTCGAAATATCAAGGATGAAACAAAGGGTTTATTGTCGCCTCTGTTCATATACACCAAGGCAACCAAACCGGAGGAGATTGCGCCGGTATTTGACATGGATTCCGAAAATAAGACTCTCGAGGTTATCATAGCCGACTATGCCCGCCGGGTCATAAAAGAATCCGGCCAGCGGACCATTGAAGATCTGGTGGTCGGCGTCAACTTCAATATGTATGACCCCGAAGTGTTAATGATTATCGACGAGTTTTCCAACCGGAGCAAATATATTAATCAGAAAACGTGGGAAGATATCCAGAACATCTTGAAGCGCAATTATGAGGAAGGCCAGACACTGGAGAATATCACCAAAGAAATCAAGGGCTTATACAATCAGGATTATAAGAAGTGGCGAGCAAAGAGAATCGCGCAAACTGAGTTGAACGGTGTCGTGAATGAGGGTGGTCTCGAGGCCCACAAGCAAGCCGGTGTCGATTATGTGAAATGGCTCTGCTCTTATCTGCCCAATTCGAGAAAAGCCCACGTTCACGCCCACGGCCAAATGATAGATATAAGCAAAGGCGATAAATTTGTGATCGGCGGTGAAATGATGAAGTGCCCCGGAGATCCGAGTGCTTCGGCGGGCAACGTCGTAAACTGTCACTGCACGTTCTGTGCGGCTGATAAAAATTTTTTGGAATAGAATATAAGGACGCTTATATGCTTACAGAAGAACAAAAAGCAATTTGGTGGCTGGACGATTCCAATTATGAGAAGCACGCCTATACAAAACACTGGCTCGGGCAGAATTCAAAATATGCCCAAGAGATCGAGGACGGGGCGGAAATTCTTTTCAAGCGGGGCGACTCATTCACCATTAAGCAAACCGACAATGTGTTTCAGGTCGGCGGTATGTTTTCGACCGACGACAGGGACCGCGACGACGAGGTAATTGTTGCCGGTGCATTTGATAAGCACCTCGACGAATTCCGGCAAAACCCGATCCTACTGTTGAACCATGACTGGTCTGGTCTGCCGATCGGGTCCGTTCCAGATATTAAGTCTCTCGCCAACGGCCTCGGTGGAACCGGTGAAATATACACCGATAAGGATTTGCCGACAGCCCGGGCAGCCGCCGCCCTTGTCCGTCATGGCGTCCTGAAAAACTACTCTATCGGTTTTCGCGTAATGGCCAGGGACAAAGAAGATCCCCGGACTATCACGGAAGCCAAATTATACGAAGTCTCAATCGTCAACATCCCGGCCAATCCCAACGCTCGATTGGAGCAGAAATCATGGCCGGTCGAATGGGATGGCTCAGAACCCGAACTGGTCACCAAGTCACTCGACGATTTAACACAGACAATTTTAAAAAGACATAATCCGTCGTCAGCAGGCGACAAAACAAAAGGAGCAAATGCAATGAGCGATCTGCCCATTACGCAAATCGAAAAAGCAGCGGAGCAGTGGTTAGGCAAGGCAGGAATTAACGACACACTGGAGAAAGTCCAGGATGATCTGAAGTCGCTTGCAGAAGCACAGGACAAACTGAAGGGTCTCGACAAGGTGTGGGATAAAAAGCTGGACGACCTCAAAGCCGGCCTTATATCCGATGGAGATTTCAAGACGTTTGTTGACACCATCAATGGCGATGTCAAGGCGCTGCAGGACACGGTAACCAAGGGGAATATGGGCGGTCATGTTGTCAAGGCCCGATATAACTTCAAGGACTGGCGCCATATTACCGACTTCGCCGAATTCGACGACGACGGCAAAGCTCTCGAAGGAAATCGACTGAAAGCCTTTAGGCTGTTTGAAGCGCCGGTCAATTACGAAGAGGACGAATACGGCAAACTCCTCCTGCTGGCCCGGAACCTGAACGACGCCGTGATCTATGCCGACGCCGCTTTCCGGGGCAAGGCTGGATATCGCGGCCCGGAATCCCTGAAGTCATACCAGCATCTTCGAAGTGTGGTTGAACAGCTCGACCGCATGACGGGCGACGACTTTGCGAAAGCGATGTATTCGACCGGTTCCGGTGTCGGTGACGAGTGGGTGCCGACGGTCATGTCCGCACAGATGGAGGATCTCTATCGGTTGACTCCCTCCCTCGATTCGTATATGAGGGTGTGGGAAATGCCGTCACAGCCCGCAACCTATCCGATCAAGTCCGGTGTGGCCACGGCGTATATCGCGTCAGAGGCGTCCACCGACAACCCGTCGGAGCTGAAAAAATCCGAATTCGCCACCAGCAACGTGACCTTTACCGCAAAGGAATTTGCGGTTGCAACCGCATTCTCCCGGATCGTGACCGAGGATTCACTCATTCCGATCATCCCGGAAATCCGCGAAGAGCAGGTCATCGCTCTGAAATATGGCTTTGAGAACGCTCTCTGCAATGGGGATATCACCGCAACCCACCGTGACGCCGATGCCGAGGCCGAGGCATCCGATTCGGTCCAGCGGGCATTTACCGGGTTGAGATATCTGGCCCATGACGACTCAAAGACTTTCGATACTCAGTCCACAACGGCCAACGTCGGTGATGCGACCGCCGCTTTCCACGAAAAGGATTGCCGCTATTGCCGTAAACTCTGCGGTGCCGCCGGTGTCAGGCCGAATGAGGGTATGTATGTTGCCGGTATTTCGGTTTACTTCAATATGCTGAATTTCGCCACCGTGACCAGCGCCTCCACTTTCGGAAAGCCTTCGACGTGGGTTACCGGAACGCTGCCGTCACTGGATGGTTCGCCGATCTACATTTCCGAGACCATGAAGGAAACTCTGGACTCTTCCGGTAATGAGGACTCTTCGACTCATAAGGATGTCCTGTATTTCAACAAGCTCGGCGTTATGATCGGAAACCGTCGCGGGATCACCGTTGACTACGAGTTCAACGTGAGGACTCAGCAGTATTGCTTTGTCGCCACCATGCGCCGCGACTTCCAGAAGATGTGGCCTGCGACTAAATACCCTGTTGGATTGGGTTACAACATCGAATAGTAATTTGCTGCGGCGGGCGATCCAATGGCCAAGGAATATGCTTGAAGTATTAGGAGGACCCTAAACTTTAAATATCACGCCCGTTGCGGCCTAATTTAATAGGAGTATTTGATTATGGCTGAATACAGAATGAAACACGCGGTTGACGCCCTTTGTCTAAAGGCTACCCTGGCAACGGGCGCAAACGCGAATACGGATATCACCGTGACCGGTATCACAACGAGTGATGTTATTATCGGCGCCCTGCATTTGACGGCGACACATAACATCCCGTATGACGTGACCGACCGGATGACAATCACCGACACAAACGATGTGCAATGCACGGACTCGACCGCATCCGGTAAAGTCCTGGTATTGTGGCACGATGCGTCAGGTCAGGGAATCGCGTCTCCCTGTCTCAAATGGGCGCAGACGGACGGCAAGGCCGCATCGACAAATATGGCAATCTCAGGCATTGCAACCGACGATACGCTGTTGATGGTCATGGCTTTGACCGATACGACCGCGGCATGGGCGGACGATCTTGCGCAGTGTTCGATTACATCCTCGGGAAACATCCAGAGCACAACCGACAATTCATCGAAAACTCTGCTGGTCCTCTATCACGATGCCGACGGTCAGGGTTACGGTTCAACCAAGTTGGGATTTGGTATAGCTATGGGGGCCGCCGCTACACAGCATATCTTTCTTGACGACATCACGACCTCGGATGCCCTGATTGCCGTTCAGGAATTGGCGGTCACGAGCGGGCTTCCCACAGACAGGACCGCCGAAGCATCGATCTATGACAACGGGACAATTCATTGCTCGACCACTTCTACGGCAAACGATTATCTGCTTTGTCTCTGGCAGGATAAGACAATGAAAGACCCGCCTTATGACGGATCACCGATTCGGTTTGCACAGGTCGCCGGAACTACGGCCACAACCGATATCACCGTGCCGGACATAACTGCCGAAGATTCAATTCTCTGGTGTTATGAGCAGGCACAGACATCGGCAATCCCTACCGACAGGACCGCCGAAACTTCAATCACAGCCGACCGGACCATCCAGTTGGCAACGACTGATACCAGTAATGACACTCTGGAAATCGGCTGGTGGGATGCCTCGAGATCGAGGAAACTTCGCACCGACGCACCGGCGTCAAATGCGGGGTTGCATTTCCAAATGATTTCTGGCGGTGGAGCTGCGGCCGCTCTCGCAGTTACCGGGATCACCACAGACGACGAACTCTGTATGGTGCTGGAAACCGCGGCGTCCTCGAACATCCCCACGGACAGAACCCGGGAAGCCTATATATCGGCTGACGGTTACATCAAGGTCGCCACGGCGACAACGGGCGACAAGCTGTGGGTTATCTGGCATGAAGCCGGAGAGGTCCAGTATAAAAAGGACGCGATCAAATTTACTATTGCTGCCGGTGCCGGCGCTTCCAGCGACATAACTGTCACGGGAATAACAACCAGCGATAAGCTGATGTGGGTTCTGGAAAGTGCCGCATCAACGGCCGACTTCACGGACCGCACCAGCACGACATCAATCACCGACACAAACGACATTCAATGCACTGTGGCAACCACAGGCGACAAGATGCTCATTTGGTGGTATGACGTAAGCGCATAAGTGGCAGAAACCTATAAAAAGGAGATTTAAACAATGGCTTTACCGGAGAAATACAAAGTCGAATTCACGCCGACCGAGAAGATGCACTTTTATCATGTTCCCGGTCACGACTACGGTTACAAGATGGTGCCGACGGGCAAGAACAACCAGACCAAAAAGGTCGAACTGAATACGTCCGGGATGGTTGATTGCCGGTTCGCGGCTCATGTCTGCACCACGTTTCCGGACAACTTCAAGCTCATCAAGGGCAAACTGGAAGATGCCATCGCGGAAGCTCAGGAGGCCGAAGTCGTCGCAATGGATAAGGCAATTCCCGGCGCTGCATACGCCATCAACGAGCTTCGCAATCAGATAGGCGAAATGGCCGTCACCATGGAAAACATCCAGACCGACAATGCCAGACTGAAAGCCGACAATGAGGCGCTTCTGGAGAAAGTTGGCACCCTGGAGAAAGCGAAAAAGTAATGGCTGTCGATGCGACCATTGCGCTGGTTTCGGTTGACGAAGCCAGGGCGTTTTTAGGGTTAGATGAAAGCCTCGAGGATCAACCGTTACACCGGCTTGAATATATCATCAATTCGGTATCACGAATAATTAAGAAGCGGTGCGACCGGGATTTCATCGCTGTATCATCGGCGACCACGGAATACTTTTTCGGCAATGACACATCTGAGTATCGGTTGCGTAATGCGCCGATACTCACCGCCTCCCCGACCTATGCGGCGCCGACGAATCTGTATTATCAGGTTTCCTCAACAACGTGGCTTGAATCAACCGCCACCTGGACATATCACGCCACTAAAGGGTTGATATATTTTCAGGACGGCTCGGTATTCTCCAAACCGCTGAAAAAAGAGGGAATCGGTAACTGGAAAATAGATTACTTCCACGGCTACGCACTGGCGGATGTCCCAATCGATTTAAAAATGGCCTGCTGTGATATCATCGGGCTGTATTTAAAGCGGTTCGAAAAGAACCTGCACGGGCACAAGAGCCAGACGACACAGGCCGGGACGACCTCGTTTGACTGGAATAACTGGCCGGCGGATGTGAGGAATACAATTCTGTCATACAAGCGAAAGTGGTTCTGATGGAACTGACTTATAAGCTCAATAAGAAAGAGTCGGCCCACCTGCGACGGTTTATTGCACAATACCCTGATCGAGCGCAGAAAGCACTTGGTAAGGCGGGTGCTTTGATTGCCGCGCATTTGAAAGAACACAAACTATCCGGTCAGGTGCTCAATATCCGAAGTCAGACACTGCGCGACTCGGTGAATTTCGGATATATGAGAGACAGCAGCGGCATATATGGTGTGCAGATTGGGACGAATGTTTTCTATGGGCGGATTCACGAAAACAAGGGTCGGCCGTGGTTAGGCCCGGGGTTCAATGAGAAAAAACGCAAAGCATGGCGGATAATCAGTAAGGAAATCGGGAACGGATTACACTAATGGCAGTCAAAAACACCATATACGAAAATCTGATCGCCGCATTAAAGGGTATTATCGCCGGTCAAACCTACTCCGAGACGGTCAAGGCGGCCGACCGCCTGTTGATTGACTCACCTGCCCATAATTCACAATCTCCAGTGGTTGCAATACAAGAGCAGGCCGAAACGCTTCTCAGTCCGGGGCGAGACGGTAATATATGGGTGCTGGTGCTGGCCTTGCGGGTTACGGTTGACACATCCCGGGACGCGGCGGCTGAAAAGTTGACAAATGTAGTTGACGACATCCGGCTGATGATCGACTCGGTGGATTTGGGAAGTAATGTTCTGAGAGTTCGGACGCTGGAAGTTGACTCAACATATATGGAGGAGAACGACGCCGGTCAAGTTATCGGTGTTGAAATATTTTATTGGGATTCAAAATAAGGAGTGGCAAGATGTTTGAAAAAATAACTGTAAAAGCCAGACAAGACGATGATGGGGTTTTCATTGTTAAGTTTACGCGCGAACTGGTAGAATCGTTACTTGGGCGAACATTCACCATTACAAAAATAAGCGGGAATCTGTTAGATCCGCTTTGCTGCGAATTGGACATTGAAGTCAATGAAACAATCGAAACTACATCAACAACCCCGCCGCCTGAGTATTCGGAATTGATAACAGAATTTAACGATAACACAATTCCAACTGAGGGATAGTTAAATGGCTGACGTTTACGGCACAACTCAGACCTTTGACGATGCAAAGGATAAATTATATAACCTGCTCGGTCTGCTCAAGACTGCCATGTCTTCTGGCTACGACCCGACATTTTCCTATTTATATAACTGTCACACACCGGGCAAGATAGAGCTGAACGCTGTCACTATTGAATTCGAGGGCGCAACCAAAGCCGTTATCGGTGGCGGGTCGGCGCCGGTCATGGCCTATCAAATGGAATTCTCGATCAGGGTTCATACCGGGTATGTCGGCGGATTCAATGATAATGTCGTAAACACTCAGCTGCTCAATTCAATTGATAACTATCTGTCGGCGCATCTTGACCTTGGTGATGCATACTGGATATCCAAGGACGCCGAATTTTCCGGCAACGAATCGTTCGAAGCGACGGTCGGGGCACAAATGACAATTTATGTAATTAAACAAATTGATCACATACAAAGTTGAGGGCAACATGAGAGTCAAAGTTGGTGATAAAGTTTATGACGGAGCGGAACAACCCGTCATGGTCATATTGACAGACCAAGACAAGGAAAACATTGCGAATATGCTACCACATTGCACGCGGTATTGCATGTTTCCCGACAAATCGGACAAAAAAGAAATCGATAAATGGATGGACGAGGTATAATTATGCTTATCGCACCAAACAACAAAATGATGGGCTTGCGGATGGTTTCCATAAAAGGTGCTATTGCCAAGCCCGCATATCGAAAACTGCGGGCGGGAGAACCCGCCGATGTGCCGGACGAAACGGCTGACTGGTTGCTGAAAAACGGCCACGCAGAAAAAGCGGCCGCAACCGGTGACGCAGAAAAGAAAGCGGCAAAACCGAAAACAGTAAAGACGGAGGGTAAATAATGGCTCTCACCACTTATTCAATAGCGGAATGTGCCGTCGGGATATTTGAGGTTTCAGATATTGCGGGACAGGCTGTATGGGGAAC
>Ga0272444_10003437_pt1 | contig 14214 bp, 13 predicted proteins | sample SSMForm13_FD_201033 | JGI IMG/M metagenome (GOLD analysis project Ga0272444, IMG submission 201033) | Marine sediment archaeal communities from Little Sippewissett salt marsh, Falmouth, MA, United States - SSM-Form-13 | ecosystem: Environmental > Aquatic > Marine > Wetlands > Sediment ...
AGGTGGGTGAAGCCGGGCAGGATGGTGTCGGCCTCGCGCTCGGCCAGGTCGAGCAGGGCGGTCTGCAGGCGCCGCAGTTCGGAACGGATGGCGAGCAGCTCGTCGCGCAGCCACAGGCGCACGTCGGTGGCGACCTGGTCGTTGCGCGAACGCCCGGTGTGCAGCTTCTTGCCGGCATCGCCGATATCCGCGGTCAGTGCGGCCTCGACGTTCATGTGCACGTCTTCCAGTTCCACCGACCACTCGAATTCGCCCGCCTCGATCTTGCCGAGGATGCGATTCAGGCCCGCGATGATGCTGTCGCGCTCGGTCTCGCTGAGCACGCCCTGCCTGGCGAGCATGGTCGCGTGCGCGATCGAGCCCTGGATGTCGTAGCGCGCGAGGCGCTGGTCGAACTCGACCGAGGCGGTGAAGGCCTCGACGAAGGCGTCGGTGGGCTCGGAGAAACGTCCGGCCCAAAGCTTTTTATCACTCATGAAAAGGGTCTGCGCTGAGAACAATCGCGCGATTATACAAGCGCGGCTCGCTGCCCGCAGGACGCTTCCCTATACTCGGCGCATGCGAGCCAACCCGCCACACACCGTCTTCCTGCCGAATTTCTGCGCCATCCGCATGCTGTTCGCCTGGGTGATAACCGCCGAACTGCTGGCGATCGTGCTCACCCTGGCGGCGGCGCCGCAGGACTTCTGGGAGGCGCTGAGCCTGCGCTCGCTGTACGTGCAGTGGATCGCGCTGAGTCTGGCCGCGCTGCTGTGTGCCGCTGGCCGGCTGCTGGCCCGCCTGTCGCACACGGCGGCCGGGGTGCTGGTCTGGTCCCTGGCCCTGCTGGTGACCGCGCTGGTGTTCTGGCTGTCGCGCTCGCTGCTGGGCACTGCCGGCGCGTTCGACTGGCGCGCGCTGCTGTCGCACCTGGGGATCGCAGCGATCGTCAGCGCGGTGGCGCTGCGCTACCTGTACGAGCTGTATCGCCAGCGCGAACGCGAACTGGCCGAGACGCGTGCGCGCGCCCAGGCGCTGCAGGCACGCATCCGCCCGCACTTCCTGTTCAACAGCATGAACACCATCGCCAGCCTGACCCGGGTCGACGCGCGCCTCGCCGAGGAGGTGGTGCACGACCTGTCCGACCTGTTCCGCGCCAGCCTGGCCGAGGTCGGCCAGTGGTCGACCCTGCAGCGTGAGCTGGAACTGTCCAAGGGTTACCTGCGTATCGAGGCACAGCGCCTGGGGGAGCGCCTGCAGGTGAAGTGGGACCTGCAGGACCTGCCGATGAACGCCCGCCTGCCGCCGCTGTTGCTGCAGCCCTTGCTGGAGAACGCGGTCTACCACGGCATCGAGCCGTCGCTGCAGGGCGGGGTGGTCGAGGTGGTCGGGCGTTGCCGCCGCGGCCTGATCAACATCAGCATCAGCAACACCCTGCCGCAGCAGCCGGCGAGCGCACGCGAGGGCAATCAGATGGCCCAGCAGAACGTGCGCGAGCGTCTGCAGGCGGCATTCGGTGAACAGGGGGACCTGCACATCGGCAATGTCGACGGGCGCTACCAGGTGCGTATCGTGCTGCCCCTGCTGGAGGGCGAGACGTGAGGGTGCTGATCGCGGACGACGAGCAGCCGGCGCGCCAGCGCCTGCACGACCTGCTGGGCGAGATCGATGCGCCTATCGAGATCGTGGCCGAGGTGGGCGACGGCCAGTCGGCGGTGGACGCGGCCAGGTCGCAGGCGGTGGATGTGGCGCTGCTGGACATCCGCATGCCCGGCCTGGACGGCATCGCCGCCGCCCTGCAGCTGGCGCAGCTGCAGCCGGCACCGGCGGTGGTGTTCGTCACCGCCTACGACGAACATGCGCTGGCGGCCTTCGATGCCAATGCCATCGGCTACCTGCTCAAGCCGATCCGCCTGCAGCGCCTGCGCGATGCCCTGCACAAGGCGGCCATGCTCAGCCGGGCGCAGCAGGAGGCCTTGCAGACCGAGGCTGGCGCGGACGCCCTGAGCGTGACCCTGGGCGGTAGGCTTACGCGGATTCCGCTGGACGAGGTGATCTATCTGCGCGCCGATCAGAAGTACGTCGAGGTGTGCCACGAGCAGGGGCTGGCGCTGCTCGACGCGTCGCTGAAGTCCATCGAGGAGCGCTTCCCCGGGCGTTTCCTGCGCATCCACCGCAATGCCCTGGTGACAGCGGCGCGCATGCGCGAGCTGTCACGCGGCAACGATGGCCAGACCCTGCTGGTGCTGCAGGGCAGCGATCGTCCGCTGGAGGTGAGCCGCCGTCACCTGCCGGAGGTGCGGCGCGCCCTCAAGGGCATCGACAAGCCCTGAAGGCGTGCGTGGCTATTCGCTCCCTTCGCGGTCGCAGCGGATCTTCTCGCGGATACCCGACAGCACCAGGTCGGTATAACCGACGATACCCAGCACCTTGCCGTTCTCGATCACCGGGGCACGCGCGATGCCGAAGTTCTCGAACAGGCGCGCGCAATAGCGGATGTCCATGGCCGGGTCGACCGACAGCACCGGCTTGCTCATGATCTCGTACACATTGACCCGGTCCGGTGCGCGGTCCTTGGCCAGCACCTGCTTGGCGATATCCGAGTAGGCGACGAAGCCGTACTCGTCGTTTTCGTCGCGCTTTTTCACCACCAGGCACTTGGTGTCCGGGTGCTTGGCGTCGCACAGGGCATCGGCGACCGTGGCAAGGCCGTCGACCATATCGAATCCGGGTTTCATGACGTCGCTTACGCGCACGATCTGTTCGGTGTTCACAATTCGTCCTCCACGACCTGGTGAAGCTGGGCAACCTGCTGGGACACGCCGACCGCGTCCTCAACATCTATCTGAAAGGCAATTCCTGTGCCGGGATGGGTGTCGAATTCGCCGACCGTGCTTATGGTCTCGAGAATCTCGCGCGCCAGGTGTTCCTCGACCAGGAACAGCACCACGTCACGCTGCGTCTCGAGATTCAGCCCGAGAAAGGTCTTGGGCGATTTCAGGCCCTCGCCGCGGGCATTGGTGATGACCGTGGCGCCGGTGGCACCCTTGTCGCGTGCTGCTTCCATGATGGCGTCGGTCTTGTCGTCCTGGACGAAGGTGACGATCAGCTTGAAGTGCATAAGGCTTCTCCGGGCTCAGGTGGAATTGCGGCGCGCCGCCCACTCGGAAAGCTGAGCGTAGGCGATCACCGACATGATGGGAAACAGGCTGGCAAAGGCGATCAGGCCGAAGCCGTCGAGCAGGGCGCTGCGCCCGGGCACGGTGCTGGCCAGCCCGAGGCCGAGCGCCGCGACCAGTGGCACGGTCACCGTGGAGGTGGTCACACCGCCCGAATCGTAGGCCAGCGCAATGATCAGGCGCGGCGCGAACACGGTCTGGATCACCACCACGATGTAGCCGGCGATGATGAACCAGTGCAGCGGCAGGCCGCTGACGATGCGGAAGGCGCCCAGGGCGATGCCGATGGCGACCCCGAGCGCCACTGCCACGCGCAGGCCCCAGATGCCGATCGCGCCACCGGACACCTGGTGCGCCTTGATCGCCACCGCCAGCAGCGAGGGCTCGGCGATGGTGGTGGCAAAGCCGATGGCGAAGGCGAACACGTACACCCAGCCGTAGGCGCTCCAGTGCAGGTGCGCCGCATCGACGATCGCATCCGCGCCGAAGATGAAGGCCGGGTCGGTCAGCTGCGCCGCCATCAGCTTGCCCAGCGGGAACAGCGCCAGTTCCAGGCCGTCGAGGAAGAAGGCCAGGCCGAGCAGCACGTACGCAAAACCGGTCAGCACCTTGCGCGGGTGCGGGATCGGCAGGCGCAGGATCAGCAGCTGGAAGCCGAACAGCACCAGCGCGATCGGCACCACGTCGGACACCGTATCGAGCAGGGTCAGCAACAACTGCCCGAGCTTGCCGTGCAGGCCGCTCAGCCAGTCGTGCAGGGGCGTGACCAGCGCGTCGAGAACGCTGCTGATGGGGCTGGTGAGCGTGGCGACCGCGCTCTCGAACTGTTCCAGCAGGGTGCGCAGCGCCAGGCCGACCGGGCCGTCCAGTTGCTGGCTGCTGCCGCCCACGCCGAAGATGCCGTAGCCCATGACGAAGATCATCGGCGTCAGTGAGGCGAAGGCGATCAGGCCGAAGCCGTCGATCATCGGGTTGCGGCCCTTGATCGAGCTGGCCAGGCCCACCCCCAGCGCGGCCACCAGCGGCACCGTGATGGTCGAGGTGGTGACCCCGCCGGAGTCGTAGGCGATGCCGATGATCTCCGGCGGCGCGAACATGGTCATCACGATCACGCCGATATAGCCGCCGATGATCAGGTACTGGATCGGCCAGCCGCGCACGATGCGCAGCACACCGACGAAGATCGCCAGGCCCACCGAGATCGCCACCGTGTAGCGCAGCCCCAGCGCATAGTTGTCGCGCGCCGCCTGCGTGTCGGGGATCACCCCGCCGCTGGCCGCCACCTGCGCCGCTTCGTCGGCCACCGCGATCAGCGCCGGTTCGGCCACGGTGGTGCCGAAGCCGAGGGCGAAGGCGAACAGCAGCAACAGGCTGAGGCTGCCGCGCCGCGCGAAGGCATGCGCCAGGGTCTCGCCGATCGGGAACAGGCCCATGTCCAGGCCACGCACGAACAGGGTCAGGCCGATCACCACGAACAGGGTGCCGAGCAGGATCTCGAGAAAGTTGGGGATCTGCTGCTGCAGGATGGCGATCTGGAAGAACGCGATGACCAGCACGATCGGCAGCAGATCGCGCATGCTCTCGGTCATCGCTTTCAACAGGGGTCGCAGTCGCTCCACTGATCCTCGGCCATTGTTTTTTGGCCGGAGCATAACGGATAGCGCCATGTCCCGGCAGGATATGGGGCAAGCATTGCACAGATTTGTGGCAGGCGCGTGAGAACACAGACGCGGCCGATGCATATACAATTTGCGCTGATTTCCCGGACGCTGCCGCCGTGCGATGCAGCGCCGGTCCGACACAGGTATTGCGCATGACCCAGGACACCCAGGCCTTCGGTGGCTACCCCTTCACCCGTATGCGGCGCATGCGTCGCGACGATTTCTCACGCCGCCTGATGCGCGAGACCACGCTCACCCCGGACGACCTCATCTACCCGGTGTTCGTGCTCGAGGGCCAGGGCGAGCGCGAGGCGGTCGCCTCCATGCCGGGCGTCGAGCGCCTGAGCATCGACCTGCTGGTCGAGGAGGCGAAGCAGGTGCACTCGCTGGGAGTGCCGGCGATGGCGCTGTTCCCGGTCACGCCGGGCTCGGCCAAGAGCGAGGACGCGGCCGAGGCCTTCAACCCGGACGGCCTGGCGCAGCGCGCGGTGCGCGCGATCAAGGACGCGGTGCCGGAACTGGGGGTGATCACCGACGTGGCGCTCGACCCGTTCACCACCCACGGCCAGGACGGCCTGATCGATGAGAGCGGCTACGTGATGAACGACGAGACGGTCGAGGTGCTGGTCAAACAGGCCTTGTCGCACGCGGCCGCCGGTGCCGACGTGGTCGCGCCCTCGGACATGATGGACGGGCGCATCGGCGATATCCGCGACGCCCTCGAGGCCGAGGGCCATATCCATACCCGCATCCTCGCCTACTCGGCCAAGTACGCCTCCGCCTACTATGGCCCGTTCCGCGATGCGGTCGGCTCGGCGGCCAACCTGGGCAAGGGCAACAAGTTCACCTACCAGCAGGACCCGGCCAACTCCGACGAGGCGCTGCGCGAGGTGTCGCTGGATCTCAACGAGGGCGCGGACATGGTGATGGTCAAGCCGGGCATGCCCTACCTGGACATAGTGCGCCGGGTGAAAGACCAGTTCGGCGTGCCGACCTTCGTCTACCAGGTCAGCGGCGAGTACGCCATGCACATGGCCGCGGTGCACAACGGCTGGCTGGACGAGAAGGCGGTGGTGATGGAGTCGTTGGTCTGCATCAAGCGCGCCGGCGCCGACGGGGTGCTCAGCTACTTCGCCAAGCAGGCGGCGCAGTGGCTGAATGACTGAGCGGCCGCCACGTCAGGGCTTCCGTCAACGGGTTTTCGGCGCCGGCAAACACACCCCGAGCGGGCATGGCCGTGGGCGCAAGGTCGGTCCTGGCGATGTGCTGGTCGCCTGGCTCGGTGCCTTCGTCGGCATCGGCCTGCTGGCGGTGCTGGTCACCCAGTTTCCGGATATGAAGCTGCTGGTGATCGGCTCTTTCGGCGCGACCGCGGTGTTGCTGTTCGCCTCGCCGCGCGCGCCCTTTGCGCAGCCGCGCAACCTGATCGGCGGGCACCTGATCTCGGCGGTGGTGGGCGTCGCCTGTTATCGTTATCTGCCGGAGATCCTGGTGCTGCAGGAAGCGGCGGCGGTGGCGACTGCGATCGCGCTGATGCAGATGACGCGTACCATCCACCCGCCGGGCGGTGCCACCGCCCTGATCGCGGTGATCGGCGGCGAGCCGGTGCACAGCCTCGGCTGGGGATACCTGATGCCGGTGATGATGGGCGCGGTGATCCTGATGCTGGTGGCGCTGTTGAGCAACAATCTGTATCGCTGGGGAAGTTATCCCGAGCGCTGGGACTGACAACGAAAATGCGAGAACCCGCATGACAGACCGTTACGCCGTGATCGGCAACCCGATCGAACATTCCAAGTCGCCGCTGATCCATGGCCTGTTCGCGCAGCAGACCGGCCAGGACATGCACTACGAACGCATCCTCGGCAATGCCGACGACTTCGCCGGCGATGTGCGCGCCTTCATGGCCGCCGGCGGGCGCGGCATGAATGTCACGGTGCCGTTCAAGGAGCAGGCGTTCGCCCTGGCAGACCGGCTGAGCGAGCGCGCGCAGCGTGCCGGCGCGGTCAACACCCTGTCGTTCGAGGACGGGCAGATCCAAGGCGACAATACCGACGGGGTCGGCCTGGTGCGCGACCTCGGCTGCAACCACCATTTCAACTTCGGCGGGGCGCGCATCCTGCTGCTGGGTGCTGGCGGCGCCTCGCGTGGGGTGCTGTGTCCCCTGCTCGGCGAGCGGCCGCACAGCCTTGTCATCGCCAACCGTACCGCCGCCAAGGCGGTGGAACTGGCGAAACTCGCGGCCGACCAGGGCCGGGTCAGGGGCTGTGGCCTGGATGAACTGCAGGGCCTGGAGTTCGACCTGATCGTCAACGGCACCGCCGCCGGCCTGCACGGCGAGGTGCCGCCGATCCCCGACGATTGCCTGGCCAAGGGCGGCTGGACCTATGACATGATGTACGCGGACCAAGCGACCGCGTTCGTCCTCTGGGGGCAGCAGCACGCGGCGGGCAAGGCCTTGGACGGATTGGGCATGCTGGTCGAGCAGGCTGCCGAATCCTTCCGACTGTGGCGCGGCGTGGCGCCCGACACCGAGGCGGTGATCGAGGCACTGCGCAGCCATTCGTAGAAACCGGCGCGAGGAGCGTGCCTTAGCAACGGAGTCTTTCCGATGAGACTGGGTATAGCCGCGAAAGTGGCTTTGATCCTCGGCGCCTTCATCATCCTCGGCGTCTCCCTGGTGGGCTGGGTGCTCACCCAGGATTCCTCGCGCGCCCTGCGCGAGCTCTCGCTCAATCGCCTCGACGGCGCGGCGGAACTGGCACGGCGTGATCTGCACTCGGTGTTCGACGGGGCGCAACGCGACGTGCGCCTGTTGCTGGCTTCGCGCGACGTGCGCGCCTTTGCCGCCGGCCGCGCCGGGCATATCGAGGCGATTGCCGAGCTGTTCCAGTCGATGCTGCTGAAACAACCCTGGTATACCCAGGTGCGCCTGATCGGGGCGGCAGAAGGCGGCCCCGAACTGGTAAGCATCGAACGCCTGGCCGAGCGGGCGCATCGCACGCCGCCGGGCGAGCTGCAGGCCAAAGGGCATCGTTACTATTTCCGCGAGGTGCTCGCCCTGGCCCCCGGGCAGGTGTATTTCTCGCGCCTCGATCTGAATCGCGAAAACGGCAGTGTCAGCGCGGTGGCGCAGCCGGTGCTGCGCGTGGCCGCACCCGTCTACACCCCGGACAGGCGGCATGCGCTGGCGATGGTGATCATCAATATCGACATGCAGCAGGTGTTTGCGCGCCTGCGTACCGATGTGCCGCAGGGGGCGCAGCTGCTGGTCGCCAACAACGAGGGCGACTACCTGGTGCACCCGGACCAGCACAAGCAGTTCGCCTTCGAGGCGGGGCTGGTGGAACGCATCCAGCAGGATTTCCCGGCCCTGGCGCAAGCGGACTTTTCCGAGGACGCGACCATCCGCCTGCAACAGGAGTCGGCCGATCTGCACGCCAGCCAGGTGGCGGCGTTCAACCGGGTCGGCCTGCCGGGCAGCGCCGATGACTGGCTGACCCTGGGTATCACCGAGCCGTTGGCGCGGGTCGAGGCGGAGGTCGGTCACCTGCTCGAGCGCAGCTTCTGGGTCACCGGCGCCCTGGGCCTGCTGGCGGCGGTCAGCGCGCTGCTGCTGGTGTTGCTGCTGACCCGGCCACTGCGCGAGGTGACGCGAGCGGTCGCGGCCTTCCGCGGCGGCGAAGGCAGCCTGGGGCCACTGCCGCTGCAGCGGCATGACGAGGTCGGTGAACTGGCACGCAGTTTTCAGGAGATGGCCGCGCGCATCCACACCCAGATGCAATGGCTCAACGAGGAGCACGACCGCCTCGACACCCTGATCGAAACCGCGGCGGACGCGATCGTGCTGACCGATCACCAGGGCATCATCGAGCGCTGCAACAGTGCCACCAGCCGGCTGTTCGGCTATGAGCTGGAGGAGATGCTCGGCAATAACGTCAACATGCTGATGAACCCCACCGACCAGGCGCGCCACGACGACTACCTGGCGCGCTATCTGAGTACCGGCGAGGCACGCATCATCGGCATCGGCCGCGAGGTGGTGGGCCGCCACAAGGACGGGCACGAACTGCCGGTGTACCTGTCGATCGGCGAATTCGAGGTGAGCGGCGAGCGCCGTTTCACCGGCATCCTGCACGACATGTCGGCACGCCGCCGCCTGGAAGAGGACCTGCGCGCCCAGGCCAATACCGACCCGCTGACCGGTATCAACAATCGCCGCTATTTCCTCGAGCAGCTGCAACAGGAGATCCAGCGCGCCCGCCGCTACGGCAACCAGCTGTCGATGCTGCTGATCGACCTGGACAACTTCAAACAGATCAATGACCGCTTCGGCCACGCGGCCGGCGACCAGGTATTGCAAAGGGCGGTCGCGCTGTTGGCGGCGGGCCTGCGCAGCCCGGATATCCTGGCGCGCTTCGGTGGCGACGAGTTCGCGGCCTTGTTGCCGGAGACGGACCTGGAGACCGCCCGCCAGGTCGCGCAGCGCCTGTGTGACGACGCGGCCAACACCCCGGTCATGGAAGACGGCAGTGGCGGCACCTTCAGTTTCAGTATCGGTGTGACCATGCTGGCGGACGAGGAGGGTGCGCTGATCCGCGATGCCGATGCGGCGCTGTATGACGCCAAGGCCGCCGGTCGCGGCGGCGTGGTGGTCAAGAGCGAGGATTCTTCAGACTAGGCTGGTGGCGCCGGGCCAGGCGCACATAGTGCTGCGCCGAGTAATCCAGGTAGCGCTTTTCCTTGTCGCTCAGGGCGCGCGAGCGGCGCGCCGGCGAACCCGTGTACAGATAACCGCTCTCCAGGCGCTTGCCACCGGGCACCAGCGCGCCGGCACCGACGATCACCTGCGCTTCGATCACCGCCTTGTCCATCACGATCGCGCCCATGCCGATCAGGCATTCATCACCCACCTCGCAGCCGTGCAGGATCACCTTGTGCCCCACGGTCACCCGCTCGCCGATGATCAGCGGGCTGCCGCCGGGCATGAATTCGCCGTCGTGGCTGTTGTGCAGCACGCTGTTGTCCTGGATGTTGGACTGTGCGCCGATGCGGATGTGGTGCACATCGCCGCGCACCACCACCCCCGGCCAGATGCTGCAGCTGCTGCCGATCACCACGTCGCCGATGATGCAGCAGGCCGGGTCCAGGTAGGCATCGTCGGCGATCTGCGGGGTGTGGGCTTCGAAGGAGCGGATATCGGCCATGCGTGGTTCCGGGTGCTGGATGTCTGAAGATGATAAACGCTTAAAAAAGGCGACCCAATGCCGATTTCCTCCGCGAGCGCCAAGCGCAGGCAGCCAGCACGCTGCATAATCGCGGCAAGGGTGCATTCACATTAGCGGAGGTTAGCGATGGAAGTCGCGGTATTCGTGCTTATCGGCCTGTTGGTGGTGCTGATCGGTTACGCCATCATCATCTACAACAACCTGGTGTCGCTGAAGCACGCGGTCAGCCAGGCCTGGTCGAACATCGACGTGTTGCTCAAGCAGCGCCACGACGAACTGCCGAAACTGGTCGAGACCTGCAAGCAGTACATGAAGCACGAACGCGAGACCCTGGAGCAGGTGATGCGTGCACGCGCCGCTGTGTCGGATGCGCGCGCCAAGGGTGACGTGGGTGCGGTCGGCGAGGCCGAGAGCGGCCTGCGCCTGGGCCTGGGCAACCTGTTCGCGGTGGCCGAGGCCTACCCGGATCTGAAGGCCAACGAAAGCTTCCAGCATCTGCAGGCACGCATCAGCGGCCTGGAGAACAGCATCGCCGACCGCCGCGAGTTCTACAACGCGGCGGTCAACCACAACAATGTGCGCATCGAGCAGTTTCCGGACCTGCTGATCGCCAATGCCTTCAATTTCGGCGCGGCGCAGCTGCTCGAGTTCAGCGACGCCGAGATCGCCGACGTCGACATCAAATCGCTGTTCAGCTGATCGCCGATGCTCGCGCAGTGGCTGTACGACCTGGCGCATGCCCCGCTGGAGGTGCTGATCATCGCCCTGGTGATCGCCGCGGTGGGTTTCTACACCGGCTTCGCCAGCCTGCGCCGCTACCGCCTGATCGAAGACGTGCCAACCGCCAAGGTGCGCTCCGCCCACCAGGGCTATGTGGAACTGGTCGGCCGCGCGGTGATGATGGACGGCGAGCCGATCGTGGCGCCGCTGTCGCAGACCCAGTGCTGTTGGTACCGCTACAGCATCGAGGAGCGCAGCGGCAAACACTGGGACACGCTCGAGCGCAAGACCAGCGACGCACTGTTCATGCTGCGCGACGATACCGGCGACTGCGTGATCGATCCGGAAGGCGCCGAGGTCGAGAGCCTGCACGGCAAGACCTGGTACGGCGGCAGCTACAGCACCGGCATGCCCGGGGTGCACGTGCGTCTGGACAACCGCGCGCGCCCGCCGAGCGCTGGCACCGGGATGTTCGGCGGCATCAGCCGGCATATCCATATTGGCGCAGGGCGCTATCGTTTCCGTGAGAGCGTGATCCTCGACGGCGACCCGCTGTACGCCATCGGCTGGTTCAAATCGCTCGACGATTCCGACCTGGCGCAGAGCCGCCAGGCACTGAGCGGGCAGATCCTGCGCGAGTGGAAGCGCCAGCCGCACACCTTGCGCGAGCGTTTCGACCACGACCGCGACGGCAGCATCGACATCCACGAATGGGAGGACGCGCGCCGCGTCGCTGCCGCCGAGGCACAGCAGCAGCTGGCGCAGGCCTCTGCGCACACCCATGTGCATACCCTGAGCAAACCGCGCAACCGCCATTTCATTCTCGCCAACCGTGAGCAGGGTGCGCTGGTGCGTCGCTACAAGCGCTTCGCCTGGGTGGGTTTCAGCGGTTTCTTTCTCGGCGGCTCGGTGGTCACCCTGATGGCGAGCAGCCGCTGGCTGGCCTGAGCCCGGCGCGGGCGCAAAGTCGATTTCGCGGCTATAAATAGGCTTAGTGGGGTACTGAAGTTGAGCAGGATGGAACGGCCCGCGCGGGCGCCAGGGATGCATGGAGAACGATAGACACAAGCAGATGGTGATCGGCAGGGCCGCGGTGCCGGGCGCCAGCGACGGCAAACGCCTGTTGCGGGCGGTACAGTTGCTCTCGGAAATCTCCGCACGCCATGCCGGCTCCGAGGCGTTCTTCGAGGACTGCGTGGCCGCGCTCAACCGCATCTATGCCACGCCCATCGCGCTGATCGCGGTGTTCAGCGACAGCGCCCAGCGCAGCATGCGCACCCTCGCGGTCAACCGGGACGGCCGCAAGGGCGACAACTTCAGCTACGAGCTGGCCGGCAGCCCGTGCGAGCAGGTGCTGATCCACGAGCAGCTGTTCGTGCCGCAGGGCGTGGTCGAGGTGTTTCCGCACAAAGACCTGCTGCGCAAGCTGCAAGTGCAGAGCTATTTCGGCAGCGTGCTCAGCGATGCCGACGGCGAAGCGGTCGGCGTGCTGGTGGTGCTCGACACCAAGCCGATGCACGAGGACCCGTGGCTTCACCCGGTGCTCGGCCTGTTCGCCGACCGCGTCAGTTACGAGCTGGAGCGCTGCAAGGCGGAGCGCGAACTGAAACTGGCGGCCAGCGTGTTCGAACGCAGCCACCAGGGCATCATGATCACCGACCATGACGACCGCATCATCAAGGTCAACAACTCCTTCAGCCGCATCACCGGCTACAGCGCCGAACAGGCAGAAGGCCAGCCGGCCAGCCTGTTGGCCTCCGGGCGCCACGAGCAGGGGTTTTTCGACGAGATGCACCAGGACCTGGAAAACGACGGCTACTGGCAGGGCGAGTTGTGGAACCGGCGCCAGGATGGCGAGGTGTACCCGGAACAGCGCGTGGTCTCGGTGCTGCGCGATGCGCGCGGCGAGATCGAACACTATGTGAGCATCTTCAGCGACATCTCCGCGCAGAAATACGCGGCCGAACGCATCCATCGCCTGGCCCACTACGATGTCACCACCGACCTGCCGAACCGCCTGCTGTTCCAGGACTTTCTCACCCAGAGCCTGGTGCTGGCACGGCGCAACCACCAGCGGCTGGCGGTACTGTTCGTCGACCTGGATGGCTTCAAACTGGTCAACGACACCCTCGGCCATCCGGCCGGCGACAGCCTGCTGCGGCAGATCGCCGAGCGCCTGTCCGAACGCCTGCGCGAGTCCGACATGCTGGCGCGGGTCGGCGGTGACGAGTTCGCGCTGGCGCTGACCGAGTTCCGCGAACTCGGTGACGTGGCACACGTGGCGCGCGACATCCTCGACCTGGTGGCGCAGCCGGCGCTGCTGGCCGGGCAGGAACACGCGGTCACCGCCAGCATCGGCATCGCCATCTACCCGGACGACGGCAAGGACGTGGCCGGCCTGATGAAGGCCGCCGATGCCGCCATGTACCAGGCCAAGGCGCAGGGCAAGGCGCGCTATGCCTTCTTCGAGTCGGAGATGAACCGGCGTGCCGAGGAGGTGCTGCAGATGACCGCGCAGCTGCGCCGCGGTATTGACGAGCAGCAGTTCCAGCTGCACTTCCAGCCGCAGTACGACCTGGGAAGCGGCGCCGTGTGCGGCGTCGAGGCCCTGTTGCGCTGGCAGCACGGAGACGACCTGGTACTGCCCGGGCGCTTCATCCCGGTCTCCGAAGAGAGCGGGCTGATCCTGCCGCTCGGTCGCTGGGTGCTCAACCACGCCTGTGCTCAGGCGCGCCTTTGGCTGGACGCGGGGGTGGAGTTCGGGCGCATCTCGGTCAACGTCTCCGGGCGGCAGATGCGCCAGGGCACCATCCTCGACGAGGTCAAGCGCGCCCTGGCCGACAACCAGCTGCCGCCACGCTACCTGGAACTGGAACTGACCGAATCCTGGATCATGGAAGAGCCGGAAGAGGCGATCCGCCTGATGGGGCTGCTGCGCAAGCTCGGCGTGCGCCTGGCGATCGACGACTTCGGCGTGGCCCATTCCTCGATGAACTATCTCAAGCGCTTCCCGGTGTCGCGCCTGAAGATCGACCGCAGCTTCATCCGCGATATCCCAGGCGACCGCAACGACGCGGCGATCGCCGAGGCGATGATCGCCATGGGCCACAGCCTGCAGCTGTGCGTGGTCGCCGAGGGCGTGGAGACGCCCGAACAGCGGCGCTTCCTCGCCGATGCCGGCTGCGATATCGCGCAGGGCTTTCTGTACAGCGAGGCGCTGCCGGCCGAGCAGCTGCAACAGCTGATCACTCATTGACCGGCACTAAAAACCGTGTGGAAATTCACGGCACATTCGCCGCGCCGCTCGTGTCAGAATCTTCCCATCATTGACTGAACACTTGTTACGACCATGAGCGACAATCCCCTGCTGCAGAGCGAAGGCCTGCCCGCCTTCACCCAGATCAAGCCCGAGCACGTCGAGCCGGCCATCGACCAGCTGCTGGCCGA
>Ga0272444_10003438_pt1 | contig 14214 bp, 14 predicted proteins | sample SSMForm13_FD_201033 | JGI IMG/M metagenome (GOLD analysis project Ga0272444, IMG submission 201033) | Marine sediment archaeal communities from Little Sippewissett salt marsh, Falmouth, MA, United States - SSM-Form-13 | ecosystem: Environmental > Aquatic > Marine > Wetlands > Sediment ...
ATTTAATATAACATATGATAATGGCAACAATTATGGAATATTTGCATTTAGTAGCTATGAAAACAATGGCGGGGATTATACTCTCTGTGGAAATTATGATGCAGAAGTAAAAGTATGGAATAATCAATCATATTGGGATTGGAAAAAATGGGATGTTGATTATGAACATATACAATGGAACCATGAAAATATGACTGATTGGTATATTACTCCTGACCAAACAATAACTGCAGGAGTAAGATATAAATGTAAAATCCATGTTCAATTACAACATTGGGATTTAGAATCACATACTGGTAAGTATTGGTTTGCTTTTAAACCTAGCAGTGAAACTATACAAGAAGCAAAGGATAACGACCATTTGTATTGTCTTGACCCTTGGTGGAATACAAATTGGAATTATTATAAACAAATTACAGTAGATAGTATTGACCAAGTTCCATCAACACTTACAAATTATCCATTATTGATTAATATAACTGATACAGATTTAAGAGATAATGTATCATCATCATCAGGGATTGATATTGCTTTTATTGGTAGTGATAACTCAACACAATATGCACATGAATTAGAACTTTACAATTCAACAACAGGACAACTTGTTGCTTGGGTTAATGTCACAAGTCTTCCACATGATAGCGACCTTATTATAAATATGTATTATGGAAATGATGGAGCATCAGACCAACAAGATGTCACTGGAACATGGGATGGTAGTTATATTATAGTTACACATATGAATGATACAGATGGAGGAATATCAGATTCAACAAGTAATGGTAATGACCTTACAGAATTTGCTAATACTGATACTCCAGATGCAGATGATTATAAACAAACAAGTTATATGGGATATTCTGTCAAAGGTGATAGTACTGGTGCTGCGGTAGATGCAGAATGTTGGCGAATACCTGCAAACATTTTAACCAATCAACAATGGGAAGCAGGTTTTACACTTGAATGTTGGTGGTATGCAGAAACTATTGATGAAAATTATTATACTCCTTTTTGTTTAAATGATAATATACAATCTAGTAATGATATAAGAGATAATGGTGGTAGAAAATTTTTTGGTGGTCTTAAAGATGATGGTAGTACTTGGCATTCATGTTATGGTGATTTAATAACAGAAGATGCTTGGCAATATCTTGTTCACAAATATGACCCAAATACAGGATATATTTATAAAAATATGTCAGGAGATACATATAGTTGTTCAAGCATAAGAGAAAATGGACAAAATAATATAATTTGTGCAAATGGAGATGGCAAAGGAGGAAATGATGGATGTAAAATGGATGAATTTAGGATATCAAGTGTTCCTCGTTCAGATGATTATTTAATAACTAATTATAGGCAAGTTTCAAATGCAAGTACAAGTTGTGCAAATCCATTTATCAGCCTTGGCGCACAACAAAAATATCAACCAGAAAGTCCAACACCTTCTTTAAGCGATGAAAATCCAACAAATGGAACACTTGATAATACAATAAGACCAACATTAAATGTTACAATTGAGCATTCATCGGGTTGGACAATGAATGCAACATGGTATAGCAACAGTTCAGGTTCATGGTTGGCTTTTGGAAGTAACCTTAGTATAACAAATGGAACTTATCAACAAATAAATAATAATTTTAGTGCAAAATCACAAATCTACTACTGGAGTGTAAATGTATCAGATGGTACAAATTGGTTAAATGAAACATATCATTTTACAACTGAAGACGCACTAATTTTTTCTGTATATAATATATCTACATTTGGTGCAAAAGTTCATATTCAGGATGGCGCACCAGTAAATTCTGCTGTTACTATGAATAATCCAAATCCAAGTGATACAGAAAGCGATGTATCAATAAATCAAGCAACTTGGAATATAACAATCAAAGACCCAGATGGAGATACTTTTAATTGGACTATTGAAGTATCAAATGGAGATAGTAATTCATCAAATGATGATACAAACGGCTCTAAATTAGTAGACCTTACAACGCCTTTGTCATATTCAACAACTTATAATATATGGGTTAATGCAACAGATGCAGTAAATGGAACTTGGACAAATAATACATATAATTTTACAACTGAAGACCAATTAACTTTTACATCATATGATACATCAACATTTGGAGTAAAGACAGATGTGCAAGGAACTAATCCAATAATATCATCTGTATATCCAACAAATGATTCTAGTAATATTAATATGTATGTATTATTAAATACTACAATAGATGAACCTCAGAACCAAAATTTTAATATTACTTGGAAATCAAATTCAACAGGAATATGGGAAGTAATACAATATAATGATACTTGTACTGATGGAACATATAGTTGTAGGGCAGTATTTGCTAATGCATCAAGTACAAAGTTTTGGTGGCGATTAGAGGTTAATGATTCAGAAGGACTTTGGACTAATGAAACCTATCATTTTACGACAACATCATATACTTGGGGCGATTGGTCTGATGTTTGGGTATTTAACTTTACAATTGAGCATCCAACATCTTTAATCGCAACTGCTTGGAATCAGTCTGCTATTAATCTTTCTTGGGTAATGAATGATGGAGTAGACACAGCAGTTCTTATAGTTAATGAAAGCGGATGGACTAATTATCCAAATGCAGTAACAAACGGAACTGAACTTTATAATGGCACAAATTTAACATTTAATCATACTGGATTATCAAAAGCAACAACTTATTATTATTCAATTTGGGGATATAACATTACTGAAAATAATTATTCACTTGAATATGATAGTGCTCAAGGAACAACACAAGGTGATATAGGAATATCTTTAGAATATCCAAATAATAAATCTACTGGAATAAGTAGACCACCAATAAATATTAGTGTAGGTCTTACAGGAAGTGGACTTGATGTATATATCTACTTCTGGAATAGAACACCAGCAACAGAAACTTGGTCACTACTTGCTAATTGGATAGGTGGAAGTGTAGGAAGATATGAGGTTTTAAATCTTGATACTATAAACGGCACAAATGAATTTATATGGGGAAACACAACAATGTATTGGTCTGTTAATGTAACAGATGGTGCTTCTTGGTTAAATAAATCCTATTGGTATAACACAACAGGCTCTAGATATGATATTGATAACAATGACAATGTGTTTGTAGGAGACCTTTCAGAAGTATGGGCTAATCGTGGTGGAACTTTTGATGGATATTATGATACAGATAATAATGATAATATATTTGTGGGAGACTTGAGCACAATATGGGCAAACAGATAATAAAACATAAACTAAAACTTATGCTTGTTTTCTTAATTTTAGTTAGTTTTATTACTCCATCTCTAAATATATCAGCCGATACATATCAAAGGCAAGACTTCCCAACTGATTTTAAACTAAAAGGATTAAGTTCTCCTTGGAATCTTACTTGGCAGGGAAACTCAAGTACCGCAGCAGTTTTTACACCTGTAGTAACTTGGTGTAATGGCTCAGGTGTTAGAAATGAAACAATGGAAATAAATCTTACTGTGAATGCAACTCATGGAGTAGAATGGGTAAATATCAGTATGGGCAATCTTATAAACACAACTAATGGATGGTATGTAAATAGCTCAAATATCACTTTATATATTTCAGGAGATAATGTAACATATGGATTACTTCAAGATGATAATGGATGGGGAAAAGGTGTTATAGGTGATAGCCTTACAACAAGAACACTTACAATCAATGAAACTACTTGGGGTGTTCTTATTGAAAATCCTTGGATGTACCATGGAGACGCAGGAATAATAAATGAAAATTGTTCAATATATGTAAGATTTGTATGCAACCTTACAATAGGATTAAATGGACCACCACCAAAATATGGATACTACATTAATCAATCTACTTGGTTTGTTGATGTAGGAAATGGAGCAACAACATATAATATAACAGATTTTAATGGAAGATTAGAAAATGGGAACCTTTCTGAAGAAAAACCTTGTTGCCTTGATACAGAAATCAAAGTATGGAATAATGATACAGGCACTTGGGTAGACCATTATAATTTTTCAAAAGGAGACACAGCATGCTTTAATGTTTCAGTTCATAACTGTGGAGATGAAATACACAACCTTACAATTAGAATCACAAATTATGATGCAATTAGCAGTTATATAACTGGTACAGGAAAGCTCAAACTTCCAAATGAAGCACCAGTAACAATGAATCCAAATCAATCATTTTGGGAAGATAATGATTGCCAATATAGTCCTCATGGACATTTACAATGGAACATATCAAAGAGCCAACTTGTAAACTTTACTTATTGTAATTATACATATCTAGAATTTAATATGACTATCAATAGCACAAACTATTCTTGGATAAGAGCTAATACAACACTCTGTCAATTTTTCTTTGAATATTGGGATTCTACTTGTAATGATGAAGATACAATATATGTAAATGAAAAGTTTAATACAAATATTGAATGCAACTGCTCATATGAAGATGAAGATTCCGAGTGGGCAATATCAGAACATATTCATAGACCTTGCACAGAGCCAGAATGCTTAGACGAACAATGGTTTGAATATAGCACAAATTATACAACTTGGAGACCATTTAATACATCAAATACAGAATCAGGAAATAAAGATTGGAATTGGACTTATAGATTTGAAAAAGATGCAGAGGATGACCTAGATGGATTAAATTTATCATATACAATAGCAAATCTTTCTTGCTTTAATAGAACAATGATATATCTAAGAATGAGATATAATATCACTGACCCATACTTTGAGCCTGAATTAGATACAGAGCCAACAATAGGAATTATATATTCATTTTATAATCATTCAAGTTTTGATATGATTCTTTATGGCGAGAATGAAATGTATTTATTATCAAAGGTAGGAAATAATCTTTTTAATACTATAGATGGAACACCTGTTACATCAAAATCAACTGCACATCAATATTATGATGATGATTGGCCAAGAGTACCAGAACAAAGCCCTTATGATATTGACCCAGGAGATTATGGTATATGGTCAAAGACAATCTACAATGGATTATGCAATGGAATGTTGCAAACTAAAGCGTGGTATATTAATGATACAATACCATTTGGTTTAGAATACGAACCTTCAGGATGGATATTTGAAAATAAATCAGGAACAAGACCACACGAAAGTCAATGTTTTGGATTAGTAGTATGGGATGCTGGCGGAAGTATAAATTTTACTGCTGATTTTGATTTTATAGAATTATTTAGATTAAATTATTCAAGAGACCCACAAGCAAATGCATCAGAATTAGAAAACCATTCTATATATGGAAGCGATGGAATACCTTTAATGTACTTCCCAATTTATAATAAATCAGCTTGGAATACATCATATTACAAAATTGTTGATTGCTATACTGAATGGGCAAATGGAAATTTTTCATCACAGGAATTTGGTGATTGTGTATCCTGCCAATATCAAAATATTAGCGATAATATGAGTATGGTGTCAAGAGCATTTAATATCAATTATTCAGTATCAGATGCAGGTGGCGGAGGACCAGAAAGTACAAATGAATTTTTAAATCAAAATGATACAATTTATTATTATACATCAATTCTAACTAATAAAAAATCATTTGGATATCCATATAACAATTCAATGTATATTCAAATAGAAGATTGTACAGATGGAACAAGAGACGATTATGATGGTGCTCTAGTTTGTATTGATGTAGATAACAATCTGAAATGGGATGACAATGATATGGCATTCTACTGGCAATATATAAATGGACCTATTGGATGGCATGAGGATTATATAGTTTACAATGGAACTAATGTTAGATATGAAGGAAGAACTGATGAGCCACCAGTAGGTGATATGGAAATAGAATTTAATATTTATTATGATAATGGACCATTAGGTTGGCAAATCTATCATTATAGTTATCTACCTATGTTACACAGGTTCTCTAACCATACAATGTATACTATAGATATTCCCCTTTATGAACTTGAAAAAGGTTATGTTGGAAGTAAAGATTATTTACAAACCAATGATACATTTGGATTACATATTTTCACTGTAAATGATGATTATGAATATAGTGTTGCTTGGGAAAACTGGAATGAATCAAATTGCAGTTATTATACAATGGATGACAACAAAGGAGAAGATATTTGGGATATTTATATGAATTGTTCCAATTGGAATAGAATAGTAGATTTTGAAGATGGAACTTGGAATGGAACACACTCACTTCATATGCAGTATTGGGCACATGGTAGAATTGGAACTGAAGTAGACCATTTAAACTATTCACTTGCAACAATAAATGTCACAAAGGTAGCAAATGTATCAGTTATAGAAGATATAGAAAATAATGCATCAGTAAATTATACAATTACAATTTGTAATGATGGTGATTCTCCAGTAACTTATATTGCAGTAAATGATACACTGCCAGATTGTGCAGTTATAACTGGATGCTCGCTTCCAGGAATAAATTATACTAATCGATATGGAAATGTTTGGGTATTTAATGTTACAGGAAATTTAGGAGTAGGACATTGTATATCATTTAATATAACTGTAAATATCACTGAAGATTGTGCTCCTAATGGAACAATCATTACAAATCATATAAATGCAAGTGCTTATGAGACATCAACTTTCTATACTAATGTATCAATTCAATATGGAACTAATCTTCCTCCAATTATATTTAATCCTTATCCAAGATGCAACAGAACAATATTATCAATTCCTCTATTAATAGATTATATGAGAGCGACAGTTGAAGACCCAAATGGTGATACATTTAGTGTATTATTTTATACTAATAAAACTGATACTTGGAATCCTGAATGGAATCAAACATCAGAGAATATTTCAGTTACAAATGGAACATTTTATGCAGGAGTAACATTTAATCTTTCAGATAGATTTAATACAAAATGGAGATGGGGAAATACAAGCTACTGGTGGAGTGTAAATGTTACTGATGGAAATTTATGGGTTAATAGAACTTATGAATATAAGACTGACCACTCAAGATATGATGTAGACCTAAATGGAAATGTCTTCGTTGGAGACTTATCCACAACTTGGGCAAATAGAGGATTAGGATATCTAGGTGTTTATGATGTTGATGCTAATGGAAATATTTTCGTTGGCGATTTAAGTACAATATGGTCAAATAGATGAAGGTGAAAAAGATGAGAGAAAAAAATAAAAGAATACTAAATGCAAGTGTAATAATAATGTTAATAGTATCTGCAATCACTGCCTTTGCAGGTTCAGCATTATCAGATTCATATGAAACTCAGGCAGACTGGGATAACGATGCTACAATTTGGCTTGAAGCAAGTGGTCTTACTAATGGAAAAGTTGAATTAGGAGATACTTTTGATATAACTATTTATATTGATACAGGAGCTAATGATTGTGATGTATGGGCGATAAGGAATATAACTTATAATAGTCCAAATGCATTTAGAGTAAATGTAACACCTGTAGGAAATCCAGCACCAAATATTAATGTGAGTTTTCAAGGAGTATGGAATGTTCCTTTATATGCTGATGCAACACTTGATAATACAGCTGGTATACTTTCTTCAATAGGCTCTTATTATGGAACAGGAACTTCTGGAAATAATTCTGCTTGTTTAATTAATTTTACAGCGCTCAATTGTGGACTTGTTTGGATAAACCAATCATTTAATCACTCAGATACTCAAGTATATATAAGAGATGGTACAGAAGATTTTACAATAAATACTCAAAATAATATATCAGTACTTGTAACACCACAAGACCCAGCATCAATTTTAGCAGTTGCTTGGAATCAAACACAAATCAATTTAAGCTGGACTAAAGGAACAGGAGGAGATAATGTTACACTTTGTGGAAAAGCAGGTTCTTATCCAACTGGACCAAGTGATTCAGTAATTTATAATGGTTCAGCATTATTATATGCTGATACTGGTTTAACTAATTGCACAGATTATTATTATACAATTTGGTCATATAATACAACAACTGGAATTACAAGCGCAACATATCGTCAAACAATTGAAAAAACAAAATGCCCAACTAACTTTTCATATGCAGGAGAAACTCCAGCAGACAATACCCAAAGAGCAAATTGTACATCATATAATGTTCCAATAAATGTAACAGTTATAAATTCAGGCGGTCATACATATGAAGCATGGATAAATCATACAGGAAATGCACCTACTGCACATCATTTTTTAAGTATGGCAGCGAATACATCAATTGGTATAACAATGACAGGGCTTTCCCATGGAACAACCTATTGGTGGAATGTAACAGTCATAGACGGCAATGGAGACCATCTAAACGCATCATATAACTTTACAACTGGATGGGGTGGAGGTACAGCACCAGCAGGAGGAGCAATAAGTCCAATATCAGCTTCTACAAGTGTAGACCCACTTCTAAATCTATTTTCAGTAGGTGTAACTGATGCAGATGGAGACGATTTAAATGTTACTTTCTTCTGGGGGAATGATACTGTTATAGGATATGATGATAATACGCCAACAGGAGGAACAGCGCAAATTACTCCAGGATTAAATCTTGTAACTAATACAACTTATTATTGGCACGCTGAAATAAACGATAGCTGTCAAATAACAAGATATCCAGCTGGTGCAGCAGAATTCTTCTTTACAACTGATGCAAAGGCAATAACAATGTCAAAGACGATGAATGTTCATACAAATAATACAATTGAAGTATGGATAAATCTTAGTAATACTGGAGAAATAAATATGACAAATGTATGGCTTAATGAAACCTATGATAGTGATGTAATATTTTTAGGAGCAAATCCAGTAAATGAAAGTGGAGATAATACAACTTGGATAATTCCATATCTTAATATGACTGGATGCGAGAACCATTGGTATAATATCACAATATGGCTTAATGTATCATGGCCTTTAGCTAATGGGTCTACTATTACAAATACAGCAGAAGTTCAATCTGGTCCATATACAAATTCAGTAACTGCAACACCATTAACTCATTGCTTATATGCTACAAAAGAAGCAAATATTACATATCTTTTATGGAATACACCTTCTATAAATTTCAGCATTAATATTACAAACTGCGGTGATTTTTATCTAAACTCAATAATTGTAAATGAAACCTATGATGCAAATTATACTTATACATCAAGCAATATAGCACCAAATGAAACAAATGAAAGATTCAATATTACATCAATAAATCCAGGAGCAACATTTACACTATTAATAAATGTAACAACATCTGTTGGTGGTGGAAATCTTTTAGTAAATTCAACATATCACTGGAATAATGTAACAATTACATCAAATGAAACAGACCCAGAGATAACAAGAGATACTTATCTGATTGTAGGTGCTAGTACTGAACGAATACGAGTGATTTATATATCACAACTTACAGCAGTAAGTGGAATAGCAGATAGTGTAATTGCTATACTTGGAATTCTAATGGTAATCGGTGCGATTCTCCTTATAATACTCGTAGTAAGAAAAGGAGGCGACTTCTAGTAAGTTAGGTTGGTGAAAGGAGGGGTTTGTCCTCTAGACTGATTCTTTCCTCCTCTCCTCTCTTCTGAGGACATCCCTTCATTCCCATTAAGTGATAAAAATGTATAAGCCAAAAATGTATGACCCAAGGAAAGACAAACGCCTCAAACCGAGGAAAAAGATTAATCAGAGATATTGGCAGACTGACCTCAAGCCATTAGGAGATTTTGATAGAGATAATAAAATAAATGTTTTAGATTGTTATCCTTATGACCCAAGCCGTCAAGGTGTTGTTGATGTAATCAAAAAAGCAGGTACTAAAGTAAAAGAAGCAGGAAGTTCTATCAAAGAAAAAGTTGAAAATATCAAAGAAGCACATCAAGAAGCTAAAGAAGAAAAAGAGAAATTCCAAGAAAAATATTCTTATGTTGTTGTTTTAGGAGAAGATGGAAAATATTACAATCTTGGTATTTTTACTAATAAACAAATCAAATGGAATTATAATGATTTAATGGATAGATATCAAAATGTAATTATTACAGATGACCCAAAGAAAGCAGATAAATTAAATGCTGTACAAACATATGAAAGATTTGAAGAAGGCACTGAAAAAGCGGTGACTGCTGGAGTTGAGGGTGCAAGAAGAGTTTACAAAGGATTAACTGAAGGATTATCAAAAAGCGAGAAAGTAAAAGAAATAGGCGAAGGACCATCACTGCCTACTGCAAGAGGCAGAGGAATAAAACCACCAATGTCAAAAGGTTGGTATGGAAGTCCAGCTCAAGCACAAGCAAAGATGTCAATTCCAAATAGGAAAAGTTATCCTGTAGCAGTTAAGACACAAGAGCTTGAACCTCAAGATATAGAAATGCAAGAACAACCTCAAAGACAAGATATGTTTGGCTATTCTAAAAAATCACCTTTTTATCAAGAGAGAAGTTCATTTTATAATTATGGAAGGGAGATGGAAACTTGTGTGCCCTACAGACCAATAGGTTTCTATCAAGTATTTGCTCCTTATAAACCTGTAGGATTGAAAAGGAGGCGAAGATATTGAAAAAAACTAAAATAATTAAATTAACACCAGACGCTAATATTGGATTAAAAAAACTCAGAACAGATGCCGATAAAGCATACAAATGGGCTAAGAAAAAATACAAAGAAAAAACAATACAAGTCCAACCAGATAGAGATACAATGGAAATGTTAGAAGGTATGGGTGCAAAAATTTCTCAGACAGCATCATTTAAAACAAAGTGGAATGCAGAAAAGTATGCAAAGAAATTTATCAAAAAAGGATACAAAGTAAAAGTATATGAAGACAAATATTCAACAGATGAGTATCCTTGGTCTGTTGATATAGAAAAATAAGGTTAGGATATGAGAGGACTTACAAAATCAAAAAGAATTAGTGCAAGAAGAAAAACATCACTTACTACAAAAGGTTCATTATATAAAAAAGGAAGTGTAAAATCATTTAGAAGGAGAAGAAAATAATGCCAAGAAGAGGATATGGTAAAAAAGATGGAAGCAGAAGAGGATTAAATCAAGGCGGTAGGGGAAGAAATAGAACATCAAATTGCCGTCATCCAGAAAAAAGAAGGAGGCAATAAAAATGAAAAAAAGAAAATATTATTATAAGAAAGTAGGAAGAAAAAAAGTTAGATGTAAAATGCCCAAAAAAAGGAGGTAGAAATATGGAACATGGTCCATTTAAAAGCAAAGGAAACGCAAAAGACTTTGCCACTAAAATGCGAAAGAAGGGATTCAACTGCTCTCTTTACAAAGCAAAAGGAAAGTGGAAAGTCAGCGTGACCAGATAGGCAAAATGGGCTAAAACCCATTTTCTCTATCAAAACACCCTACTTTGCGTGTATAGAAATCACTTTAAAGGAATTTGATAAAATGAGGAAAGAAAAGAACATAAAATTAAAGCCAAAATCATTTAAATTAGCTATTAATAATATTTACAAAATTTTTGATGGTAAAAAATATAAATTACAAGGCACAGCGCCAGTATCAATGGAATATGACCTAATCAGAATCTACAAAAAACATGGATATGATGTGAAAACTGAAAAAATGGAATTTGATAAAATGCATTTATGGTTGAGGAGATAAAATGCCGACATTATATAAAATACAATCATTAAGCTTTGCGCCAAAAGCAGGGAATATGAGCTATACAAGACTTCTTGATAAGAAGGATATGATTAGATTTGCAAAAGACCAGCTGAGGCATAATAAAAAGATTGGAATGGATATTGCAATTATGCAATCTGATTTGAATGATTATATAAATGCTTGGTCTTATTTGAAAAATGTTGGATTAGGATTATCAACTATAATTACTGATGAAGGCGAAGCAAAAAGAATTAAGGATAGATATTAAAAATAAGAAAACATTTAAATATAATAAAAAGGATTTGAAGAATATGAGCGAAACAATATCATTAAAAGAATTCAAAAGAAAAATAAAACAAGCTGGATATAAATATAAAACACATGTTCCAGATTTTAGTTTTGGTCAACCACACAGACATTTAGAAATCCTTGATAAAGAAGGAAATTTTATTGTTGGAAGTGGAGCAAATGTTTATACAACTGAAATGACACAAAAGCATCCTAAAGCATTTGAGCTTGTAAGAAAATACAAAGACCGAGTGTTTGATGAAGAAGGAGATAAAGTATTATTTTGAGGTGAAAAAATATGGCAGGAATGTATGAAGTAGGAAGTCACAAGACTTCTGTATTCACAGAAGGAGGCTGGACAAAAGTATTATATCACAACACAGTAGTTGTAAAGTTCAATAGAGATAAAATTGTTCTTGACTCTGGAAAGTGGTTCACTATGACAACAAAGACCAGAATGAACCAAGCATCAAATCAATATGGACTTGGTTTTTATGTGTATCAAAAGGACTTTGAATGGTTTGTTGATTACAAGGGAAAAACCTATGAGTTCAGTGATGGAATGGTATTGAAGAGGTAATCAAATGAAAAGAAGAAGTGTAAAAAGTAGAATGTCACTTAGAACAACAGGCAGACCAAGAAGAAGGATGAGAGCAAAACCAAGGAGAAGATAAAAATGCCAGGATATTATGAAGAATATGAATTTCCAAAGGCTCTTAAAATAGAAAAAAAATACAAAGATGTTCAATATGAACCATATAATATAGAAATTGCAAAGATGTCAGATGGTTATGTTTATGGTGTAGCAGAAAATATGGACACAGGCTATATGTTTTGGACAAGAGGAAAAAAGAAAGATATAGTTGTTCACAACATAAAAACACAAGTTAATAGACTACACAAAAGAGAAGTAGCCGATATGAAAGAAAAAGGTTGGTGGAATTACAACGCATTTGGAACTGAGTTTAATGATACTATGTTTAGGAGGTAGATAAAATATGTTTCAAAGAGCAAAAAGAACTAAATGGTATACAGAAGGAGGAATGGTTGGATATACTTACGCTAAACAGAATCTTGATGCTCTAAACAATATTTTAAAAGATAGAAAACTTAATAGTACAAAAATTCAAAAATTTATTATTAAAGGAACAATTAATTTTAGTAATGATGATTGGCACTATTTTAATAATTTTTCTACAAAAGACATTGCTCATTTGAAACATGCACTTAAAAAAGTAAATAAATCAAATGTTGTGAATGAACTTCATTGGATAGAAGCAAGAACAGGTATGTTAAGAACACCACTAACCAAAACAATGCATGTTCTTGCATATAAATTACAACCAAAAAAATATCTTGAATATGCTTCTAAGGATTACAAGTTTTATGGAATGAATGATAAACAAGCAAAAGAAAGAGCAATATCATTACTTAAAAAATGGGAAAAAGATTTAGGGAGATATTAAAATGAAAAAAATATATAGAAAACTTACAAAAGAACAAAAAGCAAGAGGTGTTATATTTACATCAACACTAAGCCCATATCCTACTGATGAGTTAGAAGGATTAACTATACATGAAGTAAAGAAAGATGATTTGGATATATCAAAAACAATCGCAAGGCTCAAAGATGATAGATTCTTTAATGCTTCACATTTTAAATATAATATAATTAGGAGTTGAAAATATGGCAAAATTTGATGTAAGTGGAACAGCAAGCTCTGTTCTTGGAATAGCAGGAATGGGCATAGGTATAGGAATCCTTGCACATACAGCAAAAAATATTACAAAGATGTCAAGCGAGATGTATAAAACACCTAGAAGAAGAACCTATAAGCGAAGAAGTTATAGAAGCAAATCAAGCTTCAGACCAAGAAATTATTGGGGAATGAGATAATTTTGAAAAAGAAAAACCTATGGAAAATAAAACCAATGAAAACAATCAAATTAAAACCTATTAGTTTGAAAAATAATAATTTAAAAAACCCATTTGATTCTTGGAGTTACAAACCAAAAAAGTCTCCAATGAAAATCAAAACAATACCTATTAGATTTAATCTTGATTCTGACAGAGATGGAGTTCCTGATTTTAGAGATTGCAGACCTTTCAATCCAAGATATCACAGCTCAGCTCAGATAGATAAAGCCAAAGCAATGTTTGGAACAACATCAGACCCACACAAGGCTGGATGGATTCTTCCATCTGGTGAATATCTTGATATGTCAGAATCAAATATGAGAAGAGTATATGGTGATGAGCCAA
>Ga0272444_10003440_pt1 | contig 14212 bp, 11 predicted proteins | sample SSMForm13_FD_201033 | JGI IMG/M metagenome (GOLD analysis project Ga0272444, IMG submission 201033) | Marine sediment archaeal communities from Little Sippewissett salt marsh, Falmouth, MA, United States - SSM-Form-13 | ecosystem: Environmental > Aquatic > Marine > Wetlands > Sediment ...
TCGACGAGCTGGCTACCATGGAGGGAGCCGCCACCGAAGGCGTTCTCTACCTGACGCAGGCCGACTACGACGCCTTCAACATCGCCGGCAGCGGACTGCTGGCCACGTGGAACGGCGAGGATGGACACCACGTGGAGATCATCCCCGAACCAGCCTCGCTCTTTGTTATGCTGGCCGCCGGCCTTCCTGCTTTGTTGAGGTCCCGGCGACGCCGGAACTGAAATCCCGAGCCCCGATGTTCACCGGGACCTGCGGCATACCTCGGGAGCCTTGGCTGGCTTGGCGGCGTTTCGCAAACCATGGCGCCCGGCGAGCAATCAAGAATGGTTCGCGTTCCTATAGACGATTTGTGCTATCCGCTTAGCCGCTTATCTTGAACGATTTGCGATTGACGTATAGCCGATCGCGCATTATCCTGTTTGGCGATTCATCGCTCCGACCTCCACCAGGGGAAACAGTGGAGAGGGCAAAGTCCCGATGGCCGCCGCAGGTTCCGATGAACATCGGCGTCGGGGTTCTATCGTGAGGACAGGGCCGAGACATCGCTCGCTCGTTCCTTCCTGCCTCAGCCCGTTCCGGGCAAGTTTCCGAAAACGGTCAACGTGTGTTTGCATGCCATCGGCATGAGGTTCGCCGTTTGCGGCGACTCGTCGATGGGATGGGCATGAGCAGCGTCTCCAGACGGAGACGCAGAAGGGGCTAGGGTTATGTACACAAGAAAGAGCCAGATGAGATTCCTCACAACGTTCGCAGCCACACCGCTGTTGCTGTCACTGATGGCCGTACTTGGCATCGTGCTGAGCATGCCCGCCGACGCACGGGCTGAAACCTTCGCCGAGTGGGCGGCCGCCAATGGCTATAGCGCCGGCGCCGTCATGCCCTCCAGTGTGTATGCTGACAGAAATACTACTCCCAAAATCACCAGTCTGGTCGGTCTCGGCGACTACGACTGGACAACCACGCCGACCACGAGCATGTATCTGATCGACAACCAGATTTCGAGCATCGAATCAGGCAACTTCAACGGCATGACCAATCTGACTGAACTGCATCTGGATCGCAACGAGATTTCGAGCATCGAATCGGACGACTTCAACGGCCTAACGAATCTGACTTACCTGGATCTGAAACGCAACCAGATTTCGAGCATCGAATCGGGCGCATTCGCTGGCCTGACTAATCTGACTTACCTGGATCTGTACGACAACTGGATTTCGAGCATCGAATCGGGCGCATTCGCCGGCCTGACGAATCTGGATTACCTGTGGCTGTACGACAACCAGATTTCAAGCATCGAATCGGGCGACTTCAACGGCCTGACGAAGCTGACTCATTTGGGTCTGGAGCGCAACCAGATTTCGAGCATCGAATCGGGCGCATTCACCGACCTGACGAATCTGAAGTACCTATCTCTGAAGAACAACCAGATTTCGAGCGTCGAATTGGGCGCATTCACCGGCCTGACTAATCTGGCTAGCCTGGAACTGGACAACAACCAGATTTCAAGCATCGAAGCGGGCGACTTCAACGGCCTGACGAAGTTGACTGAGCTGCGTCTGCACTTCAACCAGATTTCAAGCATCGAAGCGGGCACATTCACCGGCCTGTCGAATCTGACTATGCTGCATCTGAACTACAACGAGATTTCGAGCATCGAAGCGGGCGACTTCGACGGCCTGACGAATCTGATAACGCTGTCTCTGAACAGCAACCAGATTTCGAGCATCGAATCGGGCACATTCACCGGCCTGACAAAGCTGAGTGACCTGTGGCTGAGCAGCAACCAGATTTCGAGCATCGAATCGGGCGACTTCGACGGCCTGACGAAGCTGACTGAGCTGAATCTGGACAACAACCAGATTTCGAGCATCGAATCGGACGCATTCACCGGCCTGACGAAGCTGACTGAGCTGAGTCTGGACTACAACCAGATTTCGAGCATCGAATCGGGGGCATTCAGAGGCCTGACGAATCTGACTGCCCTGCACTTGGTCAAGAGTCAGATTTCGAGCATCGAATCGGGCGCGTTCACCGGCCTGACTAATTTGAAGTACCTGTATCTGAACCACAACCAGATTTCGAGCATCGAATCGGGCGCGTTCACCGGCCCGACGAATCTGCAGAACCTGCGGCTGGGCAACAACACGTCCCTGATAGACCTAAATCTGGAAGAGGCTGGTTTTTCCAGCCTTATACGCTTTGACGTCGGAGGCAATACAAGCATGCCCCGCGTCTCGCTGAAGGACGCGGTGTTGAACCAGACGTCGTTCAAGGCGCTCTTGGACGGCGGGGGCGCTTTCGACATCGGCATCGGTGAGCTTGCCGGTATCATCGAGTTGGACCTCAGCGGGGTGGACTTCTCGCTAATCACCGATCTGACGCCGCTTGGTATGATGGATGACTTGACCGATCTCTGGCTTGTGGGCGCCTCGAACATCGATGCACTGGGATTGGACGCGATGCTCGACGAGCTGGCTACCATGGAGGGAGCCGCCACTGAAGGCGTTCTCTACCTGACGCAGGCCGATTACGACGCCTTCAACACCGCCGGCAGCGGACTGCTGGCCACGTGGAACGGCGAGGATGGACACCACGTGGAGATCATCCCCGAACCAGCCTCGCTCTTTGTCATGCTGGCCGTCGGCCTTCCTGCTCTGCTGAAGCGAAGGCGAAGCCGCAGCTGAAGTCCCGACCTGCCTCGGGGCTCAAGCGCCGAAGGTCCTGTCGCCGCAGACGCCCCGGCGACGCAAGCAAGAATGGCTAGCGTTCCTGCTGGCTGCCGATTACCGGGCACTGGCTACCGGCTACAGCCCACCGAGCACCTTCTCCGCCAGCGGGCCGGTGATGGCGGCCAAGGGGACTTTGGGTCGACCGAGGGATACGCCCGGCTTGGCCGAGCCGTGGAAGTCCGATCCGCCGGTCACCAGCAATCCGAGTTTGCGGGCCAGGTCGAGACAGCGGCGGGTAAGCTCGGGCGAATGGTCGGGGTGGTAGACCTCGATCCCGCCGAGGCCCGCCCCGGCCAGGCAGCCAACGTAGTCCTCCAACTCCTGGTGGTCCGTTATCCTCAACTGCACCGCATGGGCAAGCACCGCTGCTCCCCCGCCGGCGACGATGCCTTCGATGACCTCGCGGGGTTCGAGTCGCTCCTTGTCCACAAACGCGGCCCCGTCGTTGCCCAGGTACCGGGCGAAGGCGTCCTGGATGGACTGCGCGTAGCCCTTGACGCGCATCGCCTCGGCGATGTGCATTCGCCCGATCACGTGGGGCCTGCCCGGGTCGAAGCTCTCAGCGGCCTGGCGGACATCATCCATGTCCACGTCGATTCCCATCGCCTGCAACTTCGCCAGTATCTTTGGGTTTCGCTCGTCGCGAGCTCCGACGAAGCTCGCCAGCAGACCCCGCAGGGCTGGGGAGTTTTCGTCGATACCCAGGCCGAGAATGTGCATCGTCCCGCCGGTGTAGCGGGCGGAGACCTCCACGCCAGGCACAAAGTGCAAACCGGGAAACTCCGCCGCGGCAGCCCGTGCCTCAGCCAGGCCGCTCGTGGTGTCATGATCGGTCAGCGCAAACGCCGCCAGCTCGGCCTGCTCGGCCAGAGCAACGACCTCTGCCGGGCTGCGCGTGCCGTCGGAGGCGGTGCTGTGCGTGTGAAGGTCTACAAATCGCCGCTGGTTCGCCATAATCGTGACTGGGGCCTGCCTACTCCGCGCCCAGGTGGGCGTATAGGGGCGAGCTGAGGTACCGCTCGCCGCAACTGGGAATAATCGCGACGATGGTCTTGCCGGCGTTTTCCGGGCGGGTCGCCAGAACCTTCGCCGCCGCCAGGGCAGCGCCGGAGGATATGCCGACGAACAGGGCCTCCTCGGCCGCGGCGCGACGGGCGGTTTCCAGTGCTTCGTCCTGGCCGATGGCCAGGGCCTCGTCGAGGATGTCCAGGTTCAACACCATCGGCAGAAAACCCGCGCCGATGCCCTGTATTTTGTGTGGCCCCGGCGTGAGGGGTTTTCCCGCGAGCGCCTGGCCTATCACCGGGCTCTCCGCCGGCTCAACGGCCACGACCTGCACCGAGGGCTTCCTGGCCTTGAGGGCCTCGCCGCAACCGGTGATCGTCCCGCCCGTGCCGACACCGGCGACAAGGATATCCACATCGCCATCGGAATCGCGCCAGATTTCCTGGGCAGTCGTCTTGCGGTGAATCTCCGGGTTGGCAGGGTTCTCGAACTGCTGGGGCACAAAACTGCCCTCGATGCTTCCGGCGAGCTCCTGAGCCCGGGAGATGGCGCCTTTCATTCCCCCAGCCGCGGGGGTCAACTCAAGCTCGGCGCCCATGGCCAGGAGAATCTTTCGCCGCTCGATGCTCATCGAATCCGGCATGGTGAGCACGCATCGATAGCCCCGGGCGGCACAAATAAACGCCAGGCCAATTCCCGTATTCCCGCTGGTCGGCTCGATAATCGTCGTGTTGGGCGTGATCAGCCCGTCGCGCTCGCCGGCCTGGATCATCGAAAGCCCGATCCGATCCTTGACCGACGACATCGGATTAAAATACTCCAGCTTGGCCAGCACGGTCGCCTTGGACTGGATTAGCTTGCGGATTTCCACCAGCGGCGTGTCGCCTATGGCCTTTGTAATATTCTCGAATATCCGAGCCATAACTCATTCCTTTCCAAGAAGATGCGCTATGGACAAGCCAGTGTTCCAAGCGGCGGCAGACGCTTCGACAACGCTTATTTGCTCCTGCATACCAGGTCTTTGCTGTCCTCCAAAGTGTAGGGCGAGCCAGCCCCGCGAACAAGGAAATCCACTCCACTTGCCACCGGCACGGAAGTGCGTATCAGGCCGCGATGGAAACTGGTGACAGCGTCCTGGCGTTTCAGTGGATGCGAGCCCCGCGAAAAAAAACGCGCCCCACCAGTGACAATCCGCCTTGAATCGTACCCCCGCATTTCTTTAAGATACCCCCTGCGATAATTATGACCGGGGCCGCCTGCCAGGTGGTTCGGCGCCGCTGCCGGCATGAAACAGGAGTCTCACAAATGCCTTATAAGATTACCGATGAATGCACCTCATGTGGAAGCTGTGCCGACGCATGCCCCGCCGAAGCCATCAAGGAAGGCGAAGGCAAGTACGAGATCGACCAGGATGTCTGCATCGAATGCGGCGCCTGCGTGGATACCTGCCCCGTGGAAGCCATCAAAGAAGACTAAGAATACACGCAGCGTCACAGGCTGCTGAAATACAGACCGGTCCCGCCGAGAAAGCGGGGCCGGCCTTTTTTTCGTAAACTCCGCTATCACTTCCACCTCCCAGGAACATGCCTTGCCATTTGAGCGTCATAACCATGGACAATGCGCCCGAACAACAGGTTCAACTACCCCGTCAGGATGCGGTTGGGGTATAATGGCTTGATAAGCCCGGCCAGGAGTGGCGCGGGCACAGGAGAACCGTAATGGCCAAAACTCTTGGACCAAAGGTCCCTATGACAATACGCGGCCTCGCTGCAACCCTCGTTCTGGCAGCGATTCTGACAACGGGCGTGGCAAGCCCGATCGCCTCCGCCGCCGAGGCCAAACCACCTGCCACCCAGCCAACCAAGCCTGCCGACAAGTCAGGCGGCAAGACCATCTTGATCGACGGGGTATTCGATGGCATAGAGTCAATCGTCAAAAACCTCACACAGGCGGGCAAACCGAAAACCGCGCCTGCAACCACCACCAAGGCCCCAGCCGGAACGCTGGAAAGCGCTCGCGAGTTGTACATGCGAGGCCAGTACGCCCCCGCCGACAAGGCCTATCGCAAACTGCTGGACAAACGCGAGACCCGCGTCTCGGCCGCCATCGGCCTGGCCCGAACGCTTGCGATAACCGGCAAGTGCAAACAAGCCATCGAATCGCTCAACAAGGTCAAGGAAGATTCCGCAAAAAGCGCCCGTTGGCACGTGGCAATGGCTGAGGTGCTCACTGAAGTAGGCAAATACGACGAGGCACTCAAACACGCCGCCGCCGCCAATAAACTGGAGCCCGCCTGGGCGCCGGCGATATTCGTCCACGCAAGGACGCTGGAAACCCTCGGACAGAAAACCGAGGCGACCGCAGTCTACAAAACAATGTCTCACGCCGTCGGGGCCGACAAGTACCGCCATGACGCCCGCAGCCTGGTAGCGCTGGGGCGAATCATGGACCGCTATGCCATTCTTTCAGGCCAGCGAGCCAGCGAGCAGGCGTCAAACATCCTGCACAACTACCTCCAGGAAGCATACCTCAAGGCGGACAAAAAATACTGGCCCGCCAACGTCGCAGCTGGGACGTTCCTGCTTAGCAAACATCGCCCGAAATCTGCCGCAAAAGAGTTCGCCCTGGCGCTTAAGCTCAACCCGCAACTTCCGGACGCCTATGCGGGCCTGGGGGCGATAGAGCTGTCGCGATGGCAGTTCGAAAAATGCCTCGCCCTCGCCGGCAAGGCCCTTGCGATACATCCCACCCATGCCGACGCGCTGCTGCTCAAGGCGACCTGCATGATGCAGTGGCGAAAGTTCGAGCAGGTCCCGCCGATCGTCGAAGAAGTACTCGAGGTCAACCCCAACCACCTCGATGCGCTGAGCCTCATGGCCGCAGTACACGTGAGGCTGGGCGAAAAGGAAAAGGCTCAACCCTACATAGACCGCGTCCACAAGATCAACAAGGGCTACTACGGGCTGCCGCTGGCGACGGCGGAATGGCTCGCAGCCGGCAGGCAGTTCGACCAGGCCGAAACCTACTTCCGCCAGGCTATCGCCCTGGCGCCCGAGCAGGCTGAGCCGATCACCGGCCTGGGGCGGATGTACCTCCAGACCGGCGACGAGGACAAGTCGCTCGAGACGCTCAAGAAGGCGCACGAGATCGACGATTTCCGCTCCGATGTCGTGAACTTCATGAACATCCTCAACAAGATGAAGGACTACATGGTCCGCGAGACGGACCACTTCATCGTGAAGGTAGATGGCAAGGTCGACGCGATTCTGATCGACCAGGTCGCCGAGTACATGGAGAAGATATACGAGGAGATCACGGGCGACTACGCCCACGAGCCGGACGAGAAAACCATCGTCGAGTTCTTCCCGACGCACGCGGACTTCTCCGTGCGTATTACCGGGAAAGGCTGGATCGGAACGGTCGGCGCATCGACCGGGCGAGTAATCGCGATGGTCGCCCCCAATACCGAACGAAGCCAGTTCGGTACGCACAACTGGGCCAACGTGCTAAGGCACGAATACACCCACACGGTTACCCTCTCAGCCACCAAGAACCGCATCCCGCACTGGTTCACCGAGGCCTGCGCCGTCTTCCAGCAGCCCGACAAGCGAAACTATAAGTTCGTGCGAATGCTCGTCGCCGCAACTCGAACCGGCAAGCTGTTCCCGATTCAGGAACTGGACTGGGGCTTCATTCGACCCAAGAAAGCCGGTGACAGGTCGCTCGCCTACGCCCAGAGCGAATGGATTCTCGAGTACATCATCGAGACAAAAGGCTACGACAAGGTCCTCGCCATGCTCAAGGGCTTCCGCGACGGACTCACCCAGAAACAGGTCTTCGAGAGAATCGTCGAGGTCCCGGAAAAGGACTTCGACAAGGCCTTCAACAAATGGGCACATGAGACAATAGATAAGTGGGGCTTCGACCCCGAGCCGCCACCGGACTACAAGAAGGCAGTCAAACTCGCCAAGGAAAAACCAGACGACGCGAAAGCCCAAGCCATGCTCGCCGTCGCCAAGTACGCCCGCCGAGACCGTAAAGGCGCCGAAGCCGCTGCGAAAAAGGCCCTCAAACTCGACCCTAACTCCTCACGAGCCCAAGGTGTGCTCGCCGCCGTTCTGGCTGGACAGAAAAAATACGATGCCGCCATCCAGGCCGCGAAGAAACTCGAAAAACTCGACAACACCACCAGCTTCGCCCCCAAAGTGCTCTCGCAATGCTACATGGCCAAGAAAGACTGGGCCAACGCCATAACCGCATTGGAACTACTCCAGCAACGCCAGCCACTCGACAGCTACAGCTACGAGAAACTGGCAACCATCTACAACCAACTGGGTCAGCCCGAAAAGGCCCTGCCAAATCTCATCCACCTGCACGTCCATACAATGACCGACCCCAAGTACGCCAGGCAGATAGCCGAAACCTACCGCGCACTCAAGCAATACGACCAGGCGCTGACGTACTTCCGGGAAATCACCCATATCAACCCATACCAGCCAAGCGCCTATGAGGCAATGGCGGCGATCTATCGTAACAGCGGCGACTACCCAAAGGCCGTCGCCTCAATCGAAAAAGTAACCCTCCTGCAACCAGACTCCTCCGATGCCTGGGCAAAGACCGCAATGATGAGATACCTCGCGGGCCGGGCCGCACAGGACCCCGGCATGCTCCGCCACGCCAGGGAAGCCGCCGAGAAATCCCTGGCCATCGACTCCCGGGGACGCGCCGAAATGGTCCTCGAACGAATCAACGACACAATCGAAGAACTGGAGAAACCTTCTTGACCCAAGATATAACCCTCCGCGAGTTCCAGCAGTTCATCCGCGATAAATACCACGCCAGAGACAGCGAACGAGGCACGCCCGGAACCTTCATGTGGTTCATCGAAGAAGTCGGCGAACTCGCCACCGCACTGGCCGGAACCGACCAGGAAAACAAGGAAGAAGAATTCGCCGACGTCCTCGCCTGGATGTGTACCCTCGCAAACATCAACAACGTGGACCTCGCCAAAGCCGTGGAAAAATACACCGTCGGACACGTCGAAGGATACAAGTAGGGGAGGGGTGGCCGGTAGTCAGTAGCCTGTCGCCGGCGGCCGGCGACAGGGCGACGCGCACGCAATAGTCAATACGGTTCGCAGCAGAGATTCCAATGACCAGATACACACTGTCAGCCAGCGTGTTGCTTCTATCGTGTGCATTGTCTTCCGCTGACGAGCGATGGCAGAGAAACAAGCGAAGCCTGCTCACCAACTTTAACAACATGTACAACCCGTGCGTCGTCGAGACCGGCGGCGAGTACCGCTATAAGATGTGGTTCTTCGGCTGGGCGGCAAAACAGACAAATCCCACCTGGCCCGGTTGTGACGCAATCTTCCACGCCCGCTCGAAAGACCTCAAAAACTGGGAGGTGTTCAGCCGGAACCAGAGCTGGGACACCACCATGAACCCAAAGTTATGGGTGCCTGTCCTGTACGCAAGCGACCGGTGGTACGAGGCCTGGCATGTCGGCGACCCTTCCGTCGTGCTGAAAGATGGCCGGTACTACATGGCCTACAGCGCCACGTCCAAACACTTCAGCAAGAGAGAAGGCTACCCGGCCTCCATGGTTCAGTGCGTCATGGGCGCCGTGTCGAAAGATGGGATCCACTGGAAGAAGACAGACCGCCCGCTGCTGATTCGCGCCGAGGACACCGCCAATCCCAAACCGGCGCCGGGCCGGATCGGGGACTTTCACCGCCCGTCGCTGCGATGGGAGGATGGCAGGTGGCGCCTTTGGTTCGATTACTGGCTGCCGGGAAAAGGCGTATGCATGGGCTGCGCCGAGAACAAGGGGCAGTTTACTTCAGCGGGCGGATTCGAGGTTAAGCACGACCTTCGCAAGCCGCTCATACAGGGCTGGCCCAATCCCGAGGTCATCCGGATTGGGCAGACATATCACTGTTTCTCAGACGCCCCGGGCTACCCGGTCAAGAAAGGCCAGTCACCGTGGAAGAGCCGGCAACTCAGGGAGGCTGTCTCGAAAGACGGCGTGTCCTGGCGGAAATTGGACTTCATAAAGCCCGACGAAGATGCTGATGCTTGTCACGTTCCCCAGGCGCTTGTCACACAAATCGATGGCAAGAGATGGCTGTACCTTTTCTACGCCACCCAGGTCGGCAACAAGAAGAACGACGGCAGGTACCACTTTCAATACGACCGCATACGCGCCATGCGGCGACCCATTGCGAAAACCAGGTAATGTCCGCGGAGTGTCGAAGCCGCTATTGCACAACTTCAGCGCGACTTGCAACGCAATTGGTCTGGACTCTGGGGCGTCAGGCGGGTATACGGAAGTGTTAAACCTTGGTCAGAAATGAGGAGACAACCATGAAAAGCTCGTTCAAGATCGCCGCACTTCTGTTCGTGGCCGCTGCCGTCGTTTCAGTAACGCTCGTCGGTTGTCAGAATAAGAACGGTTCGTCCGGTGACGAGCCGATCGTATGGTACGGCATGATGCCTCATCCGTACATCACCGAGGTCGAGCAGGGCGTCAAGGCCTGCGAGAAAGACAACAACATCAAGATTCTCAAGGTTGTCGGCCAGGAGTGGACCCAGGACAACGAGAACAACAACATCAAGGCCCTGTCGACCAAGGGTCACAAGGCCTTCAGCATTTACCCGGGCGATCCCGCCGGGGCGAACGGGCTGTTCAAGCAACTCAAGAGCAATAACCAGATTGTCGTGGCCTACGGGGCCGAGCCTGGCCTGCCGACGCCTTCGGCGTTTACAGTCGCGACGGATATCAAGGGCGCGGCGATGGTTGCGGCAGAAGCACTGATCAAGATGATGGGCGAGAAGGGCAACATCCTCAATGTCCTCGAGACGGTCACCGACATCAATACGCTCAAGCGCAAGGAAGGTATTGAAGAGGTCGTCGCCAAGTACCCGAACGTAAAGATATACAACACCATCAGCGACATGTCCCAGGTCAGCGTTGCCAAGGAGAAGATTGACGGAGCACTGGCTGCAGGCGCCAAGGACATCGACGGTATCATCACGACGGGCTACAACCCGACGATCGCGGCGGCGGCGATTCTGACCGAATGGCACAAGGACCCGAGCCACAAGCGCATTCGCTATATCGGAATCGACACCGGCCCCACGGTTATCAAGGCTATCCGAGATGGTTCGATCGACGCGACGGTCGCCCAGAACCCATTCGGGCACGGCTACATCAGCACGATGCTCCTCAAGTTGATGCTCGATGGATGGAAGCCCGTCAAGCCCTACCAGTTCATCAATGCGGGCATTGTGGTGATCACCAAGGACAACGTGGACACCTATGCCACGGAAGTTAAAAAGATCACCGACGGCATCGTGGCGGAACTCAAGACGAAGTACCTGACGGCCCCCGCGCCGGCTGCAACGCAACCGGCCAAGTAGCCGCCGCGCCAGCTTCGTTCTTTTTTGCGCAGGCAGGTTACACCGGCATGCTCGAACTTAAGCACATAAGCAAATCGTTTCCGGGCGTCCGGGCATTGGACGACGTGAGCATCACGTTCGCTCCCGGCGAGATCCACGCCCTTGTCGGCGAGAACGGCGCGGGCAAGAGCACGCTGATGAAGATCATCTGCGGCATCTACCAAGCGGATGAGGGCGAGGTCTTTCTCGATGGCAAGCCCGTTCAAAGTCGGGATTATCGCCAGAGCCTCTCCATCGGCATCGACATCGTCCACCAGGAAATCCAGATCGTCCGCGAAAACACGGTGGCTGAGAGCATCATGCTCGACAAGCTCGTGACGTACGGCCCGACGGGCATCATCAATTGGCCTGCCGTCAACAAGCGTGCGCTCAAGTACATGGAAATGGTCGGCCTGGACGTGCCCCCCACAGCCCTGATGAAAGGCCTGAGCCCCGCCCAGAAGCGCCTCACGCAGATCGCCCGCGCCCTTGCCTCCAATGCCCGCGTAATACTCCTGGACGAGCCGACCAGTACGCTGACCAAGCACGAGGCGCAGACGCTGTTTGGAATCCTCAACGAGCTCAAGAAGACCGGCGTGGTGCTGGTGTTCGTCTCGCACAAGTTCGAGGAAGTCTTCGCGGTTTGCGACCGCGTTACCGTGCTTCGCGACGGCAGCCATGTCGGAACGTGTCCGACTGGCGAGGTGTCGCGGTCGGAACTGATCCGCATGATGATAGGGCGGGAGTACACGGAAGACCATCTCGGCAGGGTCAACTTCAACCCGGACAAGGAAGTGCTGCGGGTCGAGGGTCTCACGCGTGTCGGCAAGATCGAGGATGCCTCATTCTGCCTGCGCGAGGGCGAGATACTAGGCCTGTACGGCCTGGTCGGAGCAGGGCGGACAGAGATGGCCCGCGTGCTGATCGGCGAGGACCGCATGGACGCCGGCAGGGTCATAGTCCGGGGCGAGCTGGCGCGGATACGCTCGATCGCCGACAGCCTGTATCGCTACCGGATCGGCTATCTTACGGAGAATCGCAAGGAAGAGGGCCTGCTGCTGGAGGACACGGTTCGCGCGAACCTGACGATCACGGTCTGGCCTCGCATGGTCAACAAGCTCACGCGATGGATCAATCCCCGACAGGAGGATGCGACCGCTCACGAGATGGTCGAGAGCCTGGAGATTCGAACGCCGGGGCTGGCACAGATTGCCGAAAACCTGAGCGGCGGAAACCAGCAGAAGGTCAGTCTGGCCAAGTGGCTGGCCGCCGACTGCGACGTGCTGATTATCGACGAGCCGACCGTCGGTGTGGATGTGGGCGCCAAGGAACAGATACACCGCCTCATCCACCGCCTGGCCGAAAAGGACCGCAAATCGATCATCCTGATTTCCTCGGACATGCCGGAGATTGTACGACTGGCCAATCGAATCCTCGTATTCCGCGATCAACGTATTGTCGGCGAGGTCGATGACGTCGATGATCCGGCCAGGACATACGACGAGGTCAGCATGGCCATCGGAGAGTACCTGCAGTAAGACCAAAGGAAACACCCCAGTGACCCAGACACCACCACCTATGCCCGGAACTTCAACGAGTCAGTCCTCCCTGGAGCGCCGGGTGCTGATACCAGGGCGAACCATCGGCTTGATAATCGCCGCCGCCTTGCTGTTCGGCGTGATCGCGTTGTATTCGAAAACGTTCCTGTCGTCTTACACACAGTTCGTCGTGTCGCGATTGGTCGCCCAATTCGTACTGATAGCACTTGCCCAGGCCGTCTGCCTGGTCGTCGGCGGGATGAACCTTTCCGTGGGCGGGATCGGGAGCCTGACAACCGTGGTGCTGGGGCTTTGTCTGGAAGACTGGGGACTGTCCGGCTGGACTGCCGTACCGGTCGCACTGGCTGTCGGGGCGGCGTGCGGACTGGTCAACGGCTTGCTGATAACCATTGTCAAGATCAACTCTTTTATTGTGACGCTGTCCACGATGTTTATCTTCATGGGCTTGCGGTCAGGCATATCCAGCGGCAGTCCCTACGCCGTGCCGGACTCGTTCACGCTCGTCGGGCAGGGCGATATATTCGGCGTACCATATTTCTTCCTGGTCATGTTGGTCGTACTGATCGGCGTGGCGTACATGTACCGCAACACCGTCTTTGGCAGGCGAATGCTCGCCACGGGCGGCAACGAGGATGCCGCCAGGCTATCAGGAATCCGCACCGATCGTATGATTCTCTCGGCCAACGTGCTGTCGGGGTTTTTCGCCGCCCTGGCTGCGATACTGTACGCGTCGGAACTCGGCTCGGCCGCTCCTGAAACCGGCGACTCCTGGCTGATCGTCTCGTTCGCCGTGGCTATCATCGGCGGCACGGGCCTCAACGGCGGGGTCATCTCCGCTTTGGGCATACTGATGGGCGGGATCATCTACACGCTGATCCGCCACGGGCTCATCGAAATACAAGCCAACCCGTACTACATGAACGTCTACCTTGGCCTGCTTATCCTGCTCGCAATCGCCATTGATCGCGGCAGGGAGGTCTATGGCGAGCGCAAACGCCAGATGCCTGATACCGCCGCGGAACCGGCCGAACCGCCTCAATAGCCCCGTCGGTTTGTCCCGCCAGCGGGCCTATTTGCCTTTGGGCTTGAACTTGGTCATCTTGATGACAACCTCCGCCGGAGGTCGGTTTTTGACGATCGTCACCGTGGCCGAACCGGTATAGACCGGGATGCGACGCCATAGGCCCAGGGAGTACCGGTTGCGGTCGGACATAGGGGCGTACGCCGTGGCCGAGATCGTGTAGGTGCCCGGCGAGAGCCTTGCCGTCTTGAACGACCCGTTCGGCTTGCATGCGAGGGCGTCGGCGGTGATCCATTTGATGGTCGGTGCGGCCTTGCCGGACTTCGGCTTGGACGCGAGGCCGTTGGCGAGGACCCTTTTGACGGCCGGGCCGATGGTGCCGGCATGCGGCGGTATGGTGACTTTACGCTGCACCATGAGTTCCACGCCGGGGACGCTATCTGGGGTAATACCTGT